>OLSC01000797.1_pt1 | contig 35373 bp, 38 predicted proteins | sample 1672881 | NCBI WGS metagenome assembly OLSC01 (sample SAMEA3136733, study PRJEB25190) | human gut metagenome | biome: human gut; feature: human-associated habitat; material: faeces | place: Austria | collected 2013
CATCACAATCACGATATCCAAATCCTGCGGATACATCAGACTGTGGATCGGCATCTACAATCAACACTTTCATATTCTTTTGTGCTAATCCTACTGCTAAATTAGCTGTACATGCAGATTTTCCCGTTCCCCCTTTTTGGTTTACAATAGAAATAATTCTAGCCATTTTTCATCACCTTTCATCGTCATCAATCAAAAAGAGGACTGAATTAGACATCCGGAATCTATATTCCGTGCGAGCTAATTCAGTCCTATAATTACAATAATTCTGTTGTTTTTACTCTTGTCTTACACAAATCCATTTCCAGTCTGGATCTGTAATAATTCATATTCTGGAATGACAGCGCTGCCTTATTTTTCCCTTTTTCAGGGAGTTAAAAATAAGGACTAAATTAGTGCAACCCCTTGTATTTACTGGAGTTTTCTAACTTGTCCTTATTATAACTCGACCATGCACAGATATATGCGGTAGCAGTTCCGGCTCTCTATTTTCTGTCTCTGCTTCTTTACTCTCCCTCTGGTTATAGACACTTATTATTCTTTTAATTGTTCCGTCAATACTGTATGAATTTAAAGCCATGCCTCTGTTATTAATAAATACTATCCCAGACCTTCCGGCAACTTCTTGCTCCTTTGCCCTCCTGCCTAAAGCAAAATCCAATTCCTTTTCCATTATCAGGGCTTTCTTTGCCGCTGGTGTCAATGGTATATCTCTATGTCCTGCTACTGTTTTCAGTGGTTGCCAGTAGTACTGGTATCCATCACCAATATTTCTATACCCTAACTGTTTTCGAACATGAACAACACCCTTTTTCATATCTATATCATCTTTTGTTAATCCACATACTTCGCCCGCTCGCAATCCAGTGTTTAATATAAACAAAATCAGCGGGTAATATACTTTGTACAAATCATCATTTTCAAGAAAATCAACTAATTTTTCCTGTTGCCGTTTTGTCAATGCTGTTTTCGTAGATGGTTCTGCCTTGTCCTGATCACAATTTCTGCATGGATTTCGTCGGATATAATCATTATCAACTGCAAATTGAAATACAGATGTTAATAATGTCTTGTATGCCTTAATTGATGTTGTTTTAGCTCCTTTATCTTTCAACTCAATAATCCACTTTTTCACATGCAACTGTTTTATCTGGCTGATTTTCATATCAGACAAAATGCTTGGTTTTATATTTGCGCTCCAATATGTCAAATAAAGCACTCTCGTTGTTTCTCTGATATTTGATTTTGTGCTCATATATAAATCAAAAAGCTGATTCAATGTCATATTCGCAGAAGTAGAACTAATACCATCTTGAATATCTCTTTGTATTCTTTGTTCCTTTTCTCTCAGTTCCACCAGAGTAGTTGCGTATACTGTATTTCTTGCTCCTGTGCAATCTGTCCATTTATAGATATATCTTCCCTGTTTGTTCTGACTTTCGCCAACTCTCAGCACTCTGCCCCTGTTGTCTGTTCGTCTTTTTCTTGCCATCTATATTCCTTCTTTCCTATTGTCTGATAAAGAAAGGGCAGCAGTTTCGCCGCCCTTTTACGCCTTACATATAACGTTCCATTTCAGTTCTTAACCGTCTCAAACTTCTTGATTTTCGTCTTGAGATAATGCTCTGCGTGACTTTGAAATAAGATGCCACTTCTTCTTGTGACTTTTTTTCTGTATTTTCCAGACCAAACAAGAGTTTTATTATTGTCTGGTCTTTAGCAGATAATTTTTTGATAGCATTTCTGAGAATTATAATTTCTGCTTCATCTTCCGCATGTTTTGAAATATCTTCTCCTGTTTCCAGAATATCCATTACCAGTAATTCGCCACCATCACCATCTACACTTACTGGCTTATACAAAGAAACTTCTCTTTGTCTCCTCTTGGCACTTCTTACACACATGAGAATCTCATTTTCAATACATCGTCCTGCATAAGCAGAAAACTTTACATTTTTTGCAAAATCAAAAGTATTTGCAGCCTTAACCAATCCGAGTGAACCAGCTGAAATAGCATCATCAGTTTCAATTCCTGCATTGAAATATTTCTGTGCAATGAATATTACAAGTCTCATGTTTTTCTCAATAAGCTCTATCTTTTCCTTTGTATTCATTATTTCAGACCTCCTGCATCTGCTTTTCGTAGGATACTTTTGTGTCTGTATAAATCTCTTTCAGCATAATCGGGTCTGCAATTCGTAATACAAAACCGATAATATCAAGCTGCATTTGGCAAACAGACTTCTGATTGTAAAAATTAGCTCTGTCCTTTTCGGCTGTCTGCAATTTGGCTTTGAGGTCTGTAATAATCTCAGATGCAAGCGGCTGTGGATGGTCTGCTTTATCCGGCACACCCTCTGAAAGCCGATCAAGACGGTTCACCGCATCAAAATAAAATCGTTCTCTCATTTCTTCACAAATCTTTGTGAGCTTTGCGTCAACAACTTCTGCATATTCACCAGCTGTCACGAGTTCAAATTCTTCGATAGCTTTCGGCAGTTCTTCCGGCTTTCCAGCATATTTCTTTTTGAACTTCTCAGTTCTTTTGGGTAAACGCTTTGTGTAGAACTCTTGCCATATTTTGCGTTCTTCTCTGTCAAGTTTCTCTGTGATCTGGCTTTCGTAATATTGTGTGTAATTCATACCTTAAATTTCCCCTTTCTCTAATCCGTGAATATAGTTACATACTGTGCTGGTGATAAATCCACCTGCAAAAATCATTAGAACGTCCATTACTGATATCATGTTTTCGTTCCTTTCTTTTGTTGATTCGAGGGGAATGAACTGCTATAATGTTCACAACCCCTCAATTTGATGAGTCGTCGGGTTACTTGCCTTTATCAGAGTTGTCGCTCTGGTAAGGGCTTTTTTATTAAATTGCTTCTACCTGAGACTTTCCGAAGAAACTGGCTTTATATGTTGCCCCGTCTCCTCTGCTTCCCCAGATCAGAGAACATCCGAATAATGCTGATGCTCCATGCTTTACCTTATAACCAAGCTCTTTCCACTTAGCAAAGGTATTGGTTTCCTCTGTGATTCCTGCTGCATGTTTTGCATCTTCAATTCTCTTTGCGTTGATTTCTTCTGCCTTTGCAGATAACCATGCTCTGTGAAGTGCTTCCGCAAAGCTGATTCCCTTTTCTTTATTCTGGCGGTAAATCCTCCATCCTTTAAGCATGATCTTACTGAGATTGTACTTCATATTGCTGTCCTCCTTTGTGTTTTTATCAGGGACTTCGAACAGCCCCGGCAGGCTTTAAACATCTATGCTACTCTGGCAATCTCAATCTCTCTTATCCTGTTACCCGGTGTTCTGTTGTTGTCTTGCTTTCCCTTTCGGTACTCCCGTCAACCTTCGCTGTTCTCTTCCTTGAACTGATTATATTATAGTATATCGTACCCGATATATCAATAGAAATACCCAACAATATTGTACCCGATATATCTTTATTATTTTGTGCAACTTGTATATTGTACCCAATAGCATTATTTAATATAATTAAAATACTTATATCAAACTTTTCAGAAAGAAGGTGCACCATGTCAGATGAAAGCAAAGTAAGCAAAGCGCAGCAAAAAGCAGTTGCTAAATACATGAAAAACAATTACGATGAAATCAAAGTTCGTGTTGAAAAAGGTAAACGTGAAATTATAAAAGCAGCAGCAGAGCAAGCTGGTGAATCCTTAAACGGCTACATCAAAAAAGCTGTAGATCAGCGGATGGAACGTGAAACCGCTGACAATGACCCAGTGTTCTGAATAATGCCTGATAAGATGGAAAGTCTTGACCGCTTGTTCTAATTGTGTTATAATATATTACACAGAGGTCAATATAAACAAATAGAAAGGGCTGCCTTAACTCAACAGGTAGTCTTTTTTATTGCCTTATTGTTCTAATTGTGCTATAATAAATACAGATAAAACAATCACCTTTCTATGGCAGAATCCCGGTGGGACTGGCACGCACAGCCGACTGGGATTCTGTCTTTTTATTTATTCCTTGTTTCTCGCTTTAATCTTCTATACGCTCGCCAGTAAGCACTTAGTTCATCTTGTCCCGGTTCTCCTGCCTGTCGATAAACTTCTTCAATGTATTCCGATGTCAACTTGTAGTGTCAGCAAAATTCCGACTTTAAATAGTCAAGATACTTCGTTGCATTCATACGTGCCGCCTCCCGTCAGAATGTCACGGGTGTTTTGCCGTCAATATCTGCTGAGTTATCAATGTTGCTTAATGCCCTTTCAAAATTGGCTTTATTATATTTTTTTGCATACTGTGCCGCAACAGATTTTGAACCGTCATCTTTCGCCCGAATGCCAATATCTTCGCCTATCTCCACTGACTCAACAGGTTTTTTCATCTGTTCAACCCGTGCAACTGCGCTTTTTGTCTCAAATTCTTTTCTGCTCATTTGAGATATTTTAATATCTTCCAATGTAGCTGTTTGATATTCTTTTTCTAATCTCCCCAAAAATCCACTGTCGTCCCAGCCGTGTGAATCCATGATTAAACTTTGATCTTTGTTTCTGCCTCCAAATTTGAATTCACCATCATATGTACTTATGATTTTTCTTAATCGCTTATCGGCTGCATCAATCACCTGAACCGCTGTGTCTTCAGTCGGCACATTCAAACGTATATTTGACTTTTTCGCAATATTCTGAACAGCTCGAACACAAAAAGAGCTACGACTTGCAAGGGCACGCCTACAGTAAGCTGTTATTTCACTCTCAGTCATCGGTATTCCTGCCATGTTAATGGCATTAAGTTCTTTAAGAAGTTCCAGATCAACAAAATCTGGTTTAAATTTTCCTTGATTTCTCTGTTTTATGGATTTTGTTTCGTTTCTGACTTTCGTTAAAGCATTCTCTCTAACAAGTGCATACTTTTTCGCATATTCTGATCTAATTTTTTTTATTTGCTCTGGCAACGCGTTTTGATTATATTTCCTTTCAGCGTCTGCAATATCATCTTCCTCACACGTTTTCCACAGTTCCATATCTTTTGAAAAATCTTTAAGAATTTCTGCATATTTTTTAAATTTTTCCATGTTTATTCTCCTTTTTTCACTACTCTTTTTACTTCTGGAATTAATTCTAGTCCGTACAATGTTTTTCTTACTCCCAATCCAATTTCGACATGATCTCCAATCGTGACAGGTTCATCTGTAAATGTTCTGATTTTGGCAGTTTTTCCTTCAAAATCCACTTCCAGAATATGTACTCGGTAAGGTTTATCATCTTTTTTACTCTTTCCATCATATATGGAGATTCCTACTACTTCATATGTTCTATTTTTTTCCATTTTTTCTCCTTTTCTGCCTGATAAGTAAATACAGGCTTGTTTTATTTCATTGTTACTCATTACATATTTTGACATAGAATCGATTTTGGTTGCTTCAATGGTAAATTGTCCACCTATGCCGTTAAAATCGAAAATAGAGCGTTTTGCATAATCAAAATATTGCCTTTTTGTTTTAAAAAAATTTTGAGGTTGCCTTTGTGCTGGGAGGCTCTTTTTATTTGCTTCGAGTGGTTTGGCGGGTAATACGGCTGTCTATGGTATCCCACCAGACCCCCTGGGGGCATCCGTTCCAGCCCCGCACAGATGCGGAATCAAAGCAGGAAAACTATATTGCTTTATAAATTATAAAGTAATAACGCGTCTCGAACCGTCCTGTTTATAGTCCTGTTTATAAGGGGTCGCAGTGTTCATCACTCCAAATTGTGACATTGATTGTGACAAATTAACAATAATCATCACAATTCCGGTCGTTCCAGTTCTGGTTGATCTAATATATCTCTGTATTTAGCTGCAATCTCGGCAGCAGTCTGCGTTGGTATACCAGGTCTACTTTGCTGTGTATCAACAGTCACGGAATCACTGTAGTTAAAATGATTTTTTAAAATAAAGCAAAATGCAGCAGGGTTCAACTTACCAGTCAGTCCCCATTGCTCTGTGAGCGCTGCAATTGCCTGTTTTGCAGCAGTAATCACCTCGCCACGCAAACCACCCTCATGTTGCCAATTCAGCAGCGTTTGTCGTGTGCATCCTAATGATAGAGCTAGTATCTCAACGCCCGGACGAACTTCACCATCAATACACCACTGAAAGAACCATTTAACACGCGCTCTGACTTCATCTGGTTCACGAACCGCAGGCAACGCTCTTAGCTCTTCCATGTGAGTGATAAGCTCACCCATTTCCCCGGGTTCTAAATCCGGTTGTTGTGCATTCGGATAATTTGATTTTCGATTACTCATTTTTTCACCTCTTTCCCGTCTTTTTTAGATGTCAACTTTATGTGTCGCGGCTACTCATTGTCGCCCTCTTCGTATTTCATCATTTCGTTTCCGAACAAAACAGGATCAATATATATTCTTGTAGTTGCTCCTGTCCGATGATTTACGAATTTCATAACAACGTTTCCTTTTTTCTCCACCACTTCATCAACAACAAATCCTTCCAATGGTTTGAGGAATACAAGATCATAAACCGGCTGTTTCTTGCTTTTGCTCATGCTTTATATCTCCTTTCCGCTTCTTATTCACCTCAATCGTTTCTCTGCTCCACTTCTGGAATCTGTCAAGATTGTGTTGGTGTGACTGTTCCCGCTGTTTCTCCATGCCTTGCCTCCTTTTCCAATTCTGCAATAATTCCAAGCAATAACGATTGTACAAACCTCTGTTCTGGTTTGTTTTTGTATTGTTGGTCAAGTTGTTCGCATTCTCGATTTAACATTTGCCATGCAGCCTCATCGTCTGCCCGGATGTTGTAATATTTTTTGTGTAGATTCCAAACCTGCTGCCAAATTTGAAAATATTGTGTCTTAAAATCCAACGCTATCTCCTTTCGTAGTCTTTGAATGCCTAATAGAAAGACATTGCAGATGTCGCTCTAATAGGCGTGTTTATACCGTCAACAAACTCATGTCAACAAAGTTGTCAACATTACAAAAAGACTTTTAAATTTTTTATTTTCTCTTATTTTTACTCTATATCTTTTTATTATTATTTTATTGTTGACAATGTTGACATATAGTAAAAAAGTAAGTAAATATAAGGGTTTGAGCTGTCAACAAAGTTGTCAACTTTGGTTGTAACAACGCCGTCAACAACTCAATTTCAAATTAGTCAAATGGCAATTCTCTTTGCTGTTCAGCGTCAACAGTAACAAACTCATTCTTGTTTGTTGGCATTTTTTCATAGCCTCGTTGACTTCCATACTTTCCAAATCGTGAAACATTTCTAATTTTCACCCAGCCCGGAACTTTTGAAACAATACTATTTATTTCAGCAGCTTTCCATTTTGGTGGTGTTCCTGATTGCTCAAAAACTTCTTGCCATATCTGAATAGCACAAACTTTTGTCTGATTTTCAAGATATGTCTGTATGATTCCGCTACTTCCGTCATCTGCCATATTTTCATTTTGAGCTTGCTCCGCTTCCTGTGTCAGCGATTCTGGAAGTACAAGTGTGGGTTTTTCATTTTTCCAGATATAAACAGCCTCCGCCCATGATTGGCGTATATCTTCCATGGCAGATTCATCAAACAAGTTTTTCTCTGGCTTTTGCTCTCCAACTTTTACAATCAAAAATCGGCGATTTCCCGTTTGATCGCTCAAAAAGTCACTTTTGTTTGTTGTCCCCATAAATACGCATGATCTCAAATATGTATCTGCTCGCCTCTCGTATGGTTGACGAAATCGGTCTTGTGTTGCGGTCAGAAATTTCTTTACACTCTCCATGCCGCCTGTCGTTCTTGCAAGACTTTTTAACTCTGCCAGCTCACAAATCCAGATACCCATTAACGATTGTGCGCTTCGGTCTGTGTCAAGGCTGTCGAGACTATCCGAAAACCAACAATCGTCCAATGCCAGTAATCGTGGTAACGTAGACTTTCCAATCCCCTGTGCTCCCTGCAAAATCATACAATAATCAAATTTGCAACCAGGTTGATAGATTCTTGCAATAGCTCCAAGCATCCACAGGCGCATAACTTGGTAGTTATACTCTGTATCTTCAGCACCAAGATACTCCGGCAGCAGTCCTCGTATATGCTCCTTTCCATCCCATCGAAAGGAATCAAGTAAATCTTTAATTGGATGAAATTTATGGCGCATAGCTACATTTTTAAGTGCATCGAAAAAATCCTGCCGATTATTTAAAGAATAATCGCACTGAATCAACGAAAATAATGCCGAATCATCGCTACTGTTCCATGCTCGACAATTATTCGTTTTTTCCCACGGCACGCTGCCATATAGGTAAGGCTGATGTGAAAATTCATTGTATCTGATTTTTCCGGCTATTCGTTTATCATTCTCCATCACAATCTCGTGATTTTTTATTAGCTGCTTTATCTTTTTTGGTTTCCCGTCTGCATCATAAGTATAGATCAATGATTTATTTACATTATCTATCAGTTGCTCAGCGGGACTATCTCTCAAATTTAATTCTTCCATAAATCCAAATCATCTGTCTGGCTCTCCTGCTTAATGTCTGCATTGGCTCTCCCGACCACCTTTCTTTTTTATTCAATAAATTCCACACAGCAAATCAAGCAATCCTTCAACTGTAGTAAGCCTGTTCTGGCAGACACACCACAGCCACGAGAGCGGCTCACAGTGACCTGAACTAAGGATACCTGAAACCAGTTCGCACTCTGCTTTCAACTGGTCAACTTGACGCACCCAGCGGCGTTTTTCTCGCTTCTTGGCTTCTTCTGCTACCTTCCGGTCTTGTTCCTGCTGTGCGATCATTGCTCGGCTTTGTTTCCTATCAGGCATGTTCAGTCCGAATGTTTCTCTGATCTGACATAAGGCTGTCCATGAATCACAGCCTTTAATGTGCGACCAGAGCCGAACACAATCGCCGCCAGCACACCTCCCAAAATCGAAAAATGAATTGCTCTCTGGATAGATTTTAATTGATGCCGTTCGCTCGCCTGGATAAATGTACATTCGCCCCTGCTTCTGCAACAACAGATTTGCTACTGCTTTGATGCTGACCTGCTCTTTAATTTGCTCAAAATCTTCTTTTATTCGCGCTCGCTCCCTTCGTTTAAATTTTCGATTATTTAGTTGGGATTTTATCTGCCAGATTCGACAGTTTCATCATTTGTAAGAAATGTGCTATAATACACTTTGAAAATTTCTTTGGTAAGGATTTAACTATACACAGACTCGATGTAATCGAGAAAAACTTTCGGATTAACTCGAACACATCTCCCAATCCTGCGAATTGCTCCTGCTTCTTCTGCAATTCGTCTAGTAGTTGCTACACCTAAGTTGCTAACTTCTGCTGCCTGTTGAATAGTAAGCAGCATTCCTTCTGTACTACGATTTGTTGGCTTGTTCATTTTTCCTTCCTCCTTTCTCTTAATTTTTCAATAGCCTTATATTTTCGCTATGGCTTAAATAACCGCAAACTGTATCGCCTCACTTTATAACGTTAATCCGTAAAACTATTGTAAATAAAAAAAGCCGGTCAACTCTGGCTCCTTGTCCAGCAGTCAACCGGTCAGCCCTCCGGCGGTTCGTTCCCGCTTTCAGTCCGTGTCTGTAACTCTATTAACAGTATTAACACATAAGCCATTATTTTGTCAACCATTTTTTTTGACATTTTTTTTTTATCTGAATTTCTATGCATTTCTACGAATAATGAAATACACAACTTTTTTAGCAATAAATAAAACCGCCCGGCACATTAATTTGTGTCGGGTAATTATTTTCTACATGTTCCAATTTGTTCTAGTCCGTGATATACTTATTACGTTGCTGCCCCAATCTGGCAACAGAAAGGGGGTGCCTTCGTTGAATCCAATTACTTCTTTTTTTATCGCTGTTGCGGCGGGTGTGACTTGCCATCTCATCTGCAAATGGTTAGACAAGCGATAACAACAGCAACTAGCCTAGGTTAATGCACCGTAAAAGCATAAAAAGAAAGCCCCCAGAGTTGCCGCTCTGAGGGCTTTTGCCTTACATTGAACCTTTATTACTTCTTTTTGCCTATGGCAATTATAGCATATGCGTTTCTGTAAATCAATATGTCTGATCTCGATATTTTTATGAATTTCTTTGGCATTTGTGATAACATTGTAATAATCTGCTGTCTGATTGAATTTTGTAAAGTCTGGAAACGCTGTAAAATCAATGGTTTAGTCACTGTCACCAGTTAAGTTTTTACTTTTGAAAAGGCAAAGTAGAGAATTCATCTACTTTGCCTTTTATCGTTTATATTTTTTCTTATTCCCACGTATGGTTATGAAGCTGTCCCTGAAGCTGCATATGATCAAAATGATTCTGCCGCAGTGCCTCATAAAGCACGATTGCCACTGAATTACTCAGATTCAGTGAACGGATCTCATTGATCATTGGGATCCGTACGCAGTTATCTTTATGTTCCATCAGGATTTCTTCCGGGATTCCGGCACTTTCCTTGCCAAACATAATATAGCAATCTTCCTCGTATTGCACATCTGTATAAGTCTTCAACGCCTTCGTTGTTGCATAATAAATTTTCGCATTTGGATTCTTTTCCAGAAAATCTTCGTAGTCCAGATATGTCGTTACATCCAGATCTTTCCAGTAATCCATACCAGCTCTTTTGAGTGCCTTCTCACTGAGACTGAATCCCAGAGGCTCGATCAGATGTAGTTTCGTATCTGTTGCAACACATGTTCTTCCTATATTTCCTGTATTTGCCGGAATTTCAGGTTCCAGCAATACAATATTAAGCTTTGCCATCTTTTCTGTCCTTTCCAGGTATAATTTCCGTCAAATGGAGTCTCGGACGTTCCAGATATCTGGTAATTTCGCCACTGTGAAGCAGACGGTCGTTTCCACTGTCTGCATATCCAATCACAGCTGCATGGATTCCATGTGCCTCTAATTCCCGCACCAGTGCATCTCCCTGCGCAGTGCCAATCAGCACAGATCCCTTCGCCTCCAGTTTATACGGATCCACATCCAGCCGTTCACAGACTTCTATCGTCTCCTGCCGGATTGGAATTCTGCGAAGATCTACATCCATACCAACTCCAGAAGCTTCTGCCATTTTCCACAGACCACTTAAAATTCCACCGTTCTCTGTAAAATACAATGCAGAAAACCCAGCTTCTTTCCAAAATACATCTTCTTCTGAAATCATACAATTTTTCAGTGTTTCCACCCCCATACGGAGAAAACTCTCTGAAAAATATGTTCTGAGCTTATCCCACTCCCGGCAGATCAGTTCCAACGTACCTGATATACCTGTCTCTCCTGCCACCACCAGGTCATCTCCCGGATATATTCTTCCTGTAATTTCCGCCTGCAGTGCTTCTAACGCCTGCTGTCCTAGTTTCATACTCTTCCTCCAGTGTTCTAATTTCCAGTTCTCCTTTTATAATAAAATAGAAAGAACACTTGGTACAACCATCGCAAGAACCAGTATCACTGCGATCACCGCTGTAATAATTTTTCTTTTTTTCGGGTCAAACATTCCCATCTTCGTCCTCACCTCTCCTATTTTCAAAAATGCCTCAGCATTTTTATTGCTCACCACCTGCAGAGGTGTGAGTCATCTCACATCTGATATAATCAACTTTTTCCACTCAGCCATTTATAACTGAACAACCTCTGTATATGCATTATTCGACAATGGATCACGTTTCTCATAATCAAACAGAATCACCGTTCCATTCTCAAACACTTCAATATGTGCTGTTTTGGAAACCTGGTTATTCTTCCGGTAGTTCCATACTGCTGTCTCATACTGTTTCTGATCCGGAGCAAATACAGGGCGCTTCTTAAGTTTTTCTCTCAGGTAAAGATCATACAACATTTTCTGTGCAGCTACTTCTGTCGGAACATCTGTTTCTTCTTGCAGATATTCCAAAAGTATCTCATAACGCCGCATCCTGGAATGCGAGATCTCACTGTAACCTTTTTTCTCATAAAAAGAACCCAGTTTCTCGTAAAAAGTAAAAGCATCCTTTTCAAACGGTACCAAATATTCCAGTGTATGCCAAAACTGACCACTATTATAATACACTTCTACCATACTTTCCACCATTTTTAATTTTAGAACTTCTCCATAGGTAAGCCAGTTCGTGGAAAGCACTTCATATGGTTCTTTTTCTTTATAAACGATTCCGTAGACTTCGGCCTCTTTCTGCATCAGCGAGCCTTTCAGAACTTTCAGGAATCCAAGCTGAAGCTGATCCGGTTTCATCTGGTATACATCATTAAATGATTGATGAAAAGTATCATAATCCTCATACGGAAGCCCTGCAATCAGATCCAGGTGCTGATGGATATTTCGGAAACTGTGAACTCTGTTTACACAATGTTCCAGTTTTTTCAGATCCATATGTCGGTGAATAGCCCGAATCGTCTCCGGATTCGTTGACTGCACACCGATTTCCAGCTGAATCAGTCCAGGGCGCATCTGTGACATCAGCTCCATCTCTTCCTCTCGAAGGAGATCTGCGGAAATTTCAAAGTGAAAGTTTGTCACACCATTATCATGTTCCAGAATATATTTCCAGATTGTCATAGCATGTTCATGTTTACAGTTAAAAGTACGGTCCACAAATTTCACCTGTGGAACTCTATGATCCAGGAAAAACTGCAATTCTTTTTTGACCAGTTCCAAATCCCGGAAACGAAGTTTCTTATCTATGGAAGACAAACAGTAGCTACAGGAAAACGGGCATCCCCTGCTGCTCTCATAATAAATGATTCTGTTCTCAAATTTCTCCAGATGCTCATAAACAAATGGAATTGCACTTAAATCCATCAGTTCCCGCCAGCCGTTATGAATGATCTTATCACCAGTTCTGTATGCAATTCCCGAAATTTCTTCAAGGCTGTCTTTCCCATCTATGTAAAATTCCAGAAGATCATGAAATGTCTTTTCGCCTTCTCCTACCATAACTCCGGTCATCTCCGGCATTTCTGTCAGGAATTTTTCAGCATCGTAAGAAACCTCCGGACCGCCTGCCCAAAAAGCTGTTTTTGGAAGTATCTTAACAAGATCACGAATCAGTTCCCGTACAAAAGAAATATTCCAGATATAGCAGGAGAAGCAGACAACGTCTGCTCCACTGCTGTAAATATCTTTCAGTATCTCATCCTTTGGCTGGTTGATCGTATACTCCCTAAGAATCACATGCTCATCATAATCAGATGAATATGCTTTCAGATCATACACTGCCAGATTTGAATGAATATATTTTGCATTGCATGCTGCAAGTAAGATTTTCATGAATATACTAAACCCTTCCTGCTGTTATTCATCCAGAAGTTTCTTAAGGTCTTCTTTGGATGTCAGTCCAACCAGACGATGTACTTCCTGTCCGCCTTTAAAGATCAAAAGAGTCGGAATGCTCATAACCTTAAACTGCTGTGCAAGCCCCATTTCCTGGTCCACATCGATTTTGCCTACATTATAACCTTCTTCTGCCAGTGCTTCCACGATTGGGCCCTGACGCATGCAAGGTCCGCACCAGGTTGCCCAGAAATCAAGCAGAATTGGTTTTTCTGATTTTAAAACTTCTTCTTCAAAATTTTGTGATGTAATTGTTTTTGCCATACTAATTCTCCTTTTCTGTATATACTATTATTCAGTATTTTTACTTTGATATTTTATTCATTTTGTTATTTTTCAGTCTGCTGCCTTTTTTCTCTGACGAACATATTTACCGGCATTGATTCCCGCCATACTTCCCTCATAGACTGCCTTGGATACCTGCAGGAGTCCGCCTGTACAATCCCCCGCCGCAAACAGACCCGGAATCGTTGTCTCCATCTCAGAATTGACTCTGACATTTCCTTTATCTGTCAGTTCCGCGCCCATCTGTCGTGCGATCTCAGTACTGCCGGCAGTCCCCAGTGCCACAAACACCCCGTCTGCCGGATAAAATGATTCCCTGCCTTCATTTTCCATTGAAGCAACATCATGTTCCATCCGAATACCCGAAACGGTATCTCCACCCTCGATTGCCTGAATTTTCATTGTGTTCACTGCAATCGGATGTTCTCTTGAAAACTCCGGTTCTCTGCCATTTGTATATATTGTCACTGATGAAGTTACATTTCGCAGTTCTTCCGCCTCATGAAGTGCAAAATCACTGTTTCCAATTACCGCCACATCGCGGTTTCTGTAGAAAAACGCATCACAGATTGCACAGTAACTGACACCCTTGCCTTCAAATTCCCGAATTCCCGGAATATTCGGTGCAGACCGCTTTCCGCCTGTTGCCAGAATCACACTTACTGTATCAAAGTTTCCAGCAGTCGTCTGGACTGTAAATGTATCAAATCCATTAATTCCAAGCACCTGTGCATCAATTATGCGAATGCCCAGAGCCTTTGCCTGTGCAACTCCTCTCTCATAAAGTTCTTCTCCTGAGAGTGGTCGTTCCAGACCATAATAATTTTCAATTTTTTCTGCTTTTGCCAGTGCTCCGATTCCATTGTTGAGCAACAGTGGGGTTAAATTACCTCTGGCAGCATACAGTGCCGCAGATATGCCTGCCGGACCTGCTCCGATAATAATTATATTTTCCATTTTATCACCTGAATTTCCCATTGCTTTATAATATACACCATTCTTTTGAAAATTTCAGCTTTTATTCTTCCATTTTTCTCTTTCTATTATACTGGACTATTGTTATTTTCTCAAGAGAATTTGTCTTATATAACTTTTTTGATACATAGTTTTTGCTGTTTTCTTAATTTTTTTACTGTTTTTTCTGTAATTTTTGTTACAATTATGATATATTTTTACTATGTTATGCTTGATTATAAACAAGGAGTTTAATCATCATGAGAAGTTTTGAATATTACACACCTACAAAGGTGATTTTTGGAAAAGATACACATCTAAAAATTGGTGAATTATTAAAAGATTATAACTGCCACAAAGTACTGATTCATTATGGCAGCGAAAGTGCTGTAAAATCCGGTCTGATTCACGAAATCAGTAAGTGTCTCACTGAAGCAGGAATCGACTTTGTCACTTTGGGCGGAGTTGTCCCAAACCCACGTCTCTCCAAAGTACGAGAAGGTATCTCACTCTGTCAGAAAGAATCTGTGGATTTCATTCTGGCTGTCGGTGGTGGAAGTGTTATTGATTCTGCAAAAGCCATTGGCTATGGTGTTGCCAATCCATGGACCGATGTCTGGAATTTTTTTCTCAAAGCAGAGATTCCAAACGCCTGTCTTCCAATCGGCGCTATCCCTACGATTGCCGCTTCCGGAAGCGAAATGAGCGGTTCCTGTGTCATTACAAATGAAGATGGTTGGTTAAAACGTGGAAGCACCCGCAGTGACCTCTGTCGCCCGAAATTCACTCTGATGAACCCGCGACTCACCTATACTCTGCCGGAATATCAGACCGAAAGTGGCTGTGTAGATATTCTTCTGCATACCATGGAACGTTATTTTGTCAACATCGAAACCATGGAGATCACTGACAGTATCAGTGAATCCCTGATGCAGACCGTTATTTACAATGCACGAATCCTGCTGAACGAACCTGGTAACTACAATGCAAGAGCAGAGATCATGTGGGCAGGAAGTCTTTCTCATAACGGATTGACCGGCTGTGGAACTGGTGGTGGTGACTGGGCCTGTCATCAGCTTGAACACGAACTTGGCGGACTTTACGATGTTACTCATGGTGCTGGTCTTGCTGCACTCTGGGGAAGCTGGGCACGTTATGTTTATGATGCCAATCCGGAGCGTTTCGCACAATTTGCCACCAACATCTTCGATATTCCATGTTTTGCTGATTATGAAAATACAGCACTCGCCGGTATAGAAGCAATGGAAGACTTTTTCCGTTCAATCCATATGCCGACCAGCCTTCATGAACTAGGTCTGGATCTGACCGACGAACAGATTCATGAACTGGCTTTCAAATGCAGTTTTGAAGATACACGTACCATTGGCGTTTTCAAACAGTTAAACATGAAAGACATGGAAAAAATTTACGCCATGGCAAGATAAATGATTTTACCTTTACTGATCACCAAATGATTAAAGGCAGGATATCCTGAATTTTCAGGTTCCTGCCTTTTGTTTATTTTATCAAATATACTTCTGTATCATATGTACCTTTAGCCTCGCCCTCAGCATGCGTTGCAACATAAATATCGATACGATTTTTCTTGATTGCGCCACCACAGTCCTCTGCAACATAAACCTGTCCGTTGATCACTACTTTGCTTCCATACGGAATCACAGATGGATCTACTGCAATCGTATGATTGGTAGTTGCCGTTACGCCAGTCGATGTAATTCCATTGGAATATGGTCCGCAACAGATACTGCACGGACAGTAATGTGTAATCTTAAATACGCCTAGATCCTGCAGATTTGCGTCTGAAGATGCCGCAACCGGTGTTCCGATCTGAACTCCGTTTTCTACTGAAACACCTGGGTCCACATCCTCCAGTGCATCTGCAAATACGCCCTCTCCACTGCCTTCATGGAGTGTTCCCGCATCTTTATCCTTATCAATTGTATCTGCTTCTTCTGTCACCGCATCCGGAAGGTCCAGACAGCTTGTTGGAATATAACCTTCTGCCTCTGTTCCATCATCATTCTGATAAGTAATCCGGCTCCATACTCCATTAACTGTTCCCGTCTGTTTCACTTCATCCAGCTGAAGAACTTCCCCTACTTCTTCCCCATCTTTCCTGCTTGGATAATCCAGTACCGTAGCATCACTTTTTACTTCAACATCTTTATCTGCAGGCTGAATCTGATCCGTATCACTGAGCATCTGATTCTGAATGTATCCAATAACTTTGCTTTCATTTACTTCACAGGATACTTTGCTCCATCCATTATCACAGACTGCGCTTCTCTCCAATGTATCGCCCAATGCAACGTCCCCCATTTTTTCGCTGGATTCGCCTGGTTTTGAATAGATCCCGGCATTTTTGGCTGCAACATACACGGTATCCTGTATAGCTGCAACATTAACTGAATTGCCGCTTCCATCCTCTGTTGAAAATGCCTGAAAAATTTTATTGTCTTCCTTATCAGCTTCTGTAACTGCCTGATAATCCTGTACCGCACCATACACCAGCGGTACATGACATGTCAAAGCAGTCCCCAGTAAAACTGCACATACCTTTTTTTTCACAGGTTTTCACCTCATCTCTATAACTTTACGTTTCCCCATCTCTTACTCTGGCTTATTTTAGCACATGAAACGCATGATTTCAAATTTACACAGTTTTTTCACGAAATTTTAAGAAAATCCTTAGAATTTCTTTCTTTTCAAAAGCAGCTTTACCGATTACAATAATACCTATGAAGAAGACACAAAAGATTAAACATAAAAAACACTCAAACAGCGTGCACCTTACCAAAAAAGCGCGTCTCATAAAACGCCGGCATCAGATTCGCCGACAAAAACAGTTTCTCTGCTTCATACTGTTTCTTATCATAATCCTGTCTCTGTCCTTTCTTATTTTACGACCACTCCGTACTTCCAGACAGACTCATATGATCAACTCTGCCTGCGAATCTTATCGCAGCGATGTAGAACAAGTTGCTGCAAAATACGATATGTCTGCATATGTAGATCTTATTCTGGCTCTTATGATGCAGGAAAGCTCCGGTCAGGGAACAGACGTTATGCAATCCTCTGAAGGTGCATATAACACACAATATCCTCAGACTCCAAACGGCATCACAGATGTAGATTATTCTATTGCCTGCGGAATTCAGGAACTGAAATATTCTATGACCAAAGCAGATGTTACAGGACCGAATGATATTGCCAACATCAAACTTGCTCTTCAGGGATACAATTTTGGAGCAGATGTCTATTTTAACTATCTGGAAAAAAATGGCATCACCTCCTGGTCTGAAGAAAGTTCAAAAGCTTTTGCCGAAATAGCAAGCGGAGAAACCGAGCGTTCCAAAGAAGATCCTCTATACGACACGGCCGGTCCATGGGACTATGGAGATCAGTATTATCCGGAACATGTACTTCGTTACTATCATTCCTAAATCACTTGATTCGTACAAAATATTTTTTATAAATTTTTCAAATTTTTTCGAAAAAACATTTGACAACTACAATTATATCTGGTATTATATGTCTTGTCGATGAGGAACGCACTTCTTCACAAGACATTTGCGATAGTGGCGTAGTTGGTAACGCGCGACCTTGCCAAGGTCGAGACCGCGGGTTCGAGCCCCGTCTATCGCTCTTTTTATTTTCCGGACTGTTATGTCCGGTTTTTTGTTGCTATTTTTTTCATAGCACAAAGAAATGCTTCGGACTTTCAATAATATAGCCGAAGCATTTCCCTCCGACTGTCCCAGCATCAGGTAATGTTTCTTCAGAGGTAAAAAATTCTTCATCTTCTCCTCCTTTTTCCTGCTGCTAAACATAGCATAGCATATTCTGAAAAAAGAGAGGAAGCTTTTTCCTCTCTTTTTCGGCATTTCCTGCAAATTAATTTTATGTTTAATATTGACTCATCATAATCAGTGATGGAATAAACGAATTCCGGTAAATGCCATAACTATTCCATATTTATTACAGGTTTCGATTACCGCATCGTCTCGCACGGAACCACCTGGCTGAGCAATAAACTTCACGCCGCTCTTATGTGCTCTCTCAATATTGTCACTGAACGGGAAGAATGCATCCGAACCAAGTGTCACATCTGTAAGCTGATCCAGCCATGCTCGCTTCTCTTCTCTTGTGAATACTTCCGGCTTTTCTGTAAATACATTTTCCCATGCACCGTCAGCCAATACATCCATGTACTCTTCTCCGATGTAAACATCAATTGCATTATCTCTCTCTGCACGGCTGATCGTGTCTTTAAACGGAAGATTCAGTACCTTCGGGCTCTGACGTAAAAACCAGTTGTCTGCTTTCTGTCCGGCAAGTCTTGTACAATGTACACGTGACTGCTGTCCTGCTCCAACACCAATGGCCTGACCATCTTTAACAAAGCATACCGAATTGGACTGTGTATATTTCAGAATGATCAGAGATACCTTCAGATCTCTCTTTGCTTCTTCTGTAAGTTCTTTGTTTTCTGTCACGATATTGGAAATCAACGCATCATCGATTGCAAGTTCCTGGCGTCCCTGTTCAAATGTCACACCAAATACCTGCTTATGTTCCAGTGGAGCCGGTACATAATCTGGATCGATCTCAATCACATTATAATTTCCTTTTTTCTTCTGTTTCAGAATCTCCAGTGCTTCCTCTGTATATCCAGGTGCGATCACACCATCTGAAACTTCCCTTTTAATCAGCATCGCAGTATCTTTGTCACATACATCTGAAAGAGAAATAAAATCGCCAAAAGAAGACATTCTATCTGCTCCTCTAGCTCTCGCATATGCACATGCCAGTGGGGAAAATTCTTTCCAGTTCATGTCATCTACCCAATAGATCTTTGCCAGTGTCTCTGTAAGCGGAAGTCCTACTGCAGCTCCTGCAGGAGAAACATGTTTGAAAGAAGTTGCTGCCGGAAGTCCTGTTGCTTTCTTAAGATCACGAACCAGCTGCCAGCCGTTAAATGCATCCAGAAAATTGATATAGCCCGGTTTGCCGGAAAGTACCTTGATTGGAAGATCCTGTCCTTCTTCCATATAGATTCTGGAAGGTTTCTGATTTGGGTTACATCCGTATTTTAACTGTAATTCTTTCATCTCTGTACTCTCCTTACTGATTTTTATTTACGATTTTTGTATTATATGTTCCTGTTGCAATATCAATATAGCGTACAAACAAAGAAACTTTGTTATCTGCATTCAAACTGTTCCAGAGAAGTTCTGTGAATGCATCCATATCATCCGGGATATCGACCAACTTTGGTTCACCCTCAAAGCTTGGTAACGGATTACCATCACATTTATAGGTATGAATGAAACGTCCCTCTCCCGGAACTGCTTTTTCGTAAGCATATGTATATCTCAGACAAGAATCCGGATTACCGTTATCACTCTTCAGAATAGACATCGCATAGCTGTAATTTCCATTCTCGATATGCATCACACCGGAAATTCTTGGTGTGTAGTTCGGTCCGTCCGGCTCAAATTCACGTGATCTTAAGGACTGCTCAAAAGTCAGCTGTTTATCCAATCCCTCATAAATAGTATCTGTCTGATCACCATTTGTCACAATTGTCTTATTTCCAAGGACACGTACCGGAGCATAAATGATCAGGCTCGGATCTGTCAGTTTTGAAGGATCAAATGCCTGTGTACGAATTCCCTCACCATCTGTAACAAATACACGGTTTCTACTGTTCTCACTTCTTCCCATGATGAAGTATGCGGTAACTGCCTTTGTTCCGTCTGCAGAACGTCCGATAATGATTCCTCTGCCCGGATAAGAATTGTTTTTCAGTTCATTTTCCAGTGAAATTTTTTCCATGATCATTCTCCTTTAGTGTGATAAAGTAAAGCGACCGCCTGGGTAGTCTGTTTCCAGGCTGCCCAGGCGGTCGGCACGTTCACTTACTGCACTCCCTGTAGTTCATCCTACTTCCGCCAGTCATGCAGTCGTTGTAATCATAATATACTATCTTATTTCATTTAGCAAGAACAAAAATAAATACATCAGCTAAATATTTTTTATTCAGTTACTTTATTCGTCTACGCTATAGTTCGGTGCTTCTTTTGTGATATGGATATCATGCGGATGAGACTCTTTCAGAGAAGCAGCAGAAATCTTAATAAATCGTCCTGTTGTCTTAAGCTTCTCAATTGTTTCTGCGCCACAATATCCCATACCGGAACGAAGGCCGCCCATCAACTGGAATACAGTGTCTTCCACATGTCCTTTGTATGCAACACGTCCTTCAACACCTTCCGGAACAAGTTTCTTCGCATCCTGCTGGAAGTAACGGTCTTTGCTTCCATTCTCCATAGCTGCAATGGATCCCATGCCACGGTATACTTTGTATTTACGTCCCTGATACAGTTCGAATGTTCCCGGGCTTTCATCACATCCGGCGAAGATGCTTCCCATCATGCAGACATTTGCACCGGCTGCAATGGCCTTGGTAATATCTCCGGAATATTTGATACCACCATCTGCAATAATCGGAATTCCGTAACGGTTTGCTACTTCATAACAATCCATAACAGCAGTGATCTGTGGAACACCAATACCAGCTACAACACGTGTTGTACAGATAGATCCAGGTCCGATACCAACCTTAACTGCATCAACACCAGCATCAATCAGAGCCTTTGTAGCAGCTCCTGTTGCAACGTTACCTGCGATAACCTGCAGATCCGGATATGCGTCTTTAATCTGACGTACTGCACGGAGAATGTTCTCTGAATGTCCATGTGCCGAATCAATAACAATAACATCTACGTTTGCATTTACAAGTGCTTCAACACGTGCAAGAACATTTGATGTGATACCTACTGCAGCACCACAGAGAAGACGTCCCTGTGCATCTTTGGCTGCCAGAGGATATTTGATCTGTTTCTCAATATCTTTGATTGTGATCAGACCTTTTAAATTAAAATCATCATCTACAATGGGTAATTTCTCTTTTCGGGATTTGGCAAGAATCTTCTTTGCCTCTTCAAGTGTGATTCCTTCTTTGGCTGTGATCAGTCCCTCAGAAGTCATGCATTCTCTGATCTTCTTTGTAAAATCAGTTTCAAACTTCAGGTCACGGTTGGTAATGATGCCAACAAGTTTCTTACCTTCTGTAATTGGAACACCAGAGATACGGAATTTTGCCATCAGATTATTGGCATCTTCCAGTGTATGGTCTGCGGATAAAAAGAATGGATCTGTAATAACACCGTTCTCAGAACGTTTTACCTTATCTACTTCCTCAGCCTGTGCTTCGATGGACATATTTTTATGAATGATTCCAATGCCACCCTGTCTCGCCATGGCAATTGCCATTCTGTGCTCAGTAACGGTGTCCATTCCTGCGCTCATCATAGGAATGTTCAGCTTGATTTTTTTCGTTAAGTGCGTTGTAACATCTACCTGATTCGGAATTACTTTTGAATATGCCGGAACTAACAGAACGTCATCAAATGTAATGCCTTCACCAATGATAGTACCCATTGCATTTCCTCCCTTGTATTTATGTTAGTTTGATTTTGATTCAAAGTGTAACAAAAATAACTTACAGTGTCAATCCAAAAAAACTTTGCTTGGAGCTGAATTTTTGATAGCCTGTGCCATCTGTTCATCTGGTTCGATAATAATCTTACAGTTTTCTCCACCGCTTTTTATAATAACGGCAAATCGTCTGTGCTGCTGATTTCCGGAAGAATAATCCAGTGTTTTCAATCGGCTGTTACCATTGTAATAATCCATTCTGTGTGAATCAAGAGGCGCGACCAAATCTGCCTCACTCAAGTTCATGGACATAACTTTTTTCCGTTTGGATTTTGACATGACCATATCAATGTCAAATTCTCCATTTACAAAAAGGTACTCATACTCCAGATCCGTCCGCGGAATCACAAAATACGATGCAACACCTAACGCAACTGCAACGAGAAGAAGGATCGGACTGATAAAAAGGCCTGCGCCCACTGCCAGGACTGTCAGTACGATCATTCCATATTTGACTATGGAATCTTTTGCGGTTGGTTCTTTTTTAACCAGTAATTCTGAATAAAGATCGCTCATATGTACATTCTCCTTAATATATATAATATTTATTAAATTTTATCACAAAAAGGGATCAGCGTCTATGACGCCAATCCCTTAATTCGCATAAATTTATTTTACATCATGCCGCCCATTCCTGGAGCACCTGCCGGCATAGCCGGAGCATCTTCTTTGATTGTAGCAACTACAGACTCTGTAGTCAGGAGTGTAGAAGCAACACTTGTTGCATTCTGCAGAGCACTTCTTGTAACTTTAACCGGATCAAGGATTCCGGCACCTACCATGTCTACATATTTCTCGTTCAGAGCATCAAATCCAACACCTGGCTCGGATTCTCTTACTTTATTGATAATAACAGAGCCTTCCAGACCAGCGTTTGCAGAAATATGGAACAGCGGAGCTTCCAGAGCTTTGAGGATAACGTTTGCACCTGTCTTTTCATCACCTTCCAGAGTTGCAACCAGTTCTGCAACCTTCTTGGATGCATGAATATATGCAGATCCGCCACCTGCAATGATTCCTTCTTCTACTGCTGCTCTTGTAGCTGCAAGAGCATCTTCCAGACGAAGTTTTGCTTCTTTCATTTCAGTTTCAGTTGCAGCACCAACACGGATAACAGCTACGCCGCCAGCCAGTTTTGCAAGTCTTTCCTGTAATTTTTCTTTATCAAATTCAGATTTTGTCTCTGCAATCTGTTTACGGATCTGAGCAACACGGTCAGCAATTTCTTTCTTATCACCCAGACCATCTACGATAACTGTATTCTCTTTTGCAACTTTGACAGATTTTGCACGTCCAAGCTGAGCCATTGTAGTTTCTTTAAGATCAAGTCCAAGTTCTTCGGAAATTACCTGTCCACCTGTCAGAATAGCGATATCCTGCAGCATTTCTTTTCTTCTGTCTCCATATCCAGGAGCTTTAACAGCAACTACCTGGAATGTTCCTCTTAATTTATTTACGATCAGAGTTGTCAGTGCTTCACCTTCTACATCTTCTGCGATAATCAGAAGTTTTGCTCCAGCCTGAACAACCTGCTCCAGTAACGGAAGAACTTCCTGAATATTGCTGATCTTCTTGTCTGTGATCAGGATATATGGGTCTTCAAGATTTGCTTCCATTTTTTCCATATCTGTAGACATATATGCAGAAATATATCCACGGTCAAACTGCATACCTTCTACCAGATCAAGTTCTGTATGCATTGTTTTGGATTCTTCTACTGTGATAACACCATCATTGGAAACTTTTTCCATTGCATCAGCAACCAGCTGACCTACTTCTTCATCACTTGCAGAAATAGATGCAACATTTGCGATCTGTGCTTTGCCACTGATTTTCTGGCTCATTTCTTTGATAGCCTCTACAGCTGCATCTGTAGCTTTTCTCATACCTTTTCTCAGGATGATCGGGTTTGCACCTGCTGCCAGGTTTTTCATTCCTTCATGAACCATTGCCTGTGCCAGAACAGTTGCTGTAGTAGTACCATCACCAGCTACATCATTTGTCTTGGATGCAACTTCTTTGATCAGCTGGGCACCCATGTTTTCGAATCTGTCTTCCAGTTCAATTTCTTTTGCAATAGTAACACCGTCGTTTGTGATAAGCGGAGCACCAAACTGTTTGTCAAGTACAACGTTTCTTCCTTTTGGTCCGATTGTTACTCTTACTGTATCTGCAAGTTTGTTTACACCAGTTTCAAGTGCAGCTCTTGCTTCTGCACCAAATTTAATTTCTTTTGCCATGATGACTGTCCTCCTGAAATGCTTAATGATCTGTAACGTTTTTTATTCTGTTACGATTATTCAACGATTGCGAGAATATCGCTCTGTTTTACGATGATATATTCTTCGCCGTCAAGTTTTACTTCAGTTCCTGCATATTTGGAATAAATAACTTTATTACCTGTAGCAACTTCCATCTTAACTTCTTTACCGTCAACAACTCCGCCAGGACCTACTGCAATAACTTCTGCCTGCTGCGGTTTTTCCTGTGCCTGTCCCGGAAGTACGATACCAGATTTTGTTGTTTCTTCTGCTTCTAACTGTTTTAATACAACTCTGTCACCTAAAGGTACTAATTTCATGATCTATTTCCTCCTTTATTGTTGCCTTTTTCGAATTACTAGCACTCATTTCGTTTGAGTGCTAATCACTGTCCCTATATTATTTAAAATCATGATTTTCTGCAACTCTTTTCAAAGCTGTAAATTAGTATTATTTTTTTATTTATCTTTTATTTTCTCTTATTTTCTCCTGTTTTCTCATTTTCTGATTTTTAAGTATTTTATAAAAGAAAAGGCCCTTTCCTTCATAGGAAAAGACCTCTCTTTATAAACAGCTTCTGCTGTCCTTATGATTTTTTGCTTCGCTGAGCTTTAATTTCTTCAAGCTCATCAAAAATTACTTCGTTAAGTACTTTGATATAAGTTCCCTTCATACCTGATGAACGAGATTCGATTACCCCGGCACTTTCAAATTTGCGAAGTGCATTTACAATAACAGATCTGGTGATTCCTACACGGTCTGCAATCTTGCTTGCAACCAGAATACCCTCTTCTCCATCAAGTTCATCAAATATATGAATGATCGCTTCTAGTTCTGAGAAGGACAGTGTATTGAATGCAGATTTTACAACCTGTTGTTTACGGTCCTCTTCTGCATTTTCTTCATGAACCGCTCTCATCATTTCCAGACCAACCACTGTTGTGCCATATTCACTGACGATAATGTCTTCAATATCATAAGGCTTATCGTTACGATACATAAAAACAGTCCCCAGTCTTTCGCCGGCAATATCGATTGGATTGATAATACCCTGACAGTTGCTGTTTACATGTTCAAATCCAAGTGTCTGAAGATTCACATTTTCCTTTGTAGACAAAACGCCAAGGAAACGCTCATTTAACAGAGAATCTACATGTCCGCCTACGTTATCTTCAATCAGCTCGGTAATTTCTTCAACGCCCGGACATAAACTGATTCCAAGTACTTTACCCTTTTTGCTCAGTACCAGGATATTGGAACTTAATGTGTCCATCAGCACCTGACAGATATCATTAAATACAACTTTACTGGAACTGCTGTTGTGCAAAAGCTTATTGATTTTTCTGGTTTTATCCAACAACTGAACGCTCATTACGGCCTCCTTCTCCTGTTTTTTCGATGTTTTCAATCTTATGGTATAATAGTACACGTTTTGCAACGAAAATACAAGATATTTTTATATTTTTTTCGATTTTGTCCGCATTTTCAGAAAATTTATATATTTAATCTTCTTTAGACTTCTGCTCTACATAACCGCAAGTTGTCTCACTGCAGACAATCTTGTTTCCTTTTTCGACCATATAGCTTCCACAAACCGGGCATTTTTTTGCTGATGGCTTCTGCCATGACATAAAATCACATTCCGGGTTGTCGATACAACCATAATATTTACGACCCTTCTGGGTCTTCTTCAACACAACATCCTTTCCACATTTCGGACATGCCACACCGATTTTTTCATAATACGGTTTGGTATTTCTGCATTCCGGAAATCCAGGACATGCAAGGAATCTTCCATGTGGTCCGTATTTGATGACCATATTGCGTCCACAGACATCACAGATTTCATCTGTAACTTCATCCTGAATTTCAACTTTTTCCAGTTCTTTCTCAGCAGCATCCACATCTCTCTTAAGATCCGGATAAAAGTTTCTGACAACCGTTTTCCACTGCACAGTACCCTCTTCAACGCAGTCCAGAAGGCCTTCCATCATTGCAGTAAAACGAACATCTACAATGCTTGGAAATGCCTGTTTCATAATATTATTAACAACTTCTCCAAGTTCCGTCACATAAAGATTTTTCTGTTCTTTAGATACATAACGGCGGCTGATGATCGTGGTGATCGTCGGAGCATAAGTACTCGGACGTCCAATTCCCTGTTCTTCCAGTGCCTTTACAAGAGATGCTTCTGTATAATGTGCCGGTGGCTGTGTGAAATGCTGTTCCGGTTTCAGTTCAGTAAGCTGCAGCTTCATTCCCTTCTCAAGACTCTGACTGAGTACATTGCCTTTTTGATTATCTTCTTCCTGCATGTACACAGACATAAATCCATCAAATATGATCTTGGAGGCAGCAACCGTAAAAGTATACTCTCCTGCACTGATTTTTACTGATGTTGTTTCATATTTTGCTGCAGACATACGGCTTGCTGTAAAGCGTTTCCAGATCAGCTGATACAGACGGAACTGATCTCTGGAAAGAGATTCTTTGACCATGACTGGCGTTCTGGTAATATCAGTCGGACGGATTGCTTCATGCGCATCCTGAATCTTCTGGTCTTTTTTTACCATCTTTCCACTTGTAGAAACATAGTTTTCTCCATACTGTTCACCAATATAGGTTCGCGCTGCTTCATCTGCTTCCTGTGAGATTCGAGTGGAATCCGTACGCAGATAACTGATCAGACCAACCGTGCCGCTTCCCTTAATATCAATACCTTCATATAACTGCTGGGCAAGACGCATTGTTTTCTGTGTAGAAAAATTCAGTGTTTTGGCTGCCTCCTGCTGCAAAGTACTGGTTGTAAACGGCAGGGGTGCATTCTTGATACGTTCGCCTTTTTTTACCTCTGTAATTTCATACTCTGCATTTTCCAGTTTTCCAAGAAGTTCATCCATCTCGGCCTTATTATGGATTGGAAGTTTCTTATCCGTGCCATAAAATTTTGCCTGAAGAGGTTTCTTCTCTCCTTTTACACGAAACTCACCTTCAAGACTCCAGTATTCTTCCGGAATAAAAGAATTGATCTCATCTTCTCTGTCACAGATAATACGCAGTGCTACAGACTGTACTCGTCCTGCACTCAAGCCTCTTTTCACTTTTACCCAAAGGAGCGGACTGATCGTATATCCTACCATACGGTCAAGCATTCTTCGTGCCTGCTGTGCATCTACCAGGTTCATATCCAGATCCCGCGGCTGTTTAATGGAATTCTTTACAGCAGTCTTTGTGATTTCGTTAAAAGAAATTCTGCGCATCTTAGACGGATCTTCTTTTAGCGCCTGCATCAGGTGCCAGGAAATTGCCTCTCCCTCGCGGTCAGGGTCAGTTGCAAGATATATCTTATCTGCTTTTTTGGCCGCTTTGCGAAGATTTGAAAGCAATTCTCCCTTTCCTCTGATCGTAATATATTTTGGTTCAAAATCATTCTCTACATCAATACCAAACTGACTCTTCGGGAAGTCACGCACATGTCCGTTTGATGCCTGTACATCATAGTTACTCCCAAGAAATTTCTTAATGGTTTTTACTTTTGCAGGTGATTCCACTATCACCAGATATTTCGCCATGCTATCTCTCCTACTTCTCCGTTACTGTTCACTCCGTTACAGCAACACTTCTTAAACTTCCCGGGAGGCTGATCCGTGTCTTATGTTGTCTTTACATAATAATGCCTGCCTATTTCCCGGGCTAACCCCGATATTTTCAACTCCAACAGAAGACCGCCGACTTTTTCCGGCGAAAGTCCTGTCTTCTGGATCAAAAATTCCACAGATTTTGGTTGCAAATCGAGACAACTATACACCAATTTTAAATCAGTTGCAAGTCCTAACTCATTTTTTGTCTTTACTTTAACAATTTTTTCACAATCTATTCCGAGTTCCCGAAGCAGTATTTCCGGTGTATATGCGATACCTGCCCCGTCATAGATCAATTTATTACACCCCATACTGAGTTCCTCTGTTACCGGTCCCGGTATGGCAAAAACACTTTTTCCCTGATCAAGTGCCCACTGTGCAGTGATCAATGAACCACTTTTTTCTCTTGCTTCAACAATCACAACAAGATCCGCCAGTCCGCTGATAATTCTGTTTCTTGCCGGAAAAAAATAATTTCTTGCCCGCGTCCCCGTCGGCTGTTCACTGAGTATACCACATTTTTCTCGCAGAATTCGCTGATAAAGTGCTCTGTTACCCGAAGGATAACAGATATCAACGCCATTTCCAAGTACCGCCCATGTGCCTCCTTCTCCTTCCAGTGCACCTCTGTGTGCCTCAGTATCAATCCCATATGCCATCCCACTTAATATTTGCACTCCTTCTTCACTGAGTCTCCTGGCATAACGAAACGCCTGCATACGCCCGTATGGACTGGCTGCCCTGGCTCCGACGATTGCAACTGCCGGTCGTCGTGGATCCGGTAATGTTCCCCTGACATATAAAATCTCCGGCATTCCCTCATAATGCAGAAGTTTCTGCGGATATTCCGGACTTTCTTTCGAAATCTCACGCACAAACATTTCCGTGTCACTTTTTCTGATGTTAAGAGTTCCTTCCATATAAATTATCACTCCTCTTCAGATTTTATACCCTGATTAATTCCAGTATTTTTTGTCAAATGCCCGATAGGATAACGCTTCTGCTATGTGATGTCTGTGAATACTTTCTGTCGCTTCCATATCTGCGATTGTCCGTGCCACCTTTAGAATCCTGTGATAGGCACGGGCACTGAACGGCATATTCTGAAATGCCATCTTCAAAAGCTGCCGGGCGTCTTTTTCCATCTTGCAATATTTCTCAATCTGAGCACCACTTAATTCTCCGTTAAACTGAATTCCTTCTATTTTATATCGTTCTCTCTGAATATCCTGTGCGCAGATAACCCGCTCTCTGATCGTTTGTGTACTCTCCCCTTTTCGTCCACTGCTCAGTCCTTCAAAATCTACCGGGGACACTTCAGCACAAAGATCCAGTCTGTCCAGAAGCGGCTGACTTATTCTTCCCAGATACTGCATTACCTGTGCCGGTGTACACCGACATCTGTTCATATCCGGATAATGACCACAGGGACATGGGTTCATTGCCGCACACAACATAAAATCTGCCGGAAAATCATACGTCCCATATACTCTGGAGATACGTATCACCTTGTCCTCCAGTGGCTGTCTGAGAATCTCCAGGCTTCTTCTGGAAAACTCTGGCATCTCATCCAGAAACAATACACCTCTGTGTGCCAGTGTGATCTCCCCTGGTCTGGGATTTCGGCCACCACCAGCCAGAGCCTGTGCTGAACATGTATGATGCGGACTGCGAAAAGGTCTTTCTCTGATCAGAGGATCTCCTCTCGAGAGCAATCCGGCAATACTGTAGATTTTTGTCAATTCCAGCCCTTCATCAAATGTAAGTGCCGGCATAATTCCCGGAATTCTTCTCGCAACCATCGTTTTTCCTGCCCCCGGAGGCCCGATCATAAGCAGATTGTGAAAACCGCTGACTGCAATCTCCACGGCTCGTTTCAGACTTTCCTGTCCTCGAATATCACTGAAATCCAGTTTTTCTTTACCCGGAGATTCTATTGTTTTTCCCACTTCTTTTCTATAAGAATCAGGACTTTGCACATAGCGTATCATTTCCTGCAGATTGCGAACTCCAATCACCTTCATATCCGGTATCAGTGTCGCTTCCCGGAGATTCTCATATGGAACAACACAAAACCGGCACTTTTCCTCCCTCGCCCTGATGATTATAGGCAAAATCCCTGATATTGCATGAATTTCTCCATTAAGGCTTATTTCTCCGGCCATCATCACCCTATCCAGCTGTTCCGATTTCAGAATATCTGACGCCGCCAAAACAGCTGCTGCTAACGGAAGATCAAATCCAGCTCCTTCTTTCTTGATATCAGCCGGAGCAAAATTCACGGTAATTCTCTTCGGTGGAAGTGCAATACCGTTATTCTTCAATGCCGTTCTGACACGATCCTGTGCTTCCTTTACCTGTGCCGAAGGAAATCCAACCATCGTAAATGTCGGCAGACCATCACTGACGTCTGCCTCCACCTGGATTGGATGAACATCCATGCCTAAAATCGCTGCTGATAGTACACTTGCAAACATAACAACCTCCTGTATGCACATGCACCTCGATCTGCACTGCTATATTTTTGATTTATAATTGTATTATGGGAATAAAAAAAGAAATGATTTTTATTATAGTCCATTTTGCTCCGTATTGCAATAGCACATTTCGGACTGTTTTATAATTACAGAAAATGAAGGAGGTATAAGAATGAAATTTCAACGAATTCAGGATCTGCGTATAGATTCCGATCTCTCTCAGAAGAAAATTGGTGAAATTCTTCATATCAGTCAGCGTTCTTATTCTCATTATGAAACAGGATCTCGTAATATTCCAATTGAAATGCTGATCCGCCTCGCTGATTATTATGATACCACCATTGATTATCTGGTTGGAAGAACCGATAACAAAGAACCGATCAAATGACGCAGAAAGCGAGTCAGTTTCCCTGACTCGCTTTCTGTTCTTCCCACTCAGCAATCTTTGAAATATTTGCAAGCTCATATTCATTGAAAATAGAATTCTGTTCGGCATCAAAAGTGTCCGGATCTATCGTACCCTGATACCAGGATTTACTGTTAAAATAATCCGCAATATAATCTGTTACAAACTGACGTCCATGGCGTGCATAGATTTCATTCTTTGCAAGTTCCAGCTGATCTGAACTATATGCTGAAATCTCCTCATCTGTCAGATAACGATTACTGCTCTCCGGGAAGAAATATTCTCCTGTCTCAGCCGTATTCTGTGCCTGCTCGGCCGGCGTTGGTGTAACCGTCGGATCCGGTTGCAGCTGTACCTGTGTTCTGCTCATAATACAACTTACATTTGGATATACAGAAGAAACTGGTTCTGCTGTCGTCGCACGCAGATATAATTGACCATTGTCAAATGTCAGATTTCCTGAAGCTGCATTTCCCGCTGTATCTGTAAAGGAAAATGCTGCCGCAGTTCCGGCCACTTCCGCAGTTACATCAGCAGAAACAGACTGTGTCTGTCCTGCATCTGTCTGGCTGAAGCTGAATGATACACTGTCCTGACTGATATTATATATATTAATTGTCACAAGTCCATCTGTGCTATACCAGTAATCCCAGAAATCATCCGGATTAAAACTTACTTTTTCTTTTGGTATCGGCGTTGGTGTCGCTGTTGGCCTCGGTGTCGGACTCGGAGACGGTGTCACAGGAACTTCCGTAGGTGCTGCTGTCGGCAGACTTTCCAGCGCTGCCATTGCTTCTTTCTTCTTTTGTGCCTCTCTCTCACTTTTCTGAAATCCTGCCAGAAGAAGTGCTGCTGCACTGAACATGATAAATATTGAGACCAAAATCACCAGCAGTACCTTCAGTCTGTTTTTTCTTCTCATTCGCTCACCTCTGTTATTGCTTTTGTACTTTATTTTTTCTCTTTAATAATACCTTTTCTGTATGCGTCAAGCAACTGTCGCAGTTCACCGATACGTTCTTTCAGAGCTCTTCCTGTGTCTGTATCCCCTACTAAACGACGTTTGGATGTATAATGTACGGATACTCTGTTGGATACAATATCACTTTCTTTAGATATTGCCTGCTCCTTGGATGTAAAAGGCTCATGTGCCGTCAGCACCAGGCCATAAGAATTGTAGATCAGCGTATATCCGGCAATTCCTGTTACTTTCTGATAAGCTTTGCAGAATCCTCCATCAATAACAATTACTTTCCCATTGCATTTCACCGGACTCTCACCATCCCCCTGATGCACAGGAACATGTCCATTGATGATATGGCCGGTTTCCGGATCCAATCCAAATTCCCGTATCATTCCATCTACTACTTTTTCATTTTCAAGAAGATGATAATACGCACCTTTTGTTTCTTTGTGAGTTTCCTTATCCGCAATAAAATATCGTTCAAATGTAGTCATTTTATCCTTGCCAAATAGCGGCGAAGACGGACTTGCCCAGATAAACCACAAAATATCTCTGCCCTTACGCTGTTCTTCTCTGTCAACCGCATAAAATGCTCTCCGCACATATGCCTCCAGAACGTCATACAATTCACGTCCCTTATAAGTTTTTCCGTAAATCTGAATTTCCTTCAGACTTCCGTCTTCATTTAATGGAATACATCCATGAAACAGAAGATTTCCATTATATATCTTATAAAGTCCACCTTTGTCCAGCAACAACCGCATATGATTCTGCAATTTTTCGCAGTTTCGGAATGCAGTTTCCAGACGTTCCATCACATCCAGTTCTCCCGGAGTAAGTTCATACGGATGCTTCCAGTCAATCGTTGGAAATTCTGTATCAAGCATTGGATATTCTTTTCCATCTGCCAGTGTAACCGTACCTTTTTCCGGATTGATCCGGTGCAGCAGACATCTGTCTTCCATATGAAATTCTTTATGTCTTCGAAGCAGCTGTCCCTCCAGCTTAAACTGAATGATTGCAATTGCTTTATGCATCTTCTGTCCAAGTTCTTTTTCCAGTGCATTATAATTAGATGTTCCCTTCATTTCAAAAGCAGTACACGGATCATCTTTATATACTTCCATTGCAAATGTCGCAAGCGGAAGCATATTAATTCCGTATCCATCTTCCAGAATATCCAGATTTCCATAGCGGATACTGTTACGAAGCACCGTTGCTATACAGGCTCTCTGCCCAACTGCTGCCCCCATCCATACTACATCATGATTTCCCCACTGGATATCCAGAGAATGATACTGTATCAGACGGTCCATGATAAAATGCGGGCCCGGGCCTCTGTCAAAAATATCACCCAGAATATGCAGATGATCTACAACCAGTCTCTGTATCAGTTCTGCAAGTGCAATGATGAAATTCTCTGCACGGCCAATTTCAATGATCGTATTGACAATAGAATCATAATAAGCTTCTTTGTCGAGCACTTCCGCCTTTTCTGTGATCAATTCTTCAATAACATACGCATAATCCGGAGGTAATGCCTTACGTACCTTGGATCTTGTATATTTGGACGCTGTAGTCTTGCAGACTTCGATCAAACGGTACAAAGTAATCTTGTACCAGTTCTCCATATCTTCCTCTGTCTTTTTGACCAGCTGTATTTTTTCTTTCGGATAATAAATCAGTGTAGCCAGCGCCCTCTTGTCATTATTGCTCAGTGTATGGCCAAACACATCATCGATTTTTTTGCGTACAGCACCAGAACCATTGCGAAGTACATGCGAAAAAGCCTCATATTCTCCATGCAGATCTGACATAAAATGCTCTGTCCCTTTTGGCAGGTTCAGAATCGACTGCAGATTAATGATCTCAGTAGAAGCCTTTCCGATCGTCGGATAGAGTTCCGCAAGTCTCTGTAAATACCTTAACTCCTCTTTTTTCATAATTGTCTCCTTTTCGCTATGGTAACATACCCGGCTTTTCTATCGGTAATCCCCATTTTTATAAATGATATCCATTCAGGCAATCACACCGTCAAACAATGAAAACTGATTAGACTGTGGAATATCTCCAAAGATTCCCAGATCATCCATCAGATCGATAACCGTCTTGCTGACCTTTGTCCGGTCTCTGAAATCATCCTTCGACAGGAATTTTCCCTGTTTGGCAGCATCTACGACTGCCTCGGCAGCTTTATCCCCCATTCCGTCAATACAGTTCAATGCGGGCATCAGTTTGCCGTCAATGATCTGAAAACGATTTGCCTTGGCACGGTAAAGATCGATTGGCATGAACTCCAGACCTCGTGCATACATTTCCTGTACAATACGCATATCTTTGATCGTATCCTGTTCTTTCTTTGACGCTGCATCGCCCTTTTTGCGAAGTTCTGCAAGATAGAAATCTAACCTGTCACGTCCCATACACATCGTTTCATATGAAAAAGCCGTTGCACGGATACTGAAAAATGCCGCATAATATGCAAGGGGTTTAAATACTTTAAACCAGGCAATACGCCATGCCATCATAACGTATGCTGCTGCGTGTGCCTTCGGGAACATATATTTAATCTTTTTACAGGACCAGATATACCATTCCGGAACATTGTGTTCACGCATGGTAGCTTCCCACTCTTCGCGCAGACCTTTTCCTTTACGTACAGCTTCCATGATCGTAAAGGCAAGGCTGCTTTCTACCCCCATGCTGATGAGATAGATCATAATATCATCTCGTGTACAGATTGCAGTAGAAATCGTTGCTTTTCCTTCTTCGATCAATGTCTGTGCATTTCCCAGCCATACGTCTGTACCATGAGACAATCCGGCAATACGTACCAGGTCAGAAAAATATTTCGGTTTCGTATCAATAAGCATCTGCATGGCAAAATCTGTACCAAACTCCGGTACACCCAGACATCCGAGCTTGCAGCCTCCAATATCCTCCGGTTTGATTCCCAATGCATCCGTACTTGCAAATAAAGACATAACTTCCTTGCTGTCCAAAGGAACATCACGGGCACTTAAGCCTGTCAGATCCTCCAGCATACGGATCATTGTCGGATCATCGTGTCCGAGAATATCCAGTTTCAAAAGGTTTCCATCAATAGAATGGTAATCAAAATGTGTTGTGATAATATCACTGTTCTCATCGTTTGCCGGATGTTGTACCGGCGTGAATTTTTCAATTTCCACGCCCACTGGAAGGACAATGATTCCACCCGGATGCTGGCCGGTCGTTCGCCGGATACCGGTACATCCCTGCACAATACGGTTGATCTCACAATAACGTTTGTGCTGTCCCCGTTCCTCATAATAATTCTTCACATAACCAAATGCCGTCTTCTCCGCAAGTGTACCAATCGTTCCGGCCTTAAAGGTCTGCCCTTTGCCAAAGATAACCTCTGTATATCGATGTGCATTCGCCTGATACTCACCTGAAAAGTTAAGGTCAATATCCGGTTCCTTATCTCCCTTGAATCCAAGGAATG
>OLSC01000826.1_pt1 | contig 34613 bp, 36 predicted proteins | sample 1672881 | NCBI WGS metagenome assembly OLSC01 (sample SAMEA3136733, study PRJEB25190) | human gut metagenome | biome: human gut; feature: human-associated habitat; material: faeces | place: Austria | collected 2013
GATCAAACAACGGATCAAACAACGGATCAAACAACGGATCAAACAACGGATCAAATAACGGATCAAACAACGGATCAAATAACGAATCAAATAACGGATCAAATAACGGATCAAATAACGGATCAAATAACGGATCAAACAACGGTTCAAGTGTCAGCGTTACTTCACTTAAACTTGATAAAACTCAACTGTCATTGTATTTAGGTGATAAAACACAATTATTTGCAACAGTAACTCCAACAAATGCAACGAATAAAGGATTAATTTGGGCTTCGTCAAATAGTAAAGTTGCGAGTGTAGATGGTAATGGTAATGTTGAAGCAAAAGGAATTGGAACTGCTACTATCACAGTATATTCAAGAGAAAATGGTCATATTAAAGCGACTACTACTGTTACAGTATCAGAGATGAAACAAGATGAAATTTTAGTTAATTCTATTAATACAAAGTTAGATAAATTGATATTGAAAGTTGATGAAGAAATTAATTTAAATGCAACAGTAACTCCAACAAATGCAACGAATAAAGGATTAATTTACTCAACTTCTGATAAAGAAGTAGTAACAGTAGATGAAAATGGAACTGTTATAGCAAAAGGTGTAGGAACTGCAACAGTTACTATTAAATCAGTAGGTAATGCTAATGTGCAAAAATTTGTTAAAGTAACAGTAATTGAAGAAGAAGCAGAAATTTTAGAAACTGCAACGGTTACTATTAAACATATTAGTGGAGATCAAGAGTTAGAAGTTCAATCACTTGAATTTGAATTAGGGGAAATTGAAATTTTCGCTAAGAACATTGAGGGTTATGAATTGATTTCTGATTCGAAAGTAACAATTAATTTAGTAGAAAATGAGGAAGAACAAGTTATTACCTTTGAGTATAAAAAGATTGAAGAAGAACCAGTGGTAGAAGTAACTCCTGATGAATCAGATAAAGTAGAGGAAGAAATTGAAGAAGAATCAAGTAATTTTGGAATCTATGTAGCGTTGGGTGGAGTTATCGCACTTGCTACTGTTGGTGGAGTATATTATTACGTTATTCTGCCTGATCAAAAGAAAAAAAATAAATAATTCGATAAATAAAAAAAGAGTGTAAAATCACTCTTTTTTTATTTAAAAATTATGATAGGAGGTTATAGTTTGTACTGGAAATTCAAAAAAATACTATGTTTCATTGTAATCTTATTAAGTATAACATCATCAAAAATAATGAGTCATGCTTCAATGGGGGGATCATATTTCACTCAATTTGATTATATTTATGAAACAGACGATATGATTGAATTAACATTTGATCAATTAAATCAGGCTTATGGTTCTAATTTTAATCAAAAAGTTTTTGGAAATAAGATTAGATCAAATTTTACTTCACAAGGTAATATGAACTATTTTAATAACAATCAAAATCTCACTGTTGCCTTTACATTTAAAACTCAAAAGCCTGATACTATTTGTCATTTAACGACAGTAGGAACTATTTTTGGAACTAAGGATGGTAACAAAAATTGGAGTAATTTATGGGTTGGATATGTTCCAGTATACAATAATTTAATTGGAACAGATTATTCTTACAAAGCCTATGAAAATGGATCTACTTGGACTAAGAAAACAGTAAATGGATTTGTACCATCAGTTGATGATGGAGGATGTAGAGTTTCTAAAAAATCAGATTATACATATTTTGAAGGGGCTACAAATATTACATCTCCTAGTCAAATGACTGGTTTTGAGTTGTGGTTTTCGACAAGATCAAGTTCTTTTGGATATGGTTGGGATAGTGATGGAAGTAAAGATCAATATGATAGTTCAAATCAATATGCTAGAAGTGGAATCCAATTACAATTTGATACCGAGTATCGAGTTATAATTAGGAAAAATACAACACAAGTCAAATTTGATATTTATGATACAAATGATAATCTCGTAGGCTCAAGAACTGTTTCCTATAATGTGACACCACATACCTTATATTCAAATAGTTACATTCAATTAGGTGGAGCTTCTATTTCAGACTTAAATGCAACGACTTGGGCATATGGGATTCAGAATGGTTATATTAGAGATTTATTAATTACTCGAAGTTATTTGAATGACGAGCAATTAAAAGGATTTAAAGGTTTTGATACTCGCTATATCAATACCTATGATTTTTACGTTCATTTTGGTAGTAATTTATCAATTTATAGGAATAATTTTGGATGGTCATTCACGAAAGTAAGTCATAATACATCTTATCCAAGTACCACTTCGTCGGTTCTTCGAAGACGTGCAAGAAAACAATCTGAAACTATTAATGCAAATTCCACATCAAAGTTGCTTGTGACAACAACTAGCGGTTCAGTTTTGCTTCAATTTCCAGTCATAAGAAATGCTACAAGTAGTATGAGTGGATCAAATCAATATAGGATTAATATCAATAATTTAAAAGATTTAGAGCAATCAGATGTAAGATTACAGATTAAGAGTGATACCGAACATATTTGGTTGGGATATGGTACGACATATTCTCCTTTAGCTCTTTATAACTCAGCTATATCAAGACCTTACAATCAGATACAAAGGGCTTATCATAATAGTAATTCTGTTAATTGGAGTGGAAATTATTTATATGATACCTTACCAAATTATAATCGTAATGGATATATAATTGATTATACTGTTGATCACAATGGTAATTTTGGATTGAAATTACCTAATCAATATATTTTTAATGTAGATGAAATTAGTATCGGTAAAGATGGAACTTTTAAATGGAGTGGAAAGGACTATCACAATACAATTAAGGATGTTCGAACACTTGAAAGATCAAGAACTAAATTTGTATGTATAACTGGTTCAGGATGTACCGCAGATTATGGAAGTTATGAAGATCAAGTTCGTACAGAGTATGATTTTGGATATAACACAAATATTAAAGATTTTGAAGTCGGAACTTACAAATTATCTCATGCAATTAAATATAATTCGCATGATGAACGTTGGTCAAACTCCAATGAACCTAATTCATATAATAAAAATTGGGTCTATTTCGGAAATGGAAAAAAAGCTAGAATTTCTTATGATTCGACTAATGGATTAAAATTAGAAGTTGCTAAGGCAGAAAGTAAATGGATTTATGGATTACATAATAATACACCTACTACCGCAGATAGAACTAATCAAGGTGGATTTGCGATAATTAGTGAAAATGGGTTAAGTAAGCTATATATTAATGGTTATCATTATGACGAAAATAAAATAACTTACAATCCAACATTATATAAAACAGAATTATATAAAAATGATGGTGGTTCTTGGCAATATTATACTGGATGGGATGATAAGTACGTTGACAAAGGATTTACTTCGACACTTGATTTAAATACTTTACCAAACGGAAAATATCGCTTAAATCATACTGCAACTATTGATAATGAAAGTCATTCATTTATTTTAAGTCAGTCAGGAATTAATAGTGAATGGGTTACAATAGGTGAGGATCGTCAAGATGATTTTGGTACAAGAATTGCTAGAGTTTATTCAGATAGTTCAAATAATGTAATTTTAGAAATTAAGGATAGCAAAGGTCTTAGTAAATTGGATTCAATAGTAGAAAATGATACTGCAATCATTGTTTCACTTCATGCTACTTTAACTGGATGGAATAATGACGATATTAAAAATATGTATAGTCAATCTCACCTAATCTCTCAAAAAGTATCTGTTATTGGAGTTGATGGGAAAAAAGTAAATACTTTTGAATCAGATAGCAGATTTGATGGATGGGGAGCAACCTTTTATTTATCAAAAGAATTTATTCAGAATTTAGATGTAGGAAGTTACTATTTAGAACCATTTACAAAGCTAGATAGTGGAGAGGGAGCAACAATATCATTTAATACCTCTACATTAAAGTATGAAGCTAATGTTCCATCTGATCCTATCTTTATTGGCGATAAAAAAGTCGAATTTGTAGAGGGTGAAAATGGTAGATTAGAAATAGTTGTCGAATGGGGAATAGACGTCACAGTTGAAAAAATTGAAGCCTATACAAAATCCAAAGAACAAGATGGAATTGTAGACATAACAATTGGTACTGCTCGTGATTTACCATTACCAGTAGATGTTGAAATTGAATTATTTTATAATAATACTCTTGTAAATTCTATTTCTAAGACAATTACAGATAAAGAAAAATTCAGATTAACAATTCCTAATAAATATACAGATAAAAATACAGTAGGTGAAGTAACTGCTCATGTAAAGTTAGTAGATGTAACTGATAGTTCAGAAAAAAATAATACAATAAAAACTCTATATTATACTGCTAGTGAAAAAGAGTTAATTTTAGATGTTTCAGAACAAACAAGTAAAGTCAGCTATGAGGGTGTTGTTAAAACTGAACGTGTTTTAGATCAAGAAATGAAAGAGTACAAGGAAAAAATTGAAGTTGTTTCTCCGTCACCACTAAAAAATAAATTAACATATACAACATTTCCTTATGATATTCAGATTAATTATGAAAATGAGTTGAATAATGCTTTAGAATTAGACAAAATTCAAACTGAATTATCTAAAAAATTAGTTGATAATTATCTTGATTATCCTGTAAATAATGGAAATATTATTTTTGATATGGAGCTTAAAGAATCTGCTGATAAATATCATATTTATCAATTACCGACAATATTCTATGAGGTGCGAACAGGATTATTATTTAATAAGTCGGATGATAGTAGAATTACTGATACTATAAGTCGTAGTAATGAGTGGTTTATTCCAATGGATATTGAATTAGGTTCTTATCCTATTACATCATATCTCAATAAAGTAGGTGTTCATAAGATTAATATTCGTATTAATAATGAACTTGAAATAACTAAAGATTTTATTGCAACACCTGATACAAATCATACTTGGAAAGATGGTCAATTATATATTCGTGAAATATCAAGAGATAATCCATTTCCTAGTCAAGTGCCATCTAACTGGGAAAATAAATTAGACTTTTTTGAATAAAATGATCGGTTATAAACTTAACCAAAAGACACTACTATTAAACTCTAGTAGTGTCTTTTATTTTAAAGGAGATAGGAACAATGAAATTTAATATGCTTATTCTAAGTTATATTGGAGCTTTATTCTGTTCATTTTTAGTTAATTGGTCTATTACAGATTTACAGTATAATCAGATCAATGATAACTTGCAAAGAGCAGTTAAAAATAGTGTCTTAGAAAGTCTGATTATAAATAGGCAGACTGAAAAGTATTATATAGATGAAGATTTATTTAAAAAAAATTTTGAAAAAATATTTGCAGAAAATACTAATCAAAATAATACTTATGAATTTGAATATATGTTAAATGAATATGGTGCAACAGTTAGGGTTAAAGCTGAAACACCACTTTCTCCAATCACATTAAAAACGACTTATATTTTAGAGGAACATGAGTAAAAAGGAGGATATAAAAATGAAAACACAGTTAAATCAAGATATTCAGGAAGTAGAATTATCCCTGTCTGAAAATATAGAGTTTGAACGTATAAAAATGGATATTATTAATGATTTATCTATGAAAAATGATGAATTATTGTTAGGGGCATTTGGTAATGTCGAGAAAAAGGAACAGTTAGGAATTTATATCAAGAATTACTTAGCAGAAAAAAATATTAAACATATTTCAGCAGAGAATTTAGTCAATAGTATATGTGGTTTGCTATTTATTGAGGATATTATTAAGGATGAAGATATAACTGACCTATCTTGGAATGGTACAGAATTATGGGTTCAACACAACAAAAAAGGTAGGTATCATTATACAGATAATTTGTTAACTGAAAATCAAGTAGGAATGTTAATTTCTAAAATTGGGAATGCGATTAATAAATCTTGTAATGCTAGTAGTCCTATTTTAGACGCTGAGTATCCTATGTTGAGGGTAAATGCTACTCACCCAACAATTGCACCATATGGTCAAACCTTTAGTATGAGGGTTGTTCGTCCTAAACTTCGATATGATCCTAGTCAATCTCCTGATATTCCACAGGAGTTATTTGGAATATTAAAATCATTTATGAAATCTAAATGTAACATTTTAGTTTCAGGAATTACAGGGAGTGGTAAGACTGAATTTCAAAAATGGCTGATTGGTCATATTAACAATAATGAGAAAATATTTAGTGCAGAAGATACATTAGAATTGCATATTAAGACATTATATCCTGAAAAAGATATTATGTCATTCAAGACTACTAATAGAATTACCTATATAGATTTGGTTAAAGTGGCATTACGGAATAATGCAGATTGGATTATTATTGCTGAAACGAGAGGTGCTGAGGCATACGATATGATCAAAGCAGCGCAGACAGGACATAATGTTATCACCACAGTACATTCAATATCAGCTCATGATAGTGTTGACCGATTGATTCATATGTGTAAAGAGGAATATGATCTTGAACAGGTTTTACTTGGACAAATTATTTCAAGAGCATTCGATATTGGGATTCATTTAGATTACACTATTGATCAAAATGGAGTGTCACGATACATTACTGAAATTGTTCAGTATGAAAGTTATAACGATCAAGGGTTAAAGTATAGTCCACTATACGAATTAGAATTTGTGGTGAATCAAGATAACACTATTACTAAAAATCATAAATTTTATCCTTTATGTAAAAAAATTGAACAGAAATTAATTAAAGGAAAACAGATTCAAGAGTTAAATGAATATAATCGCTTAATTAAGTAGATAGGAGAGTAGACAATGCAAAAAAATAAAGGTCGATTTAACAATTTTATTGAATTAATCAAAGGAAAAAAAACGGTTAATAATTTTAAAAAATATGATAATTCAATAACTTTAAAAGACTATTGGATTACATTTGGATTATTTTTAGTTATTTCGTTTGCTTATGCTTATTTTATTTACAAAAATATTATATTTTCTAGTATTTTTTCTCTAGGAATCACAGTGATTTTTGTGAATTATATTATGCTTTTGCGAAAGAAAAAGTTATATAATACACACATTCGAAAGCAGATCAATTTATATATGTCGTTAGTATCGCAGATGGTGTCAGCAAAACAAACAATTTTAAATGCTCTAATTACAATTGCACCGAATCTTCAATCTCCAATTAAAGAGGATGTTTACCAGTTAATTAGAAGTATTGAGGTAGATGGATATCCATATGACGCATTAGATAAATTTTCAGATAAATATTCAAATGATACTTATTTAAGAATCTTTCACAATCAACTTAAATTAACATTCCGTCATGGTGGTAATGAAGATATTTTATCAGAACTGGTTGACGAGCATTCATCACTAGAAGTATACGTTGACGAATATTCGAAGAAAAAAGGATTTTATAAAAATTATACTTATATATTCATGGCTTATTTATTAATTTTTCCAATCATGTTTGTTATCTTTCAAGGAAGTATGTATGAAAATTATGTATCTTCTACTTTTGGATTGATTGTCAGTAGTGGAATCTATATTATTACAACATTAATAGCCATGATTGTCGAAAAAAAATATTTAGATGATACTTTAGTTGAATTTTAGGGGGTAGTGATGTGAAAAGGTTAAAACAATTTATAAATGATAATTATGAAAAGTTTTGTTTATCATTAGCTGAAAATAATTTGGAATCACTTTTAGATCAAGCTTTATCTGATAAGACCGTACTGCAATTTCAAAAAAGAAGAATCTCGTTAATTTTAATTTTGCTACCATTGATAATTTTCAATATTATCATGATTGGAAGTGTTCAGATAATCCTAGTATCAGTAATTTTGATAGTAGGATTATATTTTTATCCATTATATAATCTTAAAAATCAAACAAAATATTTAGCATTGAAAAATGATATTTTATTTCCCAATTATGTAAAAATTTTAATCACTCTATTAAGATCAAATACAGTATATAATTCTTTTAGTGAAAGTATGATGTATGTTAATCCACATATGCAAAGATTGATAAAAAAACTTTTAATTGAGATAGATCAAGACAATGGGATAGAACCTTATCTTAATTTCGCTAAAAATTTCAATTCGATTAATGCTACTAATATTATGACTATGATCTACTATTATAATGAAGAAAGTGGAAATACTGATTACTTGTCAACGATTACTAAAACAAATGAAAAGTTAAAAAATAATCAACTTAAAGAATTAGTAGAGAAAAAGGCAAACCAATTAGATAAATATACATCTTATGTTTTTATGTTAAATATAGCTCAGGTAGGATGTTTCGTAATATTCATATTAATAAGTGCATTTAGTGTTTTATTTAATCTATAAAATGTAAAAAAAAGCGACTTTTAAGGTCGCCTTTTTATTTCAATAGATGAATCTAAATCAAATAGTATTAAGGAGGATTAATATGGGTGAAAAGGTCGGATTTTTAGTTGGATTATTACCAATTTCATGGTTAATAGCATTGGCATTAAATTTTTTCATGATTTATTCTATCAATATTCAGACTTATGATGTTAAGGAGAGTGTAGTTGACATTTTAGAACAGGAGGGGGGATTAACCAATGTAGCTCAAAATCGAATTGAACAATTATTATCCAATTATGGATATGATATTAATGTTGAGGTTGATAAGGAAGGAAAACAGCCATATGGTACGGTAATTAATGTTAATGTTACTTCTACATTTGATCAAATTAATTTTACTACAACTCAAAAGGGAAGTGCAAAAACATCCGTTATATGGACTAAATAAAATGGCAGTATTCTGGCAGTTCATGTCGGATTTTTTTTGGTATCATAAAAATATAGAAAGAAAAGGTGGTGAAAAGAATGGGTGAGAAGAATGGTTCTTTAATCGTGTTAGCAATTGTTGCGACTATTGGATTATTAGCATTACCAATTTTAAGTTCAGGAATTGAAGGTCTTGCTACTGGTGTTACTGAAAAAATTAGTACATTAATTCCAAGCTAATATTGATTAAAATTCTAACTTTTTAAATAAAACTAGCAACTTATATAAAAAGTTGCTTTTTTTATTTAAATTTTAAATGAGTAGGGGTGATGTAAAGTGTTAATGGATCAGGCAAGTCAAGAAGTGGTTAGATGTACGTTTGTAGCTGAAGATATATCACGAAAGTTATTAATATCAATGCTTAAACTGGTTCAAGAAAAACTTTCTAATGGAGAACAAAGCCTACGAACATTAAATAAAAAAAATACTCAATTAGAGGTTATTGATGTATCTAATGAGGATATTAAAGGAATTAAAAGAGGATTGAAAAAGCATGGTGTGAATTTTGCAGTAGTTAAAGAGAGTCAAGAAAATAATTACTCACTTTATTTCCAAGCAAAGGATGTAGCCCAAATAAAAAAAGCTATTGAAGTTCATCTGCAATCAGCTATAAAAAATTTAGAACAAGAGCCATTAGAGAAAAAATTATCTAACATTACAATTGAAAAGAAATCTCCTAATAAAACAAAACAAAGGGAGGAGTTAATATTATAAAAAAGTATATTGGAGCCATAGGTGCTTCCAGCATAATAACCTATATTGTTAATAGGATCGCCCATTTATTTTATCAGCCTAAGGAAGATAATGTTATATCTCTTATTACTAGGTTAAATTATGCGATCAACCATTTCGTTGATGATATTATTAAAAATCCATTTTTTTTTGACTTGACAAAAGAAGTAGTAGCAATTAGTTTCCTGACGTTGGTTATTTGTTGGCTCATTTATCTCTATCATTTATTTGATCGTAAGAACTTTATGAGAGGGGTTGAACATGGATCGGCAGAATGGGGAAGTAAGAGCGATATTAAAGATTTTGTCGATAAAACAGATGACAACAATATGATATTAACCAACACTGAGTCTATATCTATCAATACTCGTAAAACGTTAAGAAATAATAATATAGCAGTGATTGGTGGATCAGGTAGTGGTAAGACTCGATTTTTTTTAAAACCAAATCTAATGCAATTACATTCAAGTTATGTTATTACCGATCCAAAAGGTACTGTTTTATTGGAATGTGGGAAAATGCTAGTAGAATCCGGATATAATGTGAAAGTTTTAAATACAATTAACTTTAAAAAATCCATGCACTATAATCCATTTTCTTACATAAAAGAGGAAAAAGATATATTGAAATTTGTTAATACTCTTATCATCAATACTAATGATGGTCAAAATACCAAAGAAGATTTTTGGGTAAAGGCAGAAAGACTTTTATTCCAAGCATTAATCGGCTACATCCATTATGAATGTGCTGAGGAAGAGAAGAATTTTGAAACGTTATTAACATTGATTGATAATATGGAAGTTAGAGAAGATGATGAAGATTTTAAATCACCAGTAGATATATTATTTTTAGAGTTAGAAGAACAGAATCCAAAGCACTTTGCGGTAAGGCAATATAAAAAATATAAATTATCCGCTGGTAAAACTGCAAAGAGTATTTTAATATCGGTTGGAGCAAGATTAGCTCCATTTGATATTGATGTATTAAGAGAAATAACTAAATATGATGAGATGGATTTGAGTTCAATAGGTGAGAAGAAAACTGCATTATTTATTATTGTTGATGATACCGATCCAACTTTCAACTTTCTAGTAGCCATCCTGTATACTCAATTATTTAATTTACTGTGTAATTTAGCTGATGATAAATATAATGGAAGATTGCCAATCCATGTAAGATGTTTATTAGATGAATTTGCGAATATAGGTCAAATTCCTAATTTTGAAAAACTCATTGCAACTATTCGAAGTCGTGAAATATCAGCGTGTGTTATTTTGCAAAATATATCTCAATTAAAGGCAATTTATAAAGATAACTCAGCTACCATCATTGGAAACTGTGATACTTTACTGTTTTTAGGTAGTGGTGAAGAAGAAACTCAAAAAAATATATCATCTAAGGTTGGTAAGACAACTATAGATCATGTTTCGTACAATGAGTCACGAGGTCAAAATAGTAGTATGTCAGTGAATCACCAAATTATTGCAAGGGATTTAATAACTCCATCCGAAGTAGGACTTTTAAAAACGGATGAATGTTTACTATTTCTTAGAGGTGTGAAACCATTTAAGTCTAAAAAATTTACTTTGGAAAAACATAAACGCTATAAGCTATTGTCAGATTATGATGAAAAAAATTTATTTAACATTGAATATAGCATACATGATACTTCTGATTCGAGTTGGATTGAATCAACAGAGGAAGTATATGAATTAAATTTAGATATCTAGGGAGGAATTTATGATGATTAGTTACTTACAAGGATTAAATTTATTTTTAACATTAAATACAGGAATGTTTGGAGAGATACTAGATTTATTTGTGTCAGCTTGTAAAATCGGTGGAGGTTTATGGTTATTTATTGGAGGATTCATATTTGCAAGTGCATTAAAAGATAAAAATGGACCTGATATTCAAAGAGGGATTTGGCAAATGGTTGGAGGCGCTTTAATTTTAACTATGGCAGTTATGTTACCGAATGTCATTGCTTAATCAAATAAAATATAAAAGCTACATTTAAATTAATAATGTAGCTTTTATATTTTATAAATTTCAAAAGTGAGGTGAGATTTTGGAGGATATTATTATTAATTGGATTCAGGAGATTATGGATTCAGTAAACAGTATTGGACAGAGTGGAATGTTATCTCAATCATTAAGTCAATTTAATCCTGTGATATATGGTGGAGTAAGTTCAATCGCTAGAAATATATCAACTCCTATTGCATTTTCAATTTTATCATTATTTATCATGATGGAGTTATTCCAATTGACTCAACGGAATGAAATGAATAGTTTAATGGGGATTGAATTACCCCTAAAATTTGCAGTGAAATTGGCAATTTGTTATACATTTGTAAATGTTTCATTTGATTTATTGGTTTCAATATTTGATATTGCATTATCTATGATTCATCAAATGTCTAGTTTTGGTAATGGCTCGTTAGAACAAATTGACCTAAATGCTTTTCGTAGCGAATTAAAAAGTGTAGGAATATTCGGTCAATTAGGTGTAATGATTCAGGTCTTTTTAATATGGTTTGTTACAAAAATATCTATTTTATTTGCAACTCTATTAATCGTTATACGAATGTTAGAGTTGTATATTTATTTAGCAATATCTCCAATTCCCCTAGCAACTTTACCACATAATGAAATGAGTGGAATTGCAAAAGGATTTTTAAAAAGTTTTACAGCGGTATGTATACAGGGGATTGTCATGTATCTCATGCTTATGATGTTTAATATGTTGCTTGGATCAATTGATGGTCTTGGTCAAGGATCAGGGGTTTATTATCGCTTATGGAGTTATTTAGGATATTCTATATTACTAGGATTTAGTCTATCAGGAGCGTCAAGAATTGCTAAATCAATTTGTAATGCCATGTAAGGAGGGAAAAGCTGATGGCTATTGAAGTTAAAGTACCAAAAGAGATTACTGAATATCAAGAGAAGATTTTATTTGGTTTATCTATACGTCAATTATTAGCCTCTACTTTGGCGGTAGTCATGACTCTTGGACTATATCCTTTTTTGATCAAGAGTCTAGGAAAAGACACAGGTCAAATATTGTTGATTATGTTAGTTGCCCCTATTTGGGCTATTGGATTTATTAAAAAAAATAATATGACTTTTGAAAAATATGCAATGAATGTTGTAAAACACTATTTTTCTCAAAAAAAGAGATACTATGCCACAAATTTAAATAAATTTATCATTGAAGAAAGGGAGAATGAAGATGTTAAGCATAAGAAAGAAAATAAATCAGAATATGAATCATGGATCAGTACAAAGCGAGAACGAAAGCAAAAACTTAAAAAAACAAAAAAGCAAATTAGACAAGCAAAAAAAGAGTTCAGAATTGCAAAACGCCGAATTAAAAAAGAAACACAAGTTAATTGCAAAGGAGAAGTCAACGCAAGGAACAATCAATTACGAGCAAATGTACGAAGATGGAGTATGTTATTTAGGCGATAGTTTATATTCTAAAACTCTAAAATTCTCAGATATTAATTATCAAACTGCTAGGAGAGAGGAACAAATAGATGTTTTCTCAAAATATTGTGAATTTTTAAATTCATTTGATTCAGATATTAAAGTACAATTGACTATTTTCAATAGACATATTGATCAAGATGATTTCTCTAACAATATGTTGATTAAATCAAAAAATGACAATTATAATGACTATCGCCAAGAATATAATATGATGTTATTAGATAAAGCACTTCAAGGTCAAAATAATATTATTAGAGAGAAATACATAACAATAACATTATCTTCAGAATCATATAAATCAGCTATCTCTCAATTTTCAAGAATTGAGGTAGATATTATCAATAATTTGAGAAACTTAGGATCAGAGTGTTGTGTACTGAATGGACTTCAAAGATTAGAGTTAATTCAACGTATTTTATTGCCGACCCAAAAATTTACATTCGATTATGATTATTTATTGGAAAGTAATTTATGTACAAAAGATTTTATATCCCCTACAAGTTTTGACTTTACAGATAAAAATTATGTAGAGATAGATAGTCATGTTAATCAAACACTTGCCATATTAGAACTGCCAACGGATTTACAAGATAGATTAATCGCAGACTTTATGGATATATCTAGTCATTTAACAATAAATTTACATATATCTTCAATCGAAAAGGATAAGGCTTTAGCCATTGTTAAGCAAAAAATTGGATTTATGGAGCAACAAAAAATTGATGAACAGAAAAAAGCAATAAAAAATGGTTATGATCCTGATATGATTCCCCATGAGTTAAAATATTCATTAAAAGAAGCTGAGGACTTATTGGATGACTTAAAAGAAAAAAATCAAAAAATGTTCAAAGTAACTATTTTAATTAATGTATCAGAAAAGGATATTGAAGAATTAAATAAGATTATCAATCAAATTAGAACTGTTGCAAATCGTCATAATTGTAAATTATTAAATTTATCACATTTACAGGAAAAAGCAATTAATGCCACTCTACCAATTGGTACTAATCAACTAGAGGTTAAAAGAACATTAACGACATCTAGCACAGGAATATTTATTCCATTTACAACACAAGAATTATTTCAGGAGCATGGAAGTTTTTATGGATTAAACTCTATTAGTAGAAATTTGATTTTCTTTGACAGAAAGACTTTAAAAAATGCTAATGGATTTATTCTAGGTACACCAGGATCAGGAAAGTCATTTACTGCCAAACATGAAATTATTAAAACATTACTTAATACAGATGATGAAGTTATTATTATCGATCCTGAAAGGGAATATACCCCATTAGCTAGTTTATTTGATGGTGAAGTTATTCATATATCAGCAGGTTCTAAATCATATATTAATCCATTTGATATTAATTTAGATTATTCAGATGAAGATGATCCACTACTTTTAAAATCAGAGTTCATTTTATCATTATTTGAAGTCTTAATTGGAAGTAGATATGGACTATCATCAGCTCAAAAAGGTTTAATTGATAGATCAATTAAATTAACCTATGCAAATTATTTTGCAAATCCAAGCAAAAATCCAATCCCTACTTTAAAAGATTTTTATGTTACGTTAAAAAATCAACCTGAAGAAGAATCCACTAACTTAGCATTGGCATTAGAGTTATTTATTCATGGAAGTTTATCCGTATTCGCAAATCAAACAAATATCGACTTAAAAAAGAGATTTACGGTTTTCGATATAAAAGATTTAGGAAAACAGTTAAAAACTATGGGGATGTTGATTGTTCTAGATCAAATTTGGAATCGCATTAGTCAAAATCGCCTTATCGGTAAAAGAACGTGGGTTTATATTGATGAATTATATATTTTATTCCAAAATGAATATTCAGCTAATTATTTATTCGAGCTTTATAAACGTGCAAGAAAATGGGGAGCTATTCCAACAGGAATCACACAAAATGTAGAGGACTTGTTATTATCAGATACTGCAAGACGTATGTTATCAAATAGTGAATTTATTTTATTATTAAATCAGGCTACTAGTGATCGCATTCAACTTGCGGATTTACTGAATTTAAGCCCACAACAACTTTCCTATGTTACTAATTCATCTGAGGGTAAAGGATTATTAGTAGCTGGTAAAAATATTATTCCATTCGATGATCAATTTCCTAAAGATACTAATTTATATAAAGTGATGACGACTAAATTAGAAGAATTAGTATAGGAGGATAGAGTTTGTCAGACTATAAAATTAGATTTAAGGATGAATCTTTTAATGAGCCTAGAATAAAAAGTGGAGATTTAAAAATAACAATTAGACAAGATAAATTGAAAATATTAAAAAATAAAGTTAATTTATCATCAAATACATTTTTCTCTAATCAGATTCAAAAAAATCATCTGAATCATTCAGGAGATGACAACCGAGGTCAAAAACTTAATGTGAATCATTCAGGAGATGACAACCGAGGTCAAAAACTTAATGTGAATCACTCAGGATATGACAATCGAGGTCAAAAACTTAATGTGAATCACTCAGGATATGACAATCGAGATCAATTTATTAATGAAGATTTTCCAAATAAAGATAGAGTTATTTCTCATAAAAAAGATAATAATCGAATTGGACTTAATAAAAACCAATATGACAGTGAAAATTTCAAACAAAATCCGTCTGTGAATGAACCAAGAAAAAATTTTAAAAATCAAGTCGCAACAATAACTGAGTATTCAAATAAATTCATAAATGAATCACATAGGCTACTTAATGAATCTGTTGGTAATGATGAAGCACAATCATTATATGGAGATATAAAAAAAAATACTAATATAAGTTATCAGTATTCCAAGAGATCGTTCAGACATATCAATGATTTATCAAATAAAACTAACTCTAATATTAGTTATGCTCAAAATGGTAGTAAACTAGCACAACGTGTTAGACAAATAACCAAAAAGAAACAACTACAAATTCAACATAGTATTAAGTCATATTATCAATATTTTTCAACTGGAAAGGCTCTGTTTAAAAAAAACTCACTTAAAAATGTAATATCATTCATTAGCTCTAATCCATATATGTTGTGTGCAATAGCAGTAATATTGGTGGTTATACTTCTTGTACCTATTGCAATGTTAAGTGTTGCAACACCAACTGTAATTTCAATTCAAACAGAAGAAGAAATCATGTCAGATTTTCATTTGTTTGTATCAGAGTTAGATTATGAATTAAAAAATTACATAATTATTGAGTCAATGGCAGAGGATGAAAATGCAGTTATAAAAATAGATAATATTAGTACAAATTCATTTGATTTAATGGCTTATTTTTCAACCCAAATTTCTCCCTTTAAAATGAAAGATGTTGAAAATCAGGTCAGACAAATTCATAATGAGTTGTATCAAGTTGAAAAAAGAACAATTGATGGTAGATTATATGTCAATGTTATATCAAAATCGGTACATGATTATATAACTTTGAATAAAACAAGTCTATTTGCAAAAGGAAGTTATGATAATTATTTAGTATATAGACAATATGGAACTTTAATATATCAGGGGGAAATTAGTCACCCTTATGATGTTTCTTATGCCTTTTCTTCAACTTTTGGTTACCGCAGACATCCATTAACGTCAGTAAAGGATTTACATACAGGGTTAGACATACCACAAGTAGAGAATACACCTATTAATGCAGTAATGGATGGAGTAGTTACAAAAGTCGGATATGACGAAGATGGTTATGGAAATTATGTGGTTATATCAAATGGTGATGTTGAAACATTGTATGGACATTGTAATAGTATTTTAGTGACTAAAGGACAACCTGTTAGTATAGGAGATAAAATTGCATTAACAGGATCAACAGGAGCTTCAACAGGATCACATTTACACTTAGAATATAAAAAAAATGGCAAATATTTAAACCCTGAATATTACTTGCCAGTATTAAATTAGGAGGAAATTATGACGAAGATTGAGGAGTTAAAGGCATTAAATCAAAAAGATGAAGAAAAAATCAAAACAATTCAGAAGCGAATCCAAAATCGAAATGAAAAGATTAACACATTAATTTGTTCTGAGTATTTAGGTATGTTAAATGAGCTAAATTTAGACCATGAATCTGCTAAAGAGTTTTTAATATCATTGAAAGAGCCAAAGGTGGTTTAATATGGGATGGAGATTTCAAAAGAGAGTGAAAATAGGAAGTAAAACATTTTTAAATTTTAATAAGAATGGATTTAGTTTAAGTCAAAAAATTGGTCAAGTTGTCAAGATTAACAGTCGTGGTTACTTGACTTTTTCAATTCCTAAAACTGGATTAAGTTACAAAATAAGATTATTTAAAAAGTAAGAAAGGATAGGTTAATTTATATGAGTCAATATATTTATAGAATAGAGCATAATTTCTCTTTTAATGATGATGATAGTTGTTTAATTGTTGAGAGTAACATTCCACCACTTACTATGCAAAGAATAGTTGTATATGTTTGTTATCGCTTTGATGAATTAGTATGTGAACCACTTCCAGTTTGGAATTTCGATATTGATCGAGAACATTTATTAGATATTTTAATAAATATTTATAAGGTAAAAAATATTAAAAATCATTTGAATAAAATATTAATAAAAGCAAGTTCAGAAGTAGATGAATCAATTAAATCTTTAGATTATTGTTATCCGACTATGTTTAGTAATGTCTATTATATGGATATATTTGACTTGTGGGAGTATCTCGGTGGTGAAGATTGGAGAAATGATCTATTACCATACCTTCAAGGAAAAGAAAATGAAGTTGATAAATTTATTTTAGATTATCAAAAATATCAGTCTTATAGTAAATACTACAAAAGTACAGGAGAGAATTTATGAAATCATTAATTGTTGCAGAAAAACCAAGTGTGGCTAAAGATATCGCAAAAGCCATAGGAGAATTTGAAAGTAAAGATGGATTTTTAGAAAACCATGAATATATTGTGACATGGTGTTATGGTCACTTGATTAGAAATGCTCAAATGGACGAGTACGACGAATCTTTAAAAGCATGGAGTTTAGATACTTTACCATTTGTTCCTAAACATTGGGAAACTAGAATCATTGAGAGTTCTAAATCTCAATTTTATAATGTGAAAAAATTAATCGAACGTTCAGATGTTAGTACATTAATCTGTGCGACAGATGGTGGACGAGAGGGAGAATTAATCTTTGGACTTATCTACGAATACATTCATTGTCAAAAGCCTGTTAAACGTTTATGGATTTCTTCATTTGAAGATTCAGTCGTTCGAGAGGGAATGGCGAATTTATTGGATGGAGAAGACAAAAAATTACTATTAGAATCAGCTAAGTGTCGATCACAAGCTGATTTTTTAGTAGGTATTAATTGTACACGTTTATTTACAAAAAAATATGGAAATTCAACAGTTCTTAATGTAGGACGTGTTCAATCTCCGACTATTAACATGATTTGCCAACGTGATAAAGTAATCGAAACATTCATTCCGAAAGAATACTATACCGTAAATCTCATTTTAGATGGATTTAAGGCTGCTTTGAGTTTTTATGAGAAAAATATTGCAGAACATTTTAAAACCTCCTATATCGGCTCAAATGCGGTTATACGACAAATTGAAACAAAAGATAACATAAAAAAAGCACCCCAACTCTATGATTTAACTGCTTTACAAAAAGTAGCGAATAAAAGTTTTGGATATTCTGCTCAACAAACATTAGATATTGTTCAGAAATTATATGAGAATAAGTTAATGACATATCCAAGAACTGATAGTAAATATGTTAGTTCAGCACAACAAGAGTTAATGAGTTCTTTAGTTAGGGCATTAGAAGAATGTAGACCTATTCCACTCAATGAAGATTATCAACTGAACAAAGTTGACATATCAAAGGTTGTAGATGACTCTAAAGTAACGGATCACCACGCTATTTTAGTGACAAAAACAGGGATTAAGTACGATTGGAATAGATTAATGGAATCTGAACGTAATATTATGACGTTAGTTGCTTATCAAATGTTAATCGCTACTTATTCACCGTATAAATATCAATCTACAAAAGTTGTAATAGGGGTAGATGAATATGAGTTTGAAACTAAAACACAAAATCTAGTTGATATTGGTTATCGTGCTTTAGAGTTGAAACGTCAAGAAACATTGAAAGTAAAGAAAAAAGATAAAGAAGATATAGTATTACCCCCTTTACATGAAAATCAATCGTTACCAATTCAAGATATTCAAATCGAATCTAAAAAGACAACACCACCATCACGTTTTACCGAAGCAACTCTATTAGAAGCTATGGAGAATTGTCAAATTGAAGAAGATCACGAGTTGAACGCTATTTTAAAATCAGTTAAAGGAATTGGTCGCTCGTCTACTCGTGCTAATATTATCGAAACAATTATCAGAAGTGGGTTTATTGATCGTCAGAAAAATCAACTAATCGCTACTGAAAAAGCACATCAATTAATGTCTATTCTACCGCCTATTCTAACCAGTGCTAAAATGACTGCCGAGTGGGAGGAAAAATTAGATCAAATTGAGCGTGGCGAATTATTATCAACCCAATTTATGAAAGAGATTGAATTGTTTGTGCGAGAAGTGGTAGAGGAAGAAAAATCAAAAGTGGCAACGTTCCAATTTAAATCAAATAAACCACCAAAAGAAGAAATCGGTAAATGTCCAAAGTGTCAAAATTCAGTTTATGAAAGTGAGAAGAATTTTTATTGTTCTAATCGAGAGTGTTCATTTGCTTTATGGAAAGAAGATAAGTTCTTTAAAAGCCAAAGTAAAAAAATTAATAAGACAATTGCAAAGGGACTTTTAAAGCAAGGTGAAATCCTTGTGAAAGGTTTAAAGAGTCAAAAAAGTGGTAAATTATATGACGCTATTATTAAAATGGAATTAGTGGAAAAATATGTTAATTTTAAATTAGAATTTCCTAACTATAAAAGCTGATAGTGTGTGTGATAATCAAGTTGATTATACTTTTTTTTATTAGAAAAAAATGTCATATTTAACCTATATCATTAAAAATATGGTATATTTATTAGTGAGAGGGGGAATATGAGGTGGAATTAAATCAACAGTATAATCAATTAACAGTTAAAAATGTTATAGGAGATTTTATTAAAAAGAGTTTTCTGCCTGGAACTTATTTTTTCTTAATTTTAATGATTACAGGAGAACTGTTTAAAATAGAGTTTAATAGTATAGATTGGTGGGCATATATTTTTCTTATAAGTGCTATTCCGTTAGGAATATTAAATCTTAGACGAATAAATGTAGGAAGTCCAATAAAGATGATTATAAGTTTTTTTATTGCTACATTATTTTGTGTACCTAAAGTTATATGGATGTTTATAAAAATGATATGGTATGCTGTGTTGACTATTATTAACCTAATTAGAATTATGTATTATCAAATTAATAAAAAAAAGAGTGCTGCTTTTTGCTAGTGACTCTTTTTTTTATTTGAAAGGAGTACAAAATAGTGCAAAAGGAAACTGTTAAAAATAAAGTGAAACAAATTACAGATAAGTTAGATCAAGGAGTTACATCAATCTTTGAATCAGGTAAACTAGCAGAATATTTGAATGTGTTATCAAAATTTCATAAGTATTCATCAAGAAATAATATATTAATTTATCAACAAATGCCTACTGCTACTAAAGTTGCTGGATATATGACTTGGCAAAAGGAATTTAATCGTCAAGTTAATAAGGGAGAAAGTGGTATTGCTATTTTAATGCCAACACCTTTGAAAATAAAAGAAGAAATGGCGAAGATTGATCCTAATACTCAAAAACCTATGTTAGATTCAAATGGAAAGGAGATTATGGAAGAAGTTGAAATAACTATTCCAAAATTCAAGATTGGCTATGTATTTGATGTGTCACAAACAAGTGGTGAGCCACTTCCAAGTATTGTTACAGGGTTACAAGGGGACGTGAATCGTTACGAAGATTTATTAAAAGCCCTGAAGTCCATATCGAGTGTGGAGATTAGTTTTGAGTCGATTCCAACAGGGGCAAAGGGTTATTATAGTCGGATTGACAGAAAAATTGGTATTCAAAGTGGTATGAGTGAGCTTCAGACAATAAAAACCTTAATTCATGAGATAGCACATTCAGAGTTACATAGTGATTTTCATGGAAGTAGAAAAGATAAAAGAACAAAAGAGGTTGAAGCTGAAAGCGTAGCCTATACAGTGTCGAAATATTTTGAATTGGATACTTCTGATTATAGTTTTGCCTATGTAGGAAATTGGAGTAAGTCACAAGAGTTAAATGAGCTAAAGGCTTCATTAGATATAATTCAGAAAAAGTCTACTGACTTAATTACTAGAATAGATGAAGTTCTATTGGATTTAAGTCGAGATAAGATTACTGATAAAGATATGGATCTAAATAAGATACCAATCAGAGAAAAATTGGCTAAGGTTAAGGAAAAACAATCGGTATTGAATCAGAGTAAAGAAAAAAATCCTAGTAAAAGTAAAGGAGAATTACAAATATGAAGAAAATTCAATTAAGTTTGGATCATCTATCAATGATTAAGTTATACTGTAACCCCCAAGAGTCTAAAGAGCAATTATTGGAGAATATGAAGAAAAGTTTTTCATATATACAAGGAAATGAAGAATTTTATTATGAATGTAAAGTCTTAGCGGAATGTATCGACGTTTTAGAAAATATGTCTGCTAATGAATTTCAACAATTGGATTTTTCGGAGGTGATAGATTATGAAGAAGTTGTTGGATGAAGCAAATAATATATATCAGAAATCATTACTTAGTAATGAGGAGCAATTAAAATATTTAATGGAACGAGGAATCACTTTAGAGTCTATCAAGGAGTTCGAGATAGGTTTTAGTGGTTCTTTTTGTTTGAACGAGTTAAAAGCTAAACATCAAGATGATTTAAAAGCCTTAGGACTTTTAAATGAACGTGGTGGTGAGAGAAATTGGAATCGAATAATGTTTCCTATTAGAGATTGTAAAGGGGAAATTTGTGGCTTTAATGGGCGTACCGTAGATGTTAATAATGATGTTAAATATTTATTAAGTCCTGAATCTATGGGATTTTCTAAAACCAAAACCCTATACAATTTGGATCGTGCTAAGAAGTACATTAAGGAGAAAAATGAGGTACATATCGTTGAGGGAATACTAGATGTAGTAGCCTATCATCAAAATGGTATTAAGAATGTAGTATGTACGTTAGGAACGGCATTGACGAAAGAACATATAGATATGTTAAAACCTCATGCTGATAAATTTATATTTGGCTATGATGGTGATTATGCAGGTTTTAAGGCTTCTATTATCAATGCACGATATTTAAGTTCTGTCATGAGGGAAGCAGTAAAAGATTATAAGGCAACAGAAAATATCAAATTTGCTATGTTCCCAGAGGGAAGTGATCCATGTGATTCCTTAAAAAAAGGAAAGTCAGTAGCACAGATCGTAAGTGAATCATTAGATTATTATACTTATTGCAGAATGAAATGTGAGTTAAATACGATTTATGAAAAAGTATTTGAAAAAGTTGACCATAAAGACAAAATTACAGAGGAAGTTAAGACTTTATCACCCAACCTTATCAGACATTATACATCTCAACTTGATATAGTCGAGGTTATTAGTGACTATGTTAAGTTAGAGAAATCAGGAAAAAATTATAAGGGGATTTGTCCGTTTCATAGCGAAAAAACTCCATCATTTGTTGTGTCACAGGAAAAACAAATTTATAAATGCTTTGGTTGTGGTGAGGGAGGAAATGTAATTAATTTTATTGCTAATATTGAAAATTTAAGTTTTAAACAAGCAATTACTTTTTTAAAGGAGAAATATCAATTACAAGACTACCAACTAACTAAAGAATCTATCAAAAATCGACTAGATCATGCTAATAAAAAAATTAAAAATCAATCTTTAAAAAATGAAAACTTAACTTTTAAAAGAGGAGTGGAAAGATAATGAATGAAAAAGAATTAGCAATTAATGAAAGTAAAATACAGTTAAAAGAATGTGGTAGCCTACTTCGTCTTATTGCTTGGGAGAGTTTAGTTAGTGAAAATGAGATGTATTTTTGTGAGGTTGAAGATTTTGAGGATTTATTAGAAGATGGAAATATTACTAAAGAAACGTGGGAAGAATTTTTAAGTGATTTAGATAAATTTAAGCTAGTTGAAAATGGTTATTTGGAGTTACATACTGATTTAGAAAATTTTGAACAAGATAAAGATAAAATTGATTGTGTCATGACAGGGTACATGGATTTTTGGAAACAATTTGAATATGATTCCTTTGTCAACAATAAATTTCCAAACCAAGAATTTAGAAAATTGATTGTTGAACGAATTTTGGATCGCCATGATGGAACAACGGATATTTTTCAGTCAGATTTAGAAGTTTTGAAAAAAATTGAAGTCTTGAACCTTGAAAAACACAAGTTGACTAATATAACTGGAATTGAATATTTTGAATCTTTAAGAAAATTAGATATTTCAAACAATCCATTGATTAATTTGGATGTTTCTAAATTAATAGGCTTAAAAGAATTGTATGCCTATGGATGTCATCTACATTCTTTGGAGTTACCAAAGTCTGAAACCTTAGAAATTTTAGACGTGACTTTGAATAATTTAGAGGCCTTAGATTTAGAAAAACAATCCGTATTAAGAGAACTATCTTGTAGTGATAATGAATTATATGATTTAGGGGTAGCAGATTGTCCATGTTTAGAGAGTATAATTTGTAACAATAATTATCTATCAGAATTAGATTTAGATAATCAGGAAGTTTTAAAAAATATTGAATGTGAAAATAATCAGCTAAATTCTTTGTTGCTACATTCTAGTGTTCAATTAGAAACGTGTCATGTTGAAGGAAATCCAATCTCAAAAGATGAACTATTAGGAAATAAAATTGTAAATGATTTATTTCCTGATGAAAATTTTAGAAAAGCTATTTTACAAGAAGTTTTTTATCTTGATAATTCAACCGATATTAGAGAGAGTCATTTGTCGAAAATTAGAGAGGAAAAAACATTATTAATTTCAAATAGTAAAATTAATGATCTAACAGGGATTGAGAATTTTAAAAACTTAAAAATATTAGATGTATCATATAATCCGTTAAAGGAATTAGATGTATCAAGGATAGATACAGTGACGAAAATTTATGCTCATAATTGTAATTTAACTAAAATCGGTTTACCTAGCAAACATCATACAGAATTAAGTTATTTAGATATTTCACATAATTCTATATCGAGATTAGACTTAGAGGGGCAAAACTCATTAAAGAGTATTTATGTAAGCCATAACGAATTACAAACTATTAATTTAAAAGAATGTGAGGATTTAAAATTTTTAGCGTGTAATCATAATTCTTTAACAAGACTTGATGTAACTGATTGTATTAATTTAATATCACTAGAATGCGACAGCAACAATATTAAATATTTACAACTGGAAAATAACGAAGAATTAAAATTATTATCATGTGATAAAAATGATCTAAATTATTTAGATGTATCTGTATGTCATGATTTAGAATATTTATCTTGTAATCATAACTGGATTGAGTCTATTGATCTTACAGGAGTGAATGGATTAAAAGAAACTTTATGTGTCGGAAACCTTAGAACGCCACAAGAATTAATTGAAAAAGGAGTGGATATTGAGTGTCAGCCTATTACTTTAAAACAAAAATTAGAACATATTAAGGCAAATAAAGATAATAATATGAATGAAAATAAGTCAAATATAAACCATTCAAAATTTATAAAAGAAGAAATGAGATAATAAAATATAATTATTTTTAGAGTTTTTAAGTCACCCTATTGGGTGACTTTTTTTTATAAAAAATTAATTTATTAAGGAATTTTTAGGAATAATCGTGATATGTTGGAATGGAAAGTTTAATAATTAAAATCGAGGAGGATATGAAAAATGCAAGATTTGCTGAATATATTAGTTGAATCAAGAATGGTCAAGAGATAGTTTGGAAAATAACAAATGTTTGGCAATAGAATTGATAAGGAGTGTTTTAAAATGAATAGTTTTCATTTTTTAGTGTCTAAAATAGTTATATTGATAGGATTCAAAATATTATCTATACCTATGGGATATATAGATATTGGGATGATTTATTTTTTAATGACTTCAGCTTTCGTTTTATCATTTGTTTTTATGACTTTTATCGCTTTATACGAAAAATTAAGTTTCACGTTTTTTAAGAAAAAAGAAGCGTTTATTGTTGGTGGAATCTCTTGGACTATGTTATTTATTATAGGAGTTATTGATTTTCTTATAGTAATGTTTTTTGTGAATTATATACAGATGTTCTTGTAATGATATTTTAGATATTGTTCAGCAGGTATCTTAGTTTTTTTATGAAGTTCACTTTTTTAAAGTAGGAGCTATCTTTTAAGATAGCTCTTTTTTTTTTGTCAAAAATCAAATAATACAAAATTAAAATAAATTGCAATCGAAAAGTTGCGGTGGTAAGATAAGAGGGAAAGAGGAAAAGCAGTAGAATAGCGAGAATTGAAAGTGTATATACACTTTCGCCAAAATAGAAAATCATAGATTTTCATTTTGTTCAGTTTTTGGGGTTCCCCCAATTCCCCTAGTTTCTTAAAAGATAGGAGTGAAAAGATGAAGAATCGTACAAGACCTAAGCAGTTGCTAATTATGGTTACAGAAAAAGAAAAGGAACATATAGTAGATAACGCTAAACGTTTAGGATTTGATAATGTAGGAGCTTATGCTAGAAAGATGATGTTAGATGGTTATGTTATTAATCTAAAGTCAGCAGATGATAAGGATTTAAAACATTTAATGTCAGAGGTATCACGTATAGGAAATAACATTAATCAGATTGCAAAGGGATTAAATTCTACCCATAGGATTTATGAAAGTGATATAAAGGAAATTCAAAGTGGACAAGCGACTATGATCGCATTATTGAGAGAGTTAGTTAGGAATACAAATGAAATTAAGAAAATGTAAATTATAAATTTTAGATGATACCAAAAGGGGTGTAACTTATGGCATATGTGAAGATGAAAGCAATTAAAACTACTGTGAAAAAAGCATTAGACTATATTCTTAGAGAAGAAAAAGTAGGAGAAAAGAATTTAGTTTATGGTCATGAAGTTACCCCAGAGTTTGCTGATCTAGAATTTGAAATGACTCTTGAATCTTCAAAAAGAGCAAAAGGTGATTACAGTAAAGTTGGAGGAAAAGAGAATTTAGCTTATCACCTTATTCAAAGTTTTAATCCAAAGGATAATGTAAGCCCTGAACTTGCTCATGAATTAGGAAAAAAATTAGCAGAGCAGTTTACAAAAGGAGATTTTGAATTTGTTGTATCGACTCACACTGATACGGATCATGTTCATAATCATATTATTATCAATGCCTATTCACATAAAACTTTGAATAAAATGATAACAATGCCTTATAAAACTATTGCTGAAATAAAATCAATTAGTAATAAATTATGTCTTGAAAATGGCTTAACACCATCTGATATTCAAAGAGGAACAGATACAAAAAATCGCTACAAGTCTAAGACTCAACCTTACGTTAAGCCGACTACATTACGTGAACAACTTCAAAAATTATTAGATCAAATTATTTCAAAATCAAACACAATTGATGAATTTAAAAACAACCTAATTTCACAAAACATTGAGTTTAAAGAGGGAAAACAATGGTCATTTAAATTACCTCATTCTAAACGATTTATGCGTGGAGATACCTTAGGGGAAGATTATACCCCTAAACGTATTTTAGAACGTCTTGGCGAACCTTTAAGTGCGGTAGAGGTTAAAGATAAACAAAAGATTAAAATTCATGACAAGCCATTATTGGTAGATTTATATAAAGGGCGAAAAAATAAAGTTCAAAATACTAGATTAAGCCAATCTATTAATTTTGAACAACGTCTATTCTACAAAGCTAGAAATCAGCAAATTCAGGATGTTAAGCAACTAGCTAACCAACTATTATTTATTAGAACCGAAAATATTAAATCAATGGGCGATTTTGATAGACGAATACAGGAAATTTGGACAACTGGAAAAGAAATTAAAACCAATATTAAGCAATTAGAAACTAAATATCAAAATTTAGGAACTATTTATAAAGAGTTAAGTGTTTATCATGAGCATAAAGAGGTTTATGATAAATACCAAACTATAAAATTAAAATTTAATAAGGAACGCTTTTATAATGCTCACATAAAAGAACTGAATCTTGTGGAGGGATCGTTAAATATTTTAGGCAAATATAACGTTAAAACAGACACAGATATTATGAAAGTTAAAGATACACTTCAAGATATTAATCACCAATTACAATCATTAAAGCAAGAATATAGAATCATAAATAACAAAGTTGATAAAATTAAAGAAGTTAGAGATTATGCTGAAAAACTTAATCGTCAGCAACCAAGAAGGGAAAAAGAAGTTAATAGAGTGATAGGCAATTTAACTTTATAGGAAAATAAACTAAATATGATAGATAATAAATCTATTTTTGTATTAGAATTACCAAACGAGAAAGAATGTGATAAAAAAAAGGCTAACTTAATTTTAGCCTTTTTTATAACGGTAATGATCATTATGCTAATCAACATATTCTATCTCTATATTATTGATATTTTTATTAGTTGTAAAAATGAACTCATTATAACAATATAAATTATCCTGTTCAAAATTAAATTCATTAAATCCAATTTGTTGTAAATTTAAAGTAGCCGTTCCATCTCCTCCATCTATTAATTCAGTTAAAATCATAATTGGGAGCTTTTCTTTATCGCCATAAATTCTTAAATACCATACATTTTGATCATTGAATGTATCCTCATTTAAATTCAATCCCTTTTTTTCGATATGACTGAGAACGTTAGAATTATATTCTTCAAGTTCCTCCATACTTTGAACTTTTATAATAAAATTATTTAAGTTAGGAACTTCATTATCTTTAAATTGATTAGTTACTATGACTGAATAGTATTCATCGGCATAAAAAATTTCTTGACTTGTATACAACTCCTTATTGGAATCTTCCTCATGTTTTGAAATTTCGTGATTACATCCTGATAATATCAAAACAAACAAAGAAAATGCTACCATCAGAAGATTATTTTTCATATTTAATCCTCTATCTTTTTAGCGTTGTGAGGTGGCTACTGTATATTCATTTGGTGCTGGTGACCAAGCCGATTGATCTGTATAAGAAACTTGACCGATTAAAGTACCTGTTGGTGAATACTTATTATAATATGCAGTTCCTCCTGAATACCCCCCTTTTAACCAAGTAACGCAATCAACGGTTTTCCATGCAGGAACTGTGATATTAGAAGTAAAAGTAGTTCCTTTATTTGTAGTAGCCGACCTTGCAACTGATAAATCTAATGAAGCTTTGGTTTTAGCGATTAAATCATTTCCTAATTGGGTTTCAGCCGAAACCTTTCCAGTTGTTGTCCAGTTAGTAGTTTTTGAATTTAGCATTGTAAATACATGATTTTGACTAACTTCTGTTTTATTTTCAAATGTTAAATCTGCAACTTTAAATTTTTTGTCATTTTTTTGTGATGATGTTTGCGAATAGTATGAATATTTGTATGTAAAAGATGTTTTTGGATTGGTACCTTCTTCTATATATACTCCTGGTTCATCTGTTTCTACAAGGTTTACTATTGTATTTGATCTTACATTACCATTATACATTTCTACTTCTTGTGACTGTTGCAACATATCTTGCTCTGCTGATAATTTATCGGCGTCTTCAACCATTTTTAAAAATTCATTATAGTCTGAGTAATGTGTTACATCAAATTGTGAAGCCTGTGCAAATATGTTCCCCCCAAAGATAGATAATACAAGCCCTGTTGTTAAAAAAATTTTTTTTGTAGTGTTTGTTCGCATTAACATATTTCCCCCTTTTTTAGTTTTTTTTTTTTTTTTTTTTTTTTTTTTTTTTTTTTTTGCTGTGTTAGATAAAAATGTTGTTAAAATATAAAAAAAGACTACAAATTAATTTGTAGTTTCTTTTTCTTTAGGTAACTTGAAAACAACAAAATATTTTGTGTACATCTCAGAGTATATCCAAAGTTTTTCTTTATCTTCAGCATCTATTTGACAAGCAATAAAACTCGAATCAACATAAGTACAGACATAGCCTTTATTTAATTCAAGGTATGAAATTGCCAGTTCATATGATGTTTCAGTATCACTTCCTGAATTAATCATGATAAATTGCTGATTGTCATTTCCAGTGAATTCAACAACGTCATTTCCTGTCAAAAGCGACGTAATAGCTTTTATTCCTGTAAATGTACTAAAATCATCAGAAATCGTATAAAAACGTAAAAAGATTATTCCCCCCATAATAATGAGAAATGAGATTAAAGAAATGATAACAACCTTAATTTTCAAATTCAATCGCCCCTTTATTCAATTAAAGAGCTTAACTTTTCTAAATCAAACTCTCCATTTGTTGCATGGTAGCCTATGTTGAAAGTCCCAGCACCATAACCTTTAACACACGAGATGTTTATCTCATCATAGATACGAATATCTACTAATTCTTTTCCTTTTTTATCGCGCACAAAGATACTAAACTTTTCTTGAGCAAATTCATAACCTTTGGCATTTGTTGTGGTCTCAAGGTCTTTATTAGAAATCTTGAAGTTTAAGTTATTTAGTTCGCTAACTAAATAAGTGATTTCCTCTTTGGATAGTTCAATACCCTCTAATCCATTTTCACGTACTTGAATACTTCCAACTACCTTTTCATTTAAACTGAATGAATAAATGGAAATAAAATAACATCCTAAGACAAGGACGATAAATCCCACAAATACGGCTATCTTTTTCAAATTCAATCACCCCTATAATGTTATTAATATCGTCATTATAAGTTATTAGGTAAAATTTTACAAATAATTTTAGCGGAATAAAGCCTGACGTGTTTTATAATCTTCAATCTTAATCTCTAATTGACTTGAAACAGCTTGAATAAGGGTGTGTTTTCCTTTTATCACTTCTTTATCATCTTTAATATACTCAAGCCACTTAAACCAATATAAATAGTTGGTAAGGTACTTTGTTGAAACTCCATTAAAATTCTTCATCCAATTTTTCAAGCGACTATGAAAGGAGTTCAATCTTTGTATAGAGTAAAAATCTTCTGTTAAATAGCGACCCGATTTAATTGGTTTGTGCTCCAAGTTAAATTCTTTTGCAAATTGAATATACCCTTTGTGACTATCTGTGCATAGCGTTGAATCTTGGTCAATACGACCTTCTAAGACCCTATTTAAATCTGAACTCTTAAAGCGTCCCTTGCAGATTAATTCCATATAAATATTGCCATAGCGGTCTAATCCTGTTAGTACACACACTTGTTCAGAACTAATACCACGCTTCTTAACTTCTTTCCCACGCTTGCGAGCTGGACGTGGCATTTGAAATCCACTTTTCTCATGATTGCCCTTAAAGGATTCTGCAAAGAAAGTTTCATCCATTTCGATAACCCCTTCCAAATGCCCCATCCCAATAGCCATACGAATAGCGTCTAAGATGCGGTGGCGCATATAAAAAGAGGTTTTAATGCATACATCGATATGCTCAGCACACTTACGAATACTTGCACCTAAAATCATTAATTTAGTATATTCTAACCATTTTGATAAAGGAATTTTAGAGCTCGATAGAGCTGATTTAGTCAAGTCAGTGAATGTTTTGGTGCATGACTTACACTTATAACGTTGTTTAGAGTTAGTTTTACCGAATTTAGAAATAGCGTTACTTTCGCAATGCGGACACTTTTGCCCCATAGCAAAACGAGCCTCACGACACTCTTTTATTGTGACAGGACTTAATGACAACATTTCAAATATACGATTTGCTAATATCTCTTTTTGGTAATCTGTTAAAAACATTACATCAGCCATAACGCTATCAATGGTTGGCATAAACATTCACCTCAAACGTTTGTTTGTATTAGTTTACCACATTTCTAAGAAGCTATGCAAATTTCAACATTAAAGTCTAACAGAGCTTTTTTTTTTTTTGATAATACCAAATTATACCATAACACCCTCTCCAAAGAAAACGTTTTCTTTATTGTTAAATGGTAATTCTTATAAATGTTAAAATTTTAGGTGAAAATAAAAAGCTAAGACTTTTAAAAGTGTTAGCTTTTTATCTTTTGGGAGCTAATAGCTCGTTATTTAAAACAATAATATTAGCATTAAGATTTTTTATGAGAGTTTCAAACCACTCAAAATTAGAATTTATGAATACGTTTTTATGAGTAATGACAATTGTTCCAACTTTTTGTTGAATAACATCTTCAATAAGTTGATTCCACGCTTTACGATTGAGATCAGAACCTAAACCATATTCTTTAATAACTTCATCTATAATTAAACCTTTAGTATTAGCATGATTATAAATAAAATTTATCTGTTCAGATAACATAGTGTCGTATTTTTTATTTTCTACCCTAACATACATGACTACTTTTTTTGTGTTTATATGCGAAGTTAAACCCTTATATTCTAGGTATTGCTTATGTGTGTAATAGCGTCTATTTCCCAATGTACGATTGGCTATCAATGTACCATCATTATCCCAACGTTGAAGTGTTTTAACTGAAACCCCTAATTTTTCAGCAAACTCTTTAGGTTTATATATGGTGTCTGTCATTTTAAATCACCTCTAACCATATACTAATATATTTGGACACATATGTCTATTTTTATATCAAAAAAAGTACCTTTAAATAGTAGTAAGGTACTTTTTTTGATTATCAAACATAATATAATATGCTTTGACTAGACTAGTTTAACTATACATAAAATTGGAATTGTGATAAGATTAATTTGTGGTAATAAAAAATTTAAAATGTTTATTTTACTTTTTACTCCATTTGTATAAATTTACAAATGGAGTTTTTTTTATGCAAATTTAATATCAATACCACAATTCTCAACCGCTTTATTTATTTGTTTTTGTTTTTCAGATTCTAAATTAGTTGTTTGAGATTCTGTTTTAGACAAAGATTTTTTTATAATCTCATTCGTATGGGTTGTTTCACTATTAATTACCACATTTGATGTATTAATATTTATCATGATATTATCTAAAGATTCTTTAATTAACCTTTGGACTTCTTCTACTTGCGATTCAGATAATCCCCTTTTATTATCGAAGTAGAATTTCATGACAGCACGAAGTAAATCTACTCGTTTACCACCCTGTGTAAAATATTCTATAATCTCTTTATCTTCCGTATAATCCAATGAAATATTTAATGAGAATTTATCATCTTTTTTTGCCATTTAACAACACCTCTTTAGATAAATCCCCATTTTAAAGAGGATTTTTTATACTAATTTACTTTTTAAAATTTCATGAAAACTTTTTACATTACTCGTTTGTGGTGAGAAAGCTTTTTTAGCGTGGTTAACATGATTTATAAAATGTTTGTTTAATAATACTGCCCCACCACCTATTAGAACAACTTTTGTTCCTAATAAATCAAAGTCTGCTTGTTTAATATCTCGCATAATTTCCTCTACGTGTTCAGCCAAAATTGAATCCATATAGGTACCCATAGTGTGTTTTTCTCCATTGGCTAAGAAATAGTCATCCGAAATTAAATCTATAATATCATCAGCCGAATATTTAGTATTATACTCATTGTTAAGTTTTTGAGCGATTTTACTATATAATTTCATACAACCTTTTTCGATTGTCAATGTACGGATCAATTTTCCTTTTACAACTTCGGCAACATCTACTGTTCCACTACCAATATCGATAACAGTTACTCGACTATTTAAGTATTCTTCACTAACAAGAATAGGTGCTAATGCCTGTGGTAATACAAGAACATTCTCAATTTTAATTCGTTGTTCAAACCCAACTTTATTAATATAAATTTTAAACTCTTTATTTTTAAATAATTCAGCCATACCATCTCTTTGATTTGAGTAATACTGGCTTGGTGTACCTAAAGCAATATGAGTTGTAATATCTTTTTCTTTATTAAAACTTAAACCAATAGATGTTAAGGTTGCAATAGTTAGGTGAAGTCTATTCCATTCAGTTGATAATTTATCAGAATCAACAATATAGCCATTATTACTTTCACCTACAATATAATTTTCATCGTTAAATTTCACTTGCATGACGTTAGCATTGTAAATATCTTCACCTTTTTTTACAGTGCTTTTGAACTTCACATCATTAACTGATGATTTTGTTACTCCAAATCCATTATCTACTGCGATTGTTTTTGCATTTTCTAAGTTCATTTAATTCAACTCCATGTCATTTTACTTTTTTTGTGGTATGGTTTAATTATAAATGTCATTTTACTTTTTGTAAATACTTTTTTGTTAATAAAAATCATTTATAAATTATGGATGTCTTATAAAAGTTGAGTTTACTTAATTTTTATAAATGTCATTTTACTTTTTTATTTCAAAAAAAGATTTAAAAACGAGATTTATTTAATTATAAATGTCATTTTACTTTTTATATTTACTAATTTATTGATGTATATCAGTTATCATAAAAAAAGTTCTAAAATCATATGCTATAACAAAGCATAGCTTTTTATAGCAATTACAATAGGAAAATTATATATTGATATATTAAAAGACAGTATGCAAATATACTGTCTTTTTTTTGTAATCTATTCTTGATTTGAATTAATCTTATTTAGATAACATTGAGCGTAAATGTATAGTGCAAAATCAACTACCTTTGAACGATCTAGGACAGGGAATGTTGATTCAAATTGATTGATTTGCTTATCGATCAATTTACATGAAGATAAATTAATCTGTTTCTTGTTAGTTGCTGTGTTTTCTGCTATAAAATTTGAATATTCTATTAACCATTTAGAATCCTTTAATTCAGCAGTATGATTGGAACATGAATAAATAGCGTTATTCATTAATAAATAAGAGTCTATATAAGGATATCGTTGTTCAATAACTTTAAATAGATCAACAACATTTTGGTGTAGTCTAACTCCAATTCTTTTAGGACTACTTTCAATTTCATGATAAATAGTATCTATATTTTGCATGGTAAATAACAAATCTAATTCAAAATATAAAGGATTTATTATTAATTTATCTTTAATTTCTTTATCATTTTTCTTAATATATTTTCTTTTAACTTTTACTTCTTTTTTGTTATCTATTTGTTCATTTTTTGTGTTTTCTTTTGTTATTTCTGTTTTATTAATTTCTATTTTTTTATTAATTTCATTTTGGTCAGTATCACTATTATTAGAAGAAAATTCATAAATTTTTTTATTGATATTAAATTTATAACCTGCAAGAGAAATCTTTTTAGAAATATATTTTCTTTTCTTTTCAATCTCTTTCTTTGGTGTATTTTGACCAATTTCCTCTTTGATTATGTTAGATATTGAATAGCCATTAGATGTTTTTGAATTAATATAATTTATTATATCCTTATTCACTTTAGTTATCTCTGTTATTTTCAAATTAATCACCTTCTATAATTAATCATATAAAAAAAATTAGTATATATATATAATATTATATAATTAAATGT
>OLSC01000836.1_pt1 | contig 34351 bp, 77 predicted proteins | sample 1672881 | NCBI WGS metagenome assembly OLSC01 (sample SAMEA3136733, study PRJEB25190) | human gut metagenome | biome: human gut; feature: human-associated habitat; material: faeces | place: Austria | collected 2013
GCGCAGTTTTTCATTTTCTATAATAGAATCTTCGTAAATGTCAACACCAGCCAAAGCACCAGTATATTGAGGATACTGATGATTAAAGTCCCCTTTATCATACCAAACACCTGAATTTTCAGGATATTGCTCGAGATTGTAATAGCGATTGCCATACGCATCCACGTGATAGAGTATTTGGTCTCCACCTACATCTGCATATTTTTGCTGCGCAAATTGATAGCATGCATCCTGGGTTTTAATCCAATCTCTAAACGGGTCATATACATTATTACACATTAAAAGAATCCAGTACAGCTGACTATTTCCATAAAGAATATATGCTAATTCTTCTGGTCTAGGAGCTCCACTTATGTAATATGTTTGTAAAAGATAGTTTTCTGCCACAGTGTCAAAATATTTGCGATAATTACGAAATATGTCAGCGGTTGGGATAGCTTTTGCCTTAGCACCTTTTACGGTCTTTGCAGAATAATCTATCGGACTAAAAAATGAGAAGAGCATAGTTTATCCTCTTATAAATATTAATAACAGTATTTATAAGGAGGCCACTATGGCATATTCCGGCAAATTCATGCCGCAGAATCTCCACAAATATAAAGGCGACTTCAGAAAGATTACTTATCGTTCTACGTGGGAACAGTACATGATGAGATGGCTTGACAATCATCCAGATGTAGTTCAATGGAACAGCGAAGAGGTAGTCATTCCATACTTTAGTAATGCAGATGGAAAGAAACGCCGGTATTTCATGGATTTCTGGGCTAAGTTTTCTAATGGTCAACAGTTCTTTTTTGAAGTTAAGCCGAAGAAAGAAACTAGACCTCCGGTCAAACCCACAAAGTTGACGACATCAGCGAAGAAACGGTACATTGATGAAATTTATACATGGTCTGTAAATGTGGATAAGTGGAAAGCAGCTCAAGCAACTGCCAACAAAATGGGTATAGAATTTAGGTTAATTACTGAAGATTCACTTAAAAAATTAGGATGGAAAGGCTGATGGCTATATTCGAATTTATCACTGAAGCCGCAGAATCACCTAAAGCTAAATCCCGTAATGAAAATCAATGGGTAGCGTTAGGAGTTGAATACTCTGCTGCTCGTAAAAAAGGAATGACGTCTAAAGCGTTCGCTGAAAGCAAGGGAATAAATCCTGCTACGTTCAGTAAAGCAATGGCTCGTCATGCGTCAAGAATTAAAGCTGCAGTTAAAGTGGCAGAAATTCAGAAAAAACCTGCTAATAAAATGACCAAGCAAGAGCGTGCTCTTGTGATGGTAAATTCATTTCGAAGCTCTATCAAAGATAAAATTCGTAATGAAGGCGCAGCAGTAAACAATAAATCTGCTAAATGGTTTGCAGAAACTATAAAGAAAAATATACGTGGTCATTCTGTAACCAAGCCTCAACCTGGAAAGCTATATGCTTACATGTATGACGCTAAGCACAAAGACACTCTTCCATTCTGGGATAAATTTCCTTTGATAGTTTATCTTGGTCTTGGAAAGCAAGGTACAACCACATTGATGTATGGGTTAAACCTTCACTACATTCCGCCAAAGGCTCGTCAGCAGTTTTTAGAAGAACTTCTGAAACAGTATGCTAATACGCCAGTGATATCTAATAAGACCAGATTAAAGATAAACTGGAGCCAGGTTAAAGGATTTGCTGGCGCTGACAAAATGATTAAAGCATATATTCCTGGTAATATAAAGGGTGCTTTAATTGAGATAAAACCGGCTGATTGGGCGAATGTAGTCATGTTACCACTGCAGCAGTTCATGTCGAAAGGCAAACGCTACTCTGCTACTTCTGTATGGAAATCATAATGTCTACTGGACTGTTTAATCAAACTAACACAACTAACTTTATATTAGAGGTCCCTGACGGGGGCCTCACCCAAGCATTTAAAGCTAATCTTCAAACAGCTGTAGTTCCTGGAATTCATATTCCTGCTACTGATACTGTGGGTTCGCCGCAAGGCATGCACCGTGCTAAATTGCCTGGGTCTACCTTTGAATTTGACGCTGTTCCTGTTAGATTTTTAGTAGACGAAAACCTTGATTCATGGGTACAAATGTACAAATGGATGTTAAGCTGTCAAAACTACATTGACCGAGACAAGTCTGGATGGAATAACGGCGGTGAAGGATTTCCTGGTGCAGTTTTAATGCATGTTCTTGATAACGATAAACATGATATAGTATTAACTGTCCGCTACATCGGGGGTTGGGTGAGTGATTTATCTGAAATTGAGTATTCTTTAACCGAAGAATCCGACCCAGCAATGGTATGTGTAGCAACTTTGCAGTACAAATACATTGAAGTTGAAAAAGATGGTATAATAATTACTGGTAGACCTTCTGTCAATGATACTCGCGAATCCCAGTATCAACAGAAAGTTATGGGAATGCATCCTTCTATGAGGTAATAATTTGAAGCTTTTATTTTTGATTGGTAAAAAACGTAGTGGCAAAGATACAACTGCTGACTACATTATGGATAACTATAACGCAACAAAGCATCAGTTAGCAGGTCCAATTAAAGATGCGTTGGCTGATGCAATGCTTACTGAGTGGTATCGCGATACATCACGTCAGTTTCCTCGCATTACTCGGTCAATGATTGAAGGTATTGATTACGATCGTGAGCAGGATTTAAATCTGTCTACTAAAGACGTGATTCGTATTATGGCGAATGCCATTGAATACGTCCATCATGATTTGCCTTTACCTGGCGTGGTTTATGATAACAAACGTAAAATACTTGACGGTGATACGATGGAAGTCATCCGTAAAGTTGTAATAAATAAACCTGTTGAGCCATGGTCAATTCGTCGTCTCATGCAGACCCTTGGGACTGACATTGTCTGTGATAAGCTCGATCGCATGTATTGGGTAAAACGATTTACTTTGGTTATGGCTGATACTTTTGGTGATTATGATTATTTCATTGTACCAGATACTCGTCAAGACCATGAACTTGATGTAGCCAGGGCGATGGGTGCTACAGTTATTCATGTAGTTCGTCCTGAGCAAGAAGGTTCTAAAAAAGATACTCACGTCACAGAGCGTGGACTTCCGATTCGCGAAGGCGATATCGTAATAACTAACGACGGTTCTCTAGAAGAGCTTTATTCAAAAATCAACACTATATTAGGAATTCAAAAATGACTACTGAACAACTGCAAGCCCAAGTCGATACTCTGAAAGTTCGTGTATTTGACCTGTCTGAAACTATTCAAGGCCTTTCTGCTCTGCGTGCACAATATGAAGAAGTACTGCAGAAACTGATTGCTGTGTCCGGCGTTGAAATCAGTGAAGATGGTCAGGTTAAACTTGATGACCTGGTTGCAAAAATCGAAGCACAGTTCGCAGAAGAAACTACTGAAGAAGCTGATGCCTAATGAACTTCAGTGATTTTAGCACTGGTCTATATGTAGCTGCTAAATTCTCTGAGAAAACTCTTGATGCTATTGAGGACCTTCAGCGTGAGTTGAAGGTTCCTAATCCTGTACCTCGTCATAAGATTCATACGACGATATGCTATTCAAGAGTTCATGTTCCATACGTTTGTGCTTCAGGAAGTTTTGAAGTTGCCACATCAGGTAAACTTGAAGTATGGGACACGCAAGACGGACGTACGCTAGTTCTTAAACTAGATTCAGAATACTTAAAATTCCGTCACCAATATGCAAGAGCTTTGGGAGCAACTCATGATTTCCCAGATTACTCACCGCACATTACTCTCAGCTACAATGTAGGTCCAGCTCACTTCGAGGGTGAAGTTCAAGTACCTGTAGTGCTTGATAGAGAGTACCAAGAGCCACTAAAACTGAATTGGTCAGAAGATTTGAAATAGAAATTTATTTCACAAAGTTGTTTACAACGGGTTGTAGTAGTGATACTATAACCCTATCAACTTGAGGAGAATAAAATGAAACGTTGTGAATTAATTAGAAATGTTGCATCAACTATCTGCATGGGAGCATTGGGTTTTGGCATTATCGGTGCAGCCTTTATGTCTCTTCCTGAAACAGTATCAGTGTTAAGTGTTGCATTTCTAATGGGTATCATTTCTTTCATAATGGATAAAATAGCGCATGAAAAAGATTAAGCAATGGTTCATCAAAAACTATGATTTAAACCGTGAAGAAGTAACTAAGTATGATTATGTTACTTTGGGTGTAGGACTAGGTGCACTACTGGCAGCATTGCAATCATCTTTATTAGCAATTGCAGTGCTTCTAATGTTGGCTCATTATAGCTGGAAACGTAAGTAATGTATGCACTTTTAACTTGGTCTAATTATTATCCTGCTCCTGGCTCTGACCAAATCAGAGGTGTCTACTCTACAGTAGAAGAATGCTATGAAGCCCTCCAGGGAACGTATCAAGACTATTTTGAGATACTGAATTCCCGATTTGAAACCGTTGCTAAAGGTTCAACTGAAGCATACAAAGATTAATTGTGAGGAAATTGTGATGAATATCAGAGCTGCATTTAATACTTTCTATCAAGAGAATTATAAGCTTCTTGCCCATGAATACTATGATGCACAAGGCGTTCCAATTCCTAATGATTTAGTTACGCCTAAACATACAAAAACCGATTCTCTTGACAATGAAATCCAGCCTGGTGATTTAGTATCATACTACTGTGGCGGGTCGCTTTCGGCAGCAAGTGTTGGTATTTTGTTAGGATTTACACCTAAAGGCTATCGTGTGGTTCCTTTCCATACAAGTCCAATTCCTGAGCACCGGGTATTGCTCTCTCATATGGATTCACCACATCGGGTATTCCTGGTTAAATCAAAGAGCTCACCGATTGTGTAATATGCTTTAGGTTTTCTTTGTTATTATTAATCTATCAACTGCTCTTATTAATTTCAGGGCAGTATAAATAAAATTACCCATTGGGGAGTTAGACCGTAGGGGTAGCGGGACAGACTGTAAATCTGTTGCTCAAAAGGCTCGAGTGGTTCGACTCCATTACTCCCCACCAAATTTAGGGATACTAGCTCAGTTGGTTAGAGCACCGGACTTTTAATCCGGGTGTCCGAAGTTCGAGTCTTCGGTGTCCCACCAAATTCGGGTCGTTGGCTGAGAGGGTAAGCGACGGACTGTTAATCCGTGTCAGAAATGACTAGGCAGGTTCGATACCTGCACGGCCCGCCAAATGAAGAAGTCAGAAGACGTTCTGATAAATCGTCGGCATAGAATTCCCTGTGTACGAGTTCCCTCAACGATAACTACGTGCTTATAATTTCTTACGGCGTTGAAAGTTCGCTTTCAGGGATACATCTTAGAACAGAGTGCTAAACAAGATTCATCTGGTACCAAGGTGATGAGAGTCCTGTTCCCCTTTGCTTCGGCATCGTGCCAGAGTATCTCTGAAAGCGAATTATGGACCTATAGTTTCAGCGGTTAAAATACTCGCCTGTCACGCGAGAGTCACGGATTCGAATTCCGTTAGGTCCGCCAAATAAGAACGTGGCAGTTCTTGAAGATGAGTTTGAGTCCTATAAGATAATGCCGAGGACGAAGCTGTTTGTTCCCACGGAATAAGCTCTATATTCGTAAGATTATATCTTTAGCGTGTTCTACATCAAGCTACTTGTTAGTACTTCAAGAACCCGGATAAATGCGGGGTAACTTCAGTTGGTAGAATGTTGGGCTCATATCCCGACACGCGCAGGTTCGAATCCTGCCTCCGCCTCCAAACAATTGAATCATAGCCAAGTTGGTAAGGCAGTAGGTTTTGATCCTACGATCCCTGGTTCGAGTCCAGGTGGTTCAGCCAAATTAATATTCATTCAACACGATGTGTAGGCAGAAGTCATGAACCTGCTTTAGCTACCGTATGAAGTCCTCATGATGGATGGAGTGAATATTGATGTGGTCGTAGTTCAGTTGGTAGAACCCGAGGTTGTGATCCTCGATGTCGCGGATTCGAATTCCGCCGGCCACCCCAACATTGGAGAGTAGCGCTAGTGGTAGCAAACCGGACTTGAAATCCGGGCCATCGGAAACGGTGAGGGTTCAACTCCTTTACTCTCCGCCAATTCGCGAATATAGCTCAGTTGGTAGAGCAACCGCCCGATAAGCGGTAGGTCCCTGGTTCGAGCCCAGGTATTCGCACCAAAACAACAGGTTCTTAGTATAACGGCTATTATGCTGGGCTCCAAACCCAGTGATGAGGGTTCGATTCCTTCAGGGCCTGCCAAATTTGCATCCATCGTATAGCGGATATTATGTCTGGCTTCCACCCAGAAGATGGGAGTTCGATTCTCCCTGGATGCTCCAAATTACTCCGTATAGCTCAGCCTGGTAGAGCGTTCCATTTGGGATGGAAAGGTCGAATGTTCGAGTCATTCTATGGAGACCAAATTATCGGTATGACACAATACAAGATGGTGTAAGCTGAGTAGCGGGATTGCAGTCTCGTTCAGATATGCTATCGAGTATGGGTGATATATTAAACACACGGATTCTGCAAAGTCAGTGTGACTCGGTTCGAGGCCGGGCATACCGTCCAATCACTTGCCATTGAGAATTATATTATGAAATACTACGGCTTCAAAACATCCCATTTCGGGAAAGCATATCGTACAGAAAACATTGATAGACGTCGAGCATATTACGAATCACTGCATAAAGCAGGACGTTCTCGTGCACGACAAGAAGACCAAAATCAAGCGAAGGAAATAGAATGAATATCTTTATCGGTGTAGCAAATAGCGTAAATGCTATTACGGTGAAATTACAATGGAATCGTCCAACTAATTTTGCTTTAGGATTATGTAAATCTGAACGTGATTTAATGCTTCATGCTGATTTTGCATACACTTTTGATGAACGCAAAGGTATGTGGGTTTGGATTAAATGCAGATATGAAGCATTAATTAAATATGAGTACTTCAGTGAACGTGATATTCAAGAAGTTATTGCTTATCATACCGGATGTAAAATAAGTAAACTACGTCAAGTTCTTCCATTTAACAATGCGTCAGACCCAAAAGAACTTGTTAACGATTTTAAACGAATTCAGCAGGCAAAATATGATGAAAGATTCTAAAGGTCGAGAAGTGCAAGTTGGCGATATCGTTTTCTACGGAGAACGTACATATAATAAAGGTGGTCGTGGTTCTATGAGGTGTGGCCGTATTACTGATATTGCTTCAGGATTGGCTAAAGTAGATAACGACTACGTTGCAATGCGAAGCAAATCATTCGTTAAGGTTTCTCCTATGTTCGCAACAATGTGGGAAAACGGAACGATTTTCGAGATTTAATGCTACAAGAATAACCTGTTATTATTACTACATCAAAACAAACAAGGAAAAAGAATGAAACGTATCGCACTGATTGTTGACCAAGAAGCTATGTTCGCTGCTACCGGCAAATTCCATCCGGTGAGTAAATTTGTTGCTCGCCGCGAGAAAATCGTTGGTCTGGTAGAAACTGTCGCAGGTGATGTAATTGTTTCTATTAAAACATCTGAAATTTCTCCGGTAGTTAAAGTAGCAGTTGAAAATGACTTCTGGGAAGTAGCTGATTTTATGTGTGAGTAATTCTGCCTAGCAGGTGGATAGCCCGACAAGGCGCCCTCTTCGGAGGGCTTTTATAAAAGTCATAAGATTTCTATAAAGGCCCTGTAGCTCAATTGGTAGAGCGTTCCCCTCATAAGGGATTGGTTGCATGTTCGAGTCTTTGCCAGGGTCACCAAATTCGTGTGAGGAGTTATGAAAACCATTCTCGTTAGAATTGACATGTATTTCAATTATTGCGACAGAAATTTAACTGACCATGATTTAGAACACGGGTTTGGATTAAATCCTATTCAATTATTCTTGTTGAAAAGTGGTCAACAGATTGTTCTTAAAGAATATACCTTAGAACGAATAGATATGAGGAATGTATAATGAAAGTTAAATTTGGACAAGTTATTCCTAAAGGCTTAGCAATGGCAATTACCACTTGGGAAAATGATGCCGACCGATATTCTACCCAAATGGTTTATGGCTTAGAAAAAGAAGAGATTAATCAAGTAATTCACGTTCTTGAATGGTTCTCTTCTCGTGGTCGGCGTTGTGAATGCCTTGGAAATAATGATTACAACCATGAAGCAATTCTTGAAAAGCTTCATACTGAACAGAAGTATGTAACTCCTGAATTTTCCAAGAAATTCTTTGGCGTTGATGTTCCTGCATATGATTGTTCAGACGAAGAGTTTGATGCTTATTTAGATGATCATTATTCTTGTTCAAATGAAGTTATGTATGCTATTCAGGCTTGGTTGGGTAATCCAATTGAATATGACTATGATTTCATGCGAGTATTTGAGAAAGTAGAAATCTTTGACATTAAAGAAGAAATCCGTATTCCTGACGCCCCGGTTGCATTCCATGTTGGAATTACGTATAAACAAAAAGAAAGCCCGTTAAAAGTTGATTGGTTGAAATACGTGAAGGAAAAGTAATGGATATTGGTTCAGGTAGTTCATATCCATCATGTGCTTTGAGCAACTTTGCTCCTCATAAATTTATCTATGATGGCGTAGAATGTGCCTCAATGGAGGGATTCTTGCAGTCCCTCAAATTTTCTTCGCCTGAAATGCAAGCACATGTATGTACACTAGTTGGTAAATCGGCTAAGTTCAAAGGTAAAAAGAAACGGTGGTGGCCAACACAAACACTTTATTGGAAAGGCGTGCCAATCCATCGTGCTTCAGAAGCGTATCAGAATTTACTGACAGGAGCATACGATGCACTTAGTAAAAATGAAGGATTCAGAAGAGCTTTGGCTGCTACCAGGAATTCTACACTCACTCACAGTATGGGTAAAAATAAAATTTCTGAAACGATTTTGACTGAACGCGAATTCTGTAATCAACTTTATCGTTTAAGAAATGCTATAAATAATCAGTAATATAATTATCTTGTTCAGTGTTGAAATCGGTAGACATGGTGACGGACACCTTTTGAGCTCGCATATTGCATCATATGCTGGCGACGGTGGTAAATCGCCGACGGAATCAGTCGTGCAGGTTCGAGTCCTGCCTGAACACTCTCGGGGCATAGCTCAGCTGGATAGAGCAGCGGACTTCTAATCCGCAGGTCGAAGGTTCGAATCCTTCTGCCTCGACCATTTCGCATCGATGGTGGAACTGGTATACACATAGCACTTAAAATGCTACGCCGCAGGGATTGAGGGTTCGAATCCCTCTCGGTGCACCAAATTATGAAGAATGTCTCAGTCGTGAGAGGATCAATGGTGAAAAGCCATGGTGTTCCTGCTGCAAGCCTTAAGTGGACAGAACAGCCAACCTAGTGACGTAGGTAATTCTTCACCAAATATGCCGGTTTAGCTCAGTAGGTAGAGCAACTCACTTGTAATGAGAAGGTCGGCGGTTCGATTCCGTCAACCGGCACCAAATTCTGGTATGTGATAGCTCAAATAGGTAGAGCGTGAGGCCCTGGTGCTGAATGGCTTGTAGGTTCGATTCCTACCCATACCAAAAATTAATGAGGAAAATATGAAAGTATATGCTGTAGTAAAAAATAACTGGAACTGTGAATATGGCTATGAAGAATATTCTTTGCCTCTTAAGATTTTTCACACTAAATCCGAAGCAACATCATATGCGGAAGAACTTGAAGCAAACGATTCCTATTATCAGTATCTAGTTGAAGAATACGATGTAATGTAATTCGAAGGGAAACTTGCGTATGCCCTCGTTGAGTCGTCAGATAGAAGAGAATGGTTCGTCCATTGCCGCAAGTCGGTTGTTCACTGTCGCAAGCATAACCTCCTGACGCTATACTCCTTTGGATGAGACTGATGCCTCCGAGTTCAAAGGAATGAATTTCGCAGGTCATCTGCCAGTGGGTGATGCTGTCGATTATTAGAGCCCTGTCTTCGGACGGGGCTTTTTAGTATAAATAGTAATTTAATCGACACTAAGGATTTTTTGCAATGAAATTTAAAGATTTTTTAACCGAAGAAGAGCTTTTTGAAGCAGCTCCTGGCCGCATGACTAAATCGAAATGGCGTGACGCTCTGGTATTGGTTCCACGTGGTGAACGCCATGATTTTAGCAAATTTGCGGCTTCTGTGGAAAAGATTTATGGTATTGGGATTAGCGATCCTAAAGACTATGCTAAGGTGGCAGCTGCCTTTGAAAGTTTAGGCGGAAAGGTTACTACACCTGCACGTGGAGCTTCTCCGGCACAAGCACCGGCCGCAAAACCGGCTCCGGTTAAAGCGAAACCTAAAAATATTCCTGGCCTTAAAATTAGTGGAGACCATGGAGACATCATTGGTTCAGGTGAACTGTTTAAAGCTATTGATAAAGCTCTTCCACTAGTAAGAGATAATGGTCCTCTTTATAAAGCAGTTCAATTCTATTTCGATAATCTGTGGAAGTATCGTGAATCCCAAGGTGCTAAACCTTCTGCACGTGAAACTCAGCATATCGGTGAAGTGAAAACGCTTTTAGCTAAACTGAATCATCACCTTGTTGAACTCAGTCGTCAGACAGAATTATCGTACAATGTATAATAAAATGTAATCCTACAGCCCTAGAATTCATCTAGGGCATTTTGTATCCTCGGCTGTATAAATCCATTCTAGCTTCCAGAAAGTTCCTCCAGATGCCCTAAAATTTTTTGCACAAAGTTGTTTACTTCCTCTATCAACTCGGTTACTATAGCTCCATCAAAACAAAACAGAGTAACGGAGAATAAAATGTCTAAATTCAACTTTATCCAAATTGAACGTGGTTATAACAATTACGGTACTCCTGATCGTTATCGCGCGATTTGGATTAAAGGTGAACATGAACACGCAGTGTTCAATGTAGCAGAAACTCGTGAACTTAAAGATTTGATTAAGCATGTTCGTAAAGATTGGCCTGCTGTTGAAGAGTACTACGTTCGAGTTTACCATGAAGAAGCTCCTACCGAAACTGTTCAAATTAAATTCGCAAAAACTGCTAGTGCTTTAACCAAACGAATTGAAGCGGTAATTAACTGCTAATAATTTTGGGGAGTTATAATGAACTCCCCACCTACTGAGGAAATTAGTATGTATCAAGATAAGTTGAGATTAGTAGCGCAAACTTATTTTAAATCTTTTGCTAGACTGTTTGGTGAAACACCAAACTTTCCGTCTGGAGAAGAACGAATGGCTGCACTGAAAACTATTGAGAACCTGGTTATTTCAACCTACACTGAATTTGCTGACGATCCGGCAGTTAATCGTATTGTTGATATCGCAGTTTTGGATAAAATGGAAGAACTCATTAATGCTTACAAATGAAGTTCCAAAAACTCTTGCTGATATTCGTCTTGAGGCTAAAATAGCTATCGAGCGCTTAATTAAGGCAACAGTAGAAGAAGGAAAAGAGACTGTACTCATTCTCGGGCTAGAATCATACGTTACTGATTACATCGAGGTATTTGAACGCAGTAAAAACGAACAAGGTCTAATCATTAAACCATACACGTATGATTGGATTAATCCGTACGAATAAAACACCATTAACTATTGAAAGGAAATAAAATGTCTATTCTAAAAAAGCTCGTTGAATTCATCCGTTCTAAATTCGGTACCTTTGTTGCACAGAACACTTCTGTTGAAGACCAGTATACCACTGCGGCAAATCGTATTATTGATGAAATCACTAAACTACGTACCACGCATGTTAAATCGGTAAATGAAGAAAAGCGTCTGTTGAAACTTGCTGATGAAAAAGACCAAGCGGGTGCTTCTAAAGAGCGTGAAATTCGTCGCTTGATGGCAGAAGGTATGAATGTAGAAACCCACGCTAAATTGGGTCTTCTGTATCGTCGTACTGCTAAAGCTTTACGTGATAAAGCAGCCGAATATAAAGAAATGCGGGCCCAAATTGAAGAAACCGTAGTTAAGCTTGATGACCAACGTCTTGATTTGGCAGTGAAACTCGAATACATCCGTGAGACCCGTAATGCTTCTGCTCTGGGTATTACCTCTGCTGACGACGTGATTGAAATCGCAGAACTCGCTAAAGTAGATGTACAAGACATCATGATGAAAGTTGAAACCTTTAGCGGTACTCAGCCGGGTATTGAAACCACCACTGCTGATGTCCAGGAATATCTGGAAAGTCTGAAGTAATTTTACCGGGGCCTTCGGGCCCCCTAACTTGGATAATAAAATGTTATATGAATGCGCTGGAGATATTCCAATGGCAACACCTCAAATTAAAGAATTAATTGCAGCAGGATTCCCAACAGAAATCACTGATATTCTTGGAAAATTTGCTTATCCTGATACTCGGCCTGAAAATTGGAAAACTCGCTATAACGGGTATAACACCACAGTTTTACCGCGGGCTATCGTTCTTAAAGACTATTCCAAGCTGAAAAACTTAATTTCTAATATTTCGTCTATTTCCGACGGAGTTAAGCTTGTAGATATCTTTGCACTTCGGTACGGAATTTATTCTTTCAACGATTCTCCATCAAATCTAACATCAGCTCGTACTAATGCCGATGGATATTTTACTTCTAGCTCCACAACATATACAGTAGTTATCGAGATTATCTATAATAAAACTAGTTATCGTCTCGGTATTAATCTGGTTAAATACGTGACATCTCAGGATGATTATAGCAATTATTTAAATTACTGCGTTAATGAATTACCACCAAAAGTCATGGGTATGTTTGACTCTAATAATTTGGTAGGCAAACAATTAATCATTGATGAATTTATCAAATACTGCCGTGAGAGGGTGCAGAAATGAGTAACTTATATCTGCCAAGTGAACCTCCCGTTTATAATTATGTCTATAAATTTGATCAGATTGATTATGCCCTTGTTCCTGGTATTGGTGCAACTGTCGGCGCAATGTGTACCTTTGCCGCGATTGATATCATGCATTTAACTGATATTACACCGGCAGTGTTATTCGGAATTCTGCTTGCATGGTGGGGAACTAGTTTGCTCATCATGGGGTTAATTGAATGTTCCCGATGGGTTAAATGGTCTCGCAATAATTATAAGCGTAAAGCTGAATGGAAAGAACAGTGCAAGAATTTAACTCTTGAATGGAATCGCAAAAAGTCGTTTGAGTTTATTAAAGAGGTGAGAAGAAAATGAATGAATGTAAACCTGACGGGTTTTGGAACCAAGATGGACTTGCGCCAGCTTTTGGAATCGTGACATGGATTTTATATTGTGCTTTTGTAATTGTTGGAGGGACATTCTTTGGATTGAACGTCTCAGAATTTATGATTATGCTTTTATTTTTAGGTGTTTTCATATTTAGTTTTTCATGGATGCTAATTATCGCGTTGATTAATTGCTGCACATTTTTAGCTTACCGCATGAAATACAAGAAGTGGAAAGAAAAAGAAGATTTCAACACCTGGATTAGGAGCTGCAGAAAATGATTAAAACTTGTTACCGTGGAATGATTAAAGACGATGAGCCTGGGTATTTTTTCCTATTTTTGCTTATCTGGTTTTCATTTTCAGCTTTTGTTGGATTTGGGACTTTTTGGGGTTTTTACTTCTTTTCACCAATCTTTGGAGATACTTTGTTCTATTTAGGTTGGATGTCAGGTGTTGGAACTTGGTTTGCAATGCTTGCTCGTTGGTTGCAATTCGTTTCCCAACGACAGCGGGGTGTATTTGATAAGCCCAAAGTAAAGAAAGAAAAATCTAAAGATGATTCTCGTAATGAAACTTTATCCTGGATTAAGGAGATGAAATAATGGCTGTTGCAGTGCATGTAAAATTTGAAAATGGTGATACTCGCCTTCTGTGTTACAGTGATAATGAATCGCTGAGCGGTATCGAGATTTCACTTAAAGAAGAACTGCTTGGTATTAATGGACCTATCTGTGATTTCTCGGTAGAGGGTTCATATAATTGTGATGGTGTACTAGAGTCTATGGTCTATACTGCCATGGAAGATATTCTTGAAGAAAGTTGGAATGAATGCCAATGAAAGAGCTCAGCGCAGGAATCTTATTCTTTACCGATGACAAACGGCTTTTCATGGGTCGTATGACAAATACCTATGTCCAGGGTAGAGGCTCTAGATGGGATATTCCGAAAGGACATGTTGAGCCTGGTGAAACACCAAAAGAAGCTGCTATTCGTGAGTGCCAGGAAGAAACAGGGTTTATTGGGTTTGACCAGGATCTCTTATATGACCTCGGACGACATGATTATGCCAGCAATAAGGATATCCATTTGTTTGGATATATGCTCCCTGTGAGCCCAGAAGTGTTTAAGAATTGCCGTTGCACAGCTTACCATAAAGATGAAAATGGAATTTCTTTCCCGGAAATCGATGCATTTGCTTTAATTAAACCTTCTCAATGGAAATATGTGATGGGACCGAGTTTATACAAAATCATGACACAAATGTATAGCACAGCTCAGTGAGGTTATTATGGAAGAAGCCGTTGAATTATGCATTCCACACATTTATAAGCATGAGCTACGATTTATTCACGATGGAAAATGGGTTAGCATATTTCATCCTAGGGATAAAATGTCGCGTATACTAATGAAATCACGATACGTCTTCGGTGACGGCGAGTATACAAAATCAGCATATTATATGGCAGAACAGCTATATCCGGGATTTAGTGAATTGCCCGAGGACGATAAAAGAGATTATGTATGGTGGAAAGATAAATGGACGCCGTATGAAAATTGCAGCATTGACATGTTTATAGCCAAGTGTAGGGCCAAATAAATACTCCTATAATTTAATAGGAGGTCCTTATGGATATTTTTGGCATGTTGCGTATCGATGAAGGATATGACAGCAAAATTTATAAAGATACCGAAGGGTATTGGACCATTGGTATTGGCCACTTACTGACTAAAGACCCGTCAAAATCTTTGGCTATTTCTAACCTGGACAAGCTAGTAGGTCGTTCTACCGGTGGACAAATTACTCAGGCTGAGGCAGAAGTAATTTTTGCCAAAGATGTTGAGAAGGCAATTAAAGGTATTGTTGCTAATGCTACATTAAACCCGGTATATAATGTATTAGATGATGTTCGTAGAGCTGCTCTGATTAACATGGTATTCCAAATGGGTGTATCTGGTGTAGCCGGGTTCCCAGCTTCAATGAGGTTATTACTCGCTAAAAAGTGGGAAGCTGCTGCCAAGGAACTTGCAAATTCACGTTGGTATCGTCAGACACCTAATCGTGCTCGTCGTGTAATTGAAACAATGCGGACCGGAACTTGGTCTGCTTATCAAGGAAAATAAATGAAAACCTATCAAGAATTTTTAAATGAATCCCGTTTAGCAACAGTTGGCGTAATGACTGAATCTGTTGGAAGTAATCTTCTGAAATTTAAAAAAGGTCAGAAGATGACCGCCACGCTAGAAGATGGCACAGAAATTGAAATGGACGTTGTTGGATATAACTACGTAGTAGACGGCAAGTTATATAATAAGAGCCATGCTAAGTTTGATTCATTCGATGATTTTGTCTCTTCGGTTGAAGATGAATCTTCTCGCAAGGCAGTAGCATCTGGTGATGCACGCACCTTAATGGCGCATGGTCATGAGCGTATTAAGTCTAAGCAGAATAAACCTGGTGAAGATAACTTTGCATTAGTAGGTTATCAGTCTGGTAAAACCTCTAATGGTTATCAGCGTACTGTTACCATGTACATGCGTAATGGTAAGATTGCGTTCGTAAACGATCGCGGCGCTATTCGTTACGCTAAATCAATTAAGTAAGTAATTTCCTAATAAAGCTGAACACGACCTCTCCTCATGAACGTCGAGTCCTCTGAGTGAAGTAGCTTTCCCTACCTGTAATAAGGTCGAGCCCAAGTGCGGTAAGGGGTTTACATAGTGTGTCGATGGATTAAACATGCGCCAAGGAATGGCCCCTTTTAGGAATTTAAAATGAAATACTTAACTCCCATTTATTTGACCCTGATGCATGCTTTCAGAGACGCTGCAGACAGACGATTGAATAATCCCAACTATAGCTTTTATGAACCGTCTTGCCTTATGCGAGAGTACGGTACCCTTCGTCTAGACGGTGGAAGACAAACCGGAAAGACTGCAGCCTTATGTCAATTCGCTACCGATTGGTTGCTTGAAGATGGTTCGGTTATAATCTTATCTACTCGATACACACAATCATCTGAATTGATGGAAGGTATTCTACGAGAATACAATTCATCACACATAATTAATAAATTACCAGCTAACGATATAGCTAAATCAATTGTTCCGATGACAATCAGGGAATTTCTATCCAATGATTCCTCTTACAAGTTTAGGGGAAGAAAGTTTGGAAGAGCATTAATTATCATTGAAGAACCAATGAAAGTTCCCGATATGATGAAGTTCTATGATATGTACCAGGAAGCTATCAGATGGTCTATGCCTAATGATACCTTACCTTTATTTTTCGTGATAGGAATGCAATGATGACACAGACAGAAATTGTTGATATGATTACAGTAATGGAAAATACAGGATTTGCCGATATGAAGCAATTAATAACAATGGTTACTGCTGGCAACCTGCTTGAGTACAAGCGCTACAAGTTTCTGTCTGGCCCGTTCAAAGGCGCAGAATTCATTTCTAATGCTCCCAACACGAAGTGGATGAATCGCTATCCTAATTTTAGAATTGAGTTTATATCCGGTAAGCTCAAAGGCGTGATTAGTTCAAGTTTAATCACATATGACCAACGCATTCAAGAGAAAACAATGCAATGGCTGAAATTGTTATAAGGTGTCCTCCACACCTAGTCGAGAGCTTCTGTGCTTGGTTCAGTAATTCTGGCGAGCAGTATTTCTATGAAGCCCATCAGAATGGAACTTGGAATGAAACAACCAAACAGTGGGAAGAAGCTACAACGTATATAGGCACTCGCGGATATGGAGTTAACGAGCCTATTGAAATTGTGGAATACGATAAAGAAACTGATGAAGAAGTTACTTATCATGAAGATAAAATAACTTATCTAGAAGCAGCTGCAAAGTTTCATTCAGACGAATGGAATAAAATGAGTGTAATTACCGCATACATGCGTGGTTGGAATAAAGAATCTAATTAAGAGGAAATATGAAAGCATATCAAATTCTTGAAGGTGAACTTAAAGGCACTATTTACATTGAAGATGGTGATGACGCACGAATAATCGTTTCAAAAGTTCTTAAAGAAGATACTATTACGGATGCTGAAACTTTTTATGGCTACAAGGCTCGTGAAGTAGAAATTGAATACCAGCCAACGGTAAAAATTGAAGGCGGTCAGCACCTGAACGTTAACGTGCTGCGTCGTGAAACGCTGCTGGATGCGGTTGAACATCCGGAAAAATACCCGCAGCTGACGATTCGTGTCTCTGGCTACGCGGTACGCTTTAACTCCCTGACACCAGAACAGCAGCGCGACGTTATCGCTCGTACTTTCACAGAGGCACTATAATGGCAATTGAAGATATCAAAGGATATAAGCCACATACCGATGAAAAGATTGGTAAAGTAAATGCTATCAAAGACGCGGAAATTCGTCTTGGATTAATTTTTAAAGCATTAGAAGAAGAGCATGTTGAAAAATACATGAATTTAGATGTTAGCACAATGAGCGACAAAGAATTTGATTTAGCACATGAGCGTATTACTCAAATTCGCAATGCTATTCAGCACCTGAAGGAAGCCTCAATGTGGGCGTGTCGTTCAGTGTTTCAACCAGAAGAAAAATATTAAAAAGTAGTTTACTTTCCTTGCGGGCCATGATACTATGGCCCTATAAACAAAGGAGAATGAACTATGTCAACTAACCCAGAAGTATTCATTCGCAGAACTAAACTGCGTCGTAAGTTTGAGGAAGCATTTCGCTCTTTGAATTTATCTGTTCGTGCCCGGGCGAAAGCCGAGGGTAAAGAGCCTTTCTTCACTAAGTACTCTGATCATTTGTTGGACCGTGCTATCCAACGTGAAATTGATGAAGAGTATGTATTCTCTGTTCTTTCCAAAATTCCTAATCATCTTAAAGAAATTAATGAATTCTTAGCAATGCCTTGGCTTCCAATTGACCCAAAGGACATTGATGAAAACATTGAGTATAAGCCAATGCGGTTAGAAATTACGGATGGAAATCTGTGGCTAGGGTTTACCATGGATATTCCAAGACCAGGAAAAGGACCTAGTATAAAGTGTCGTATGGCATTCGTTAATGATAAACGTTTGAAAGGTAAAATCAGCACAAAAGTTATACACATTAATTGAGGTAAACATGAAAAAAGCGCTTATCGGTCTAATGGCCTTATGTTCAACGGCCTTTGGGTCTGAGCCAACTTTCAGTAATGTTCAACTTGACAACTTGCATTACGCATATAATTTTGGTGAACAATATCAAAAATCCGGAAAAGAAAAATCTCCGCATAACCGATATGATAATAACGGCTTAGGATATATAATGGCTGCTATATCATGGAAAGAATCTTCGGCAGGAGCCAATTTAAAAGCAGGAAAGGGGCATCATTCTTATGGGGTATTTCAAAATTACTTGCCTACGGTTAAAGCCAGAGCTAAATTAGAGGGCAAAAACCTTAGTGATTCTGAAATAAGAAAAATGCTTAAATCTAGACAGAATTCCGCGGAATGGGCATATATTGAGCTTTCATATTGGTTAAATATACATAACGGCAATATGCGAAAAGCTCTTGCTAGTTATAACGCAGGATGGAATGTCAAAAGAGGAAACTCTTATGCATCAGATGTCCTAGAGAAAGCTAATTTCTTAAAGAAACATAAAATGCTACATACAAAGGTGGAATAATGGTAAAGTACGCCGCGCTTCTTGGATTGGTATTGGCATTCTCTGCTAATGCTGAAAATTCAATGACAGATTCACTTCGTATCGCTAAAACATTTTGCAATACGAACTCTGAATGTGTTGATATATTAGCGCTTGAATTAGATTCAGCATTCAGCGATGGAGTAAAAGATTCACGTAGCCCGGCTCAGTGGACAACACTAATAAATCGTAAGGCTAAGAGCATGAAAGATTTATGTGTCAATGCTCCTAACGAAAATATATGTTTAATGTATCGTGACCAATTAATGGCTCGTTATATGTCAGGACTATCGTCAAAATGAAAAAAGCGGCTATTTTATTATGCTGCGCATTTTCAGTTAATGCCTGGGAAAAGCTCCCAGGCTATCCTGAAACTGTGCTTGCAGCACAGGGGACTAAAATAGAAAGCAACGGTCCATTCAAGAACAATATTGAAATAGCATTTGTGCCTAGTAGTAGAAAATTGCTAATGTCATTTTATAATTATCAAGATAAAGATGACCAGGTAATAGTTCCACTTGTCGAATATAACGCTCGTGGATGTGGAATGCAGAGTGACGGCGTTTCTATTGACGGAGTAATGCACCCTAAAGAACAAGGCGTGTTAAACCCTATCCTTAACTGTAACAATGCTATATTTTTAAGAGTATACAATAATCTTAATGAATATGCAACTTATAAAATTCCGTAGGTGAATAAATGATTACTGGATATATCAAGGGTAATATTGTAGAACTATTCATGAAGCATGAATGCGATATTGCTCATGGATGTAATTGCTTTACTACAATGGGTGCTGGTGTAGCTGGACAACTTGCTAAAGCATATCCTCCAATTCTCGATATTGACATCGATGAAGACCGTTATTATGACAACAATTTAGCCAAGCTTGGAACTCATACACGAGCTATCCACAAGAATGGCACTGCGTATTGCTATAATCTATACACTCAGTATGCGCCAGGTCCAAATGTTGATTATGGCGCAATCTTTAACGCATTCCATGAGCTAAATTCTGGTCGTGTTGTTTATAATCGTCCTCTATACATTCCAAAAATTGGAGCTGGTATTGCTGGCGGTGATTGGGAACTAATTGAGAAACTTATTAATTTAGCAACCCCTGATATTGACATTACGGTGGTAGAATATGAAGAGGCTAAATGCTAAATCTGTCTTGTTAGAGGTAAATAGATGATTACTGAAGAGCAAAAAACTAAACTATGGCAGTTGATTGACGATTATGCAGGTGCCGAGCAAGTAGTAGCTATTAGTGCCATTTACGGAAATGGTCTACCCGAAGAATACGATGAACTCATTCGTTCTAAGAATGCTATTTCTGATTTTATGGAGACACTTTAATGGCACAGCTTTATTTCAACTACGCGAGCATGAATGCAGGCAAATCAGCTAATCTTCTTACAGCAGCCCATAACTATAAAGAACGCGGCATGGGAACTCTCATTCTGAAACCTGCTATTGATACTCGGGATTCGGCAACGGAAGTTACTTCTCGTATTGGTCTTCGTCATGAAGCTAATACAGTAGACGAATCTATTGACATACTTGAATTTTTCAAGTGGGCACAAACGCAACGTGATATTCATTGTGTATTTGTAGATGAAGCACAATTCTTGACTGCTGAACATGTTCTTCAGCTATGTAAAATCGTTGACTTGTATGATGTTCCAGTAATGGCATATGGGCTTCGCACTGATTTTCGCGGCGAGTTATTCGAAGGTTCTAAAGCTCTTCTTTCTGTAGCCGATAAACTTGTTGAGCTCAAGGGCGTTTGCCACTGTGGACGTAAGGCTACAATGGTAGCTCGTATTGACGAAAACGGAAATGCTATTACCGATGGTGAAGTAGTAGAACTTGGTGGTGAAGACAAATACGTTTCTCTTTGTCGTAAACACTGGTGCGAACTGGTAGGTGTTTATAATGAAGCCAAGAACGTATAACACTATCCTGATGCTAATTGTAGGTATGCTATTCATTTGGATTGGTGTGGCAGCATCTATACAAAGCGATAGACGAGAAGAAATGCAAAATCGTCTTAATTCCGAATGTAAAGTATTGGCACAGGGCAAAGACTTTATTGCTAATACGAATGGGTGTTATATTAAACATGAGTAGCTTATTTGTTATAGTCGGTGGTATAGTACTAGGATTCGTAGTTGGATTCTTACTATACGTAATATTGCTTTCGTTATTGGTTTAATATGAAAAAATATGTGATGTGCTATCGTTGTCTTCATGTATATGATTACAACACTGCTCCAAAGACTGCTACCAAGCGTCTTAAAACCAAAGAACCTGAATGTCCAAAATGTAAATGCAAGGTCATCTATTCATGAATATTAAATTTTTCAAATCAGGATTTTACTATCGTTGAGGTAATTTAACTTAACGAGGTAATAATGTCTAGAACAATTCGCCGTAAAGGCTGGCATGTAGTAAAATCTTCCAAATGGAACGATCAGAATAATAACGAATTTGCTTATATTAAAAGCTATAACGAATACGTTAAAACTCAGAAAGATAAAGAAAACCAGCAGAAATATGTAGAATTGCGTATTTCTGAAAACAGGGAAAGACCGTTAGAGGCCAAGAAACTGATCGCTAAATCAAAGCGCGATGGATTCTGGAAAACTCTACGTTGGACGCGCTATGCAATGCCAGTTCCGCGTTTATTTCATAAAGCCGAAATTAAACGTGCATTGAAGTATGATGAAGAATATAACTGGGACGAAGCTGGTGCTAGAACCATTGAGCAAGGCATCTGCGAATGGCTTTGGGATTAAGTAACACATACTTATATAAATACTATTACTAACTGATGAGGTGTATATGCAGCATTTAAGTGAAAAGCAACTTCGTAATCTTACTGTAGAGCAGCTGGACGAACTTCGTCGTGAGATTGGGCATGGTATTTCGCACCTTCAGGAAGAAATTCGTCAACATAGTTCAAAAGCAGATTATACCCGTAAACGTAAGCTGGAAAAATACCTCAAAGAAGTTAAGGCTGTACTTCAGCACAAACGCAATACTGGACAAAAATAATAGGAGGCCGTATGGCCTTTAATCACATTTGCTTAGCCCTGGTGTTGGGCTGCGGGATTTCATTCCCAGCTGCATCACACGACGACATTTCAGATTATAATTCGTATGTTGAGGGAGCTCTACAAGTTTATGCTAAATTTAAGGAGCCTAGTAAGCAAGAGTCTGAACAGTTCTATGCTTTCGTACAAAGTAAATGGAAGAGCGAGTCTTGTTCTAAAGATTGCGATTCTTTAGGACGTTCAGCAGGTGAAGAATACGCTAACCGTATGAGGATACAACTCGATAATGAAGTTCAATGATTTTGTAAAGGACGGTAAACTTACTCCACAGGATGAATTCATCGGTTTACTTATGGTGTCTCAAGCGTATTTTCATTCAGCGCATTTTGATACCAAATCGTATGCCAGACATAAAGCGTATGAAGTTTTCTTTAACGAGATTCCAGATTTGATAGATGCTTTTGGTGAGCAGTGGTTAGGATTCTCAGGTAAGAGTTATACACCGGCTTTACCATCGCAGAAAGAGCTGCCAAAGGACACCATTGAAATGCTAGACTTCATTCTGGCTAAGGCCGATGGTATCTACAAGTCCGTTCCTGCCGCCCTCCAAAGTGTTCTGGATGACATTACAGGTCTATGCTACAAGACTAAGTATTTGTTATCATTGCAGTAATACCCTCCGCCTCCTTCGGGAGGCATTTTCTTTCAAAAAGTTGTTTACTTCCCTTCATTACATGATACTATAGACATATCAACAACCAAACGAGAAAAACATTATGATTAAGTTAACCACTGAACTTCAGCCTGGAAAAATCTTTTATCACGTGTGTGGTGTTAATCGCACAGAAACTAAAACCGGCGAAATAACGCGTTACATTGTTGCTTCAGGCACGTATGATGTTGAACTTGGTCTTCGTGGTGTATATTCGCGAAAATCTCCTTTCTTCCAGGTGATTTGCGAATATGAAAACTATGCTGGCCAAACTGAAAGTTATTCAACTGAGCGTTCTGCCCATGATATGGGCGTATTCAAGCCAGGTGAAAAACGTTCGGTTCATAATCTTAATCGCGGGTTTTGGACGCGTGAAGAAGCTGAACAGTTCATTAAAGAACTGCAAGAAGACAAGTTCAGCGATCCAGATGACCAAGCGTATGCAGACAGACTGACCCCTTCTGAAGATTTCCGCCGTCAACAAGAATTTATGGATTCTTATCTTGACAGTTGTGATTATGATTACTACGACTTTGATGATGGCGAAGAATGAGAAACGTTTTACTTATCATCTACATTGTGGTACAATACCAGCATCCGATGTTTACATATAATTTGGTGCAAATGATTCTGGAGAGTTTGAAATGAATGGATGGGGCCCATCAGATGACGGATTTGCAACTCGTGAAGCTACAATAGCAGACGGGATTGAATGGGCCCGTCTTCAGAAACAACTCCAAGAACAGCGGGAATCCGAAGAGTTCTGTGTTGATTGTGATGAGGAAATCCCAGTAACTCGTCGTCTGTTGGTTAAAGGCTGTCAACGGTGTGTAGAATGTCAAGGAAAGTGGGATACAGTAATGACTTCTGCTTATAATCGTCGTGGTTCAAAAGATTCACAATTGAGGTAATTATGGAAAGTATTCTTGATAGTACCAATTTAGATAATCCGTACAGCGATGTGCATGTAAAGGTTGTGAATTCGTATTTCACTAAAAAGTTGAGTCGTATCGTGCTAAAACAAGGCAATGATATAATTCATCTTGACACTAAACAAATTGATTCATTAATTCAATTCTTGATAGAGGCAAAAGATGGCGAGTAAATTAGTATGGGACGGAAAATCCCGTAAAGGCGATGCAGTAATTGAGGACGAAAGTCCATACATTAATGATTTGCATCTGACTACCGTAGAGCTATACGGTTCTACACTTATTGAAATTGAGCGCAACGGTACTATCTTGATGATTGATAAATCCGATGCTGAACAGCTCGTAAAATATCTTGTAACTATGATTCCAACTATGAAGGACTGATAATGAATATTAATAAAAACTCTTGGCATTTCAAAATGAACCTGTGGTTTAAATCTGGCAATATATGGAAAATGCCAAAAACTCTATGCGGATACTTCTGGACAACAGTACTTCATATTCTGTTCTCTTCAGCAATTACTATATTCATTGGTTCTATTGCATGGATGTTCGGTTGGCCGATTGTGGCAGAGACAGGAATTCTCGCTTGGATGGGTATTAGTTTATCCGCCTTTTGGCTAAATGTTGTAGCAGTACCAGTTGGCGCAGTGGTTATAGCAGCATTTGTGCTTTTATTTGCAGCTATAGCGTTTGGATTTATTTTTGGTTTAGAAAAATTTAAACGCTATCGCAATAAGAAACAGTATACCAAAAAACTTGCTCGAGTAAAAGCGGGTCTTCCTGCAGAAGCCGAACCATCGGTATTTGTCCAGTATTTAAAAGCCCGTAAGCGGAAAGTCTGCCCAATGATTGATTATGTAGAAGGTAAAACTAGTGAAGAATGATCAAGTTTATATCGTGAACGGCCTTCGGGCCGTCTTTCGTGCTAAAACCGAACGTGGTATAATTTCTACATATCCTATTGCTGAATTTACTTTTGATGACGGCGAAAAGATTACGGTTAAATTTATTCCTTTGACTGGCAAGTACAGCGGCAAAGATAACATTGATTTAGACATATATTATGAGGGTGGGTTATGGAAATTGAAATCGTAACAACCAAAAAGAAACTCTCTATGAGCTTGCTTAAGCAGATGAAAATGGCAAGCTCTTCTGAAATCAAATTCGCAATGTTTGACCGAGTTCATCGTGTTCTTGGATATGTTAATGCCTTTAAATGGAACAAAATGGATATCCAAGTAGCAATCATTAATACCGGGAATGATTGGGCATTAGTTCCTATGTATGATACACATGTTATTAAAACCGCCCGCCGCGAACCACATCCAGACGGTCAAGAATATCATTTCCATGACGTAGTATACTACCATACTATGCAGAAAATCGGGAATGTTAATCGCAATTCTAAGAAGAGTACTGATAAAGAACATGTTGAAGCCTGTGCTAAAGCCTCAAATGATTTGATTAAATTCGCTAAAAGGAATCATATTTACTTATGAAAACAATCGTAAAATCTTATTTTGGTTCACATCTGTATGGTACTTCAACTCCCGAGTCAGATGTGGATTTTAAAGAAATCTTTGTACCTCATCCGCGTGATGTTCTGTTGTGTCAAGCGATGAATCATACTAATCGTAATACTAATAACAGCGCAACCAAAAATACGAAAGACGACGTCGACCATGAGCTGTTCAGCTTAAAGTATTTCTTCAAGCTCGCTGCTGACGGTGAAACTGTCGCGTTGGATATGCTGCATACTCCACCGGAATTGGTAGTTGCATCTGACCTTCCTGAAGTATGGAAATTCATTCAAGACAACCGAGCTCGTTTTTATACTACTGACATGAAGGCTTATCTTGGATATGTCCGTAAGCAAGCAGGTAAGTATGGTGTTAAGGGTTCTCGTTTAGCTGACCTGCATAAAGTCCTGGATGTTATCAGAGATGTTCCTGAATGGAAATATGACGATCGTCCTCAGCAGAAGGGTATCAATGAGCGTTGGAAAGTACAGGATATCGCAGAGAAACTTCCTCTCGGTGAATTCCTCGAATGGACCACCTTCGTTGACCACAAATCAGGCGAGCAGAAGTTTTATAACGTTCTGGGTCGTAAATTCCAGACAACTATCACAGTTAAAGAAATGAAGTACTCCCTTGAGAAGCTTGATGCTGAATATGGCGAACGTGCTCGTAAGGCAGAAGCTAATGAAGGTGTAGATTGGAAAGCACTGAGTCATGCTCTTCGTGCAGGTCTGCAGCTTCAGGAAATCTATATGACTGGTGACCTTCAATTCCCTCTGACCCATGCTAAAATGGTCAAGATGGTCAAAGCAGGTGAGTTACCGTTCAAAGAAGTACAGGAGCTTCTCGAGTCTGTAGTAGATGAAGTAGAAATTCTAGCTCATACTGCTGAAAAGAACGGAATGCCTAAGAAAGTAGACATGAAGTTCTGGGACGATTTCGTCGAGAAGGTTTATCTTGAAAACCACAATTCTTACTACAAATGATACAATGAAGGTCTTCTTGAATTATGGAAGACCTCATAAAGGTAGACGGTGGTACTTGGAAGCAGTTTGTAGAGAGACTGGTCGTAGAGTGAATGCTAAGTTCTCTGCTCGACCTACTCGAAAACAAGTACATCGTTTTATGTCATGGGCCGGAGAAACTCTCCGGTTCTCACTTTACTGGGCTGAAATATGATTTTACTGTGGAGCGTAGTAGTGCCAATCGTTATTGCAATAATTTACTTTATCGTGGGTTGGTCTGTCTGTAAGCATCTAATCAAAAATGGAACCATCGAGAAAGCAGGAGAGTATTGGTTTTATCTCATCTTTTGGTTCCCTGCTTTTATTGTTGGAGCGATTATCATGTTCTTCCGCTGGGCAGGTAAACTTCCAAAGCGTATCGCAGAAAACGCTATCAACAAGCACGCATAACTGAGGAGCCTTCGGGCTCCTCTTTTTGTTTCAAAAGAATGCATAAAGTAGTATACAAACTCGTTAGCTGATGATACTATAGACCTGTACCACCCAAACAGATAACGGAGAATAAAAATGAAAACTTTAGAAATCGTCGTAAACAACATTGATAAAGCCTTTAAAGCTGCTGAAACCTATGGCGTAGAATTTGAACCGATGATGGTAGGAGAAGCGTTCTCTAAGCTTGCTATCATCCGTGGTGAAACTGACAACTTGATTGATTTTGTTGATGACTTCTATCTCGGTTCAAAGGTTCGTCCTTACTACATCAATGAAATTTTAGAAAAATAATTAAAAAGTAGTTTACTTTGGAGCTGTAGAATGATACTATAGCTCCATCAAAACAAAACAGAGTAATGGAGAATAAAATGTCAACTATCACCATCAAGAAAGGGATTTACTTCGGCAAAGAGATTTCAGGTACTTATGAGTTACTCGGTGAGTGGTTCCCGGATAGCTTAAGTGCTGAAGATTCTCGTCAGGGTGATGGTAAAGTCTTTGTTGAACTGAATGGCAAAAAGCGTGGTGTTTGGGTATTCAAAGATGATATCACAATTGACGGAGTAGCTGCTAAAATTGAAGTTGTTGAATCCGTTGATGAAATGAAAGAGCGTATCAAGAAACGCTTTAACGTCATGGGATTAATGACTAACGGTTTAATCCACGGGAATATTCGTTCTCTGATTATCTCCGGAGCAGCAGGTATCGGTAAGACTTACTCTTTGGATAAAGCATTACAACATGCTCATGATACTAACGCTATTGATTACAAATCAGTTAACGGTAAAATCTCAGGAATTGGTTTATACTGCCGTCTTTGGGAATCACGTGAAGCAAATTCAGTTCTGCTTATTGATGATGTAGATGTATTCTCTGATATGGACATTCTTAACCTTCTGAAAGCTGCTTTGGATTCAGGGGAGAAACGTAAAGTATGCTGGAGCACTGCATCTTCTTTCTTGGAAGATAAAGGAATTCCTAATGAGTTTGAGTTTGAAGGTACTGTGGTCTTTATCACTAACGTTGATATTGACCGTGAATTAGAGCGCGGTTCTAAACTTGCTCCGCATCTTCAAGCCTTGGTATCACGTTCGGTTTATCTTGACCTTGGTGTTCACACTAATGAAGAGATTATGGTTCGTGTTCAAGATGTAATAATGACTACTTCTATGTTACAGAACCGTGGGTTAAGAAATTCTGAAGTTATTGAAGTTTTGGAATTTATGAAAGATAACGTAAATCGTCTGCGTAACGTATCTCTCCGTACTGCTCTTTATATCGGTGATTTCGTTGCGACTGACCGTAAAAATTGGCGGACAATCGCTGAAGTAACAATGCTGAAATAATTTAAACGGGAGGAGAAATCCTCCCTAACTGAGGAAAATATAATGGCTACTTTAATTTCTAATGATGTAAAACGTGTTTTGTTTAAAGGCGGAATGTATATCGTTGATACTCCTAAAGGTGATACCTCTTCCTGGACTATTAACGAGTGGATTAATTACATTGATGAAAATGGAGCGTGGGTACAATGAGTTTAGCAGCTATTAAAGATATTGAATGTTGGTTAAACGATATTAAAGTATATCCGCCTGGTCATATCTTTGCAGGTAAACCCAAGGGTAAAGCAGAGAAAGCCTGTGAAGCAATCTGTGAAAAGCTTTATAAGTTTAATTTTGGCGATAAGAAGAATGTATTAGCTGAAGTCCATTCTTCTTATCATGAATTACGTGTAATGGTAAACGTATTTCGTGCTCCTCCATTCATTGAGCTCAGGAAAGAATACGCTAATAAAGTATTTGATACTTTCCTTGCAAATGTGCAGGATGCAGTAAAGCATTTAGACGAAATGCATAAACAACACCAAGATTTAAATGCCTATTATAAGCCTTGGCGTAAATCATACCAAGAGCTTAAAAATCGTATTGAACTTATTCGTTATGAGGTGCTAAAATGAAAAACTGGGTAATGACGGAAAGTGAAGCCTATGCAGCGTATGTTTCACCAGACGATCGTCGTAGTGAGTTGTTTGGTTATTATGGTTCATATTGCGTTGCCGAAGAAGCAGTTAAGGGGCAGTCTTGGTGGGGCTCAGATGGTACAGTTAATCGTAAGCCAACGGAACTAATTACATTCACCGATGAAAATGGTGAATCGTGGACTTTTCCTAAAAGCGCTGCTATTAGTGTTCAGGAAGAAACACCTGAAGCTAAGCGTAAACGGTTGGAAAAAATTAAAGAATCCGCTTTGGCTAAATTAAATCCTGATGAACGCGAGGCGCTCGGATTATGAACAAAGAATTTAGTACTACTCGTATGGTAGATGCTTTTGGATATCCGTGCAACGGTTATCGTGAATTTATTCACCCGGAAGTTGAAAATCAATTTAAAGAAGTCGTAAGAAATATTTTGCTCAATGCATTTAAAACTCAAGGAACTAACCCGAGAGATTTAGGCATTTATCTTGAAGAAGCCATCAGAGACGTACAAAAGAGCGTATCGGCTAAACTTCATTGGGCTGAAGAAAATATTGCTTGGTCAAACAAAAAGCGCTCTGATTTGAATTGGCCTGCTGACCGTGAACAAATTGTCAATTATGCTAAGGTGTAATAATGCTAAAAACCTATGAAGTTAAATTTAAACGCTTTATTGATGGCAAATGCTATGACAATAAAGAACGTTCAACCCGAATTTCTGCGCCGTCAGCGTACCAAGCAGTATTTCAGCATGGGCAGACCAATGGCGTGGCATTCCCTGAGCAAGACGTTGAAGATATTATCTTAGATGTTATTGAGGTAAAAGGTGTTTAGTACTATAGTGTCTATACATGCGTATTATGAAGGGCAGTTAAATGCTGCCCGAACCAAGTATAAACGAGGGATGGAGGAATCTGTGGAATGTCTCAAAGGTATTCAGACGTTTGCCCAGAAGACCCAGAACCTCATCTTGATGGACCGTAAACAGGTCTCATTGGCTGAAGAGCTAAAAGCCTCTAAGATGATTATAGAAGACAATAGGAAATACCAACTGAAATTGCTTAAGCGGCGACAACACCAGTCGCCATGGTTTAACAGTGATTTCCGATCTTTTTAAGGGCCTTCGGGCCCTTTTGTTGTTTACATCTTAGAAAAGCCATGATAAGATAGCTTCGTTAACTAATGAGGAGATTGAAATGAAAGCACCTACTTGGAACGAACTTCAAGAAATGTTCAATACTGAAGAAGCTTTTGGAACTATTTCAGAAATGGTTGAGAATTTAGCAGATTCTCCTTCAGAAGATAATTTATTGTGTTTAGCTCAGTTCATTATTGAAACTTACATCGAGAATCAGAAATGACGGTATACGTAGATGTCTTGATGAATCATGGTTGGAAAATGAGAGGTCATCAAGTAAAGAACTGCCATATGTTTAGCGACAACCTTGATGAGTTGCATGCTATGGCAGAAACTATCGGAATGAAACGTTCTTGGTTCCAGGATAAGCGAGTTCCACACTATGATTTGCGCGATGTTCGTCGCAAGCAAGCAGTTGCTCTAGGAGCAGTAGAAGTATCTCGTAGAGACGCAGTTCTGCTTTGGAGAAAATTTTTCACAAAGTAGTTTACTTTCGGCGAGGCTGTTGATAAGATGGTCTCGTCAACCAAACTGGAGAATAAAATGAAAACTTTAACCGAGATTATCTCTGCACTTGTTGAAGAAAATCGTGTAGCCCGCCAAGCACACCGAGCGAAAGTTGAAAAACGCGCCGAGGAGTTGAATGCTGGATGGGCGAAGACCCGCTTCGGTCGTGAATACTTTGATAAAGTTGTAGCTCCTACTTGGGGCAAAGATGATCGCCCTCATGCTCCCTTTGATGGTTATCTTTGGGAAAATGAATTAGGTGAAGTTGAAGCTTATCACGCGGGCAGTTACTTGCCGTATGTTACAGAATTTGATTCACTGGATAAGTCTGAGTATACAGGTGACCACGGTTGGTGGAAACTCCGCTTAACTCAAGAAGAGTATAAAGAACTTCGCGAGTATGGTTATCCTCTTGAAGTACGCATTCCATATAAAGAGTGGAAATTGCAAGACGGAACGGATGTTGTTATGGCAGAAGTTAGAGCCCATAAGAGCATCTTAGAGGCTATCCAGGAACATTCAAAACAGGTCTTTGATAATATATTCAATGAGCTGAATAAGAATAAAGGGGATGCACCAGAAGGACGAGTGACTGTCTCTGGTACCGTAACGTCAGTAAAAGTTTATGAAGACTATTACGGCGTACAATGTAAGATGATGGTTGTACTTGAGAATGGAGCTACGGTTTACGGCTCCCTTCCAAAAAGTATTCCGTTTGAATACAGAGGCAAAGTACAGTTTACTGCTACATTTGAATTAGCGAAAGATGATAAAACTCATGCTTTCTATAAGCGTCCAAGCAAAGTTATTATGCTTGATGAATAATTGTTGTATAATGGGTTCAGGGAGATTTTGAGATACTCTTTGAGCCCAGTCCAAAATAGAGGAAAAGATAATGAATAAGAATGAATTAAAGATGTTTGTAGCCGGTGAATTTGATAAGCATAATGGAAAGGGGTTGTCAAAGCGTGAGAAGCACGTAAAGGTTTTGGCAGCTTTGCATGATTTAAACCCAGCTGCTTATAATGTAGCAATTGCTGGTAACGTAGCTCGACGTGTGCTAAATAGCATGGCAGCACACGAAGCCAACTATGTCAGTTTTGTTGTAGAAAACATTCGTCGTTCTCGCTGGTTAGGCGCAATGTCAGCAGAGAAGCAGCTCAAAAAGTTTGCTATCGGCAATGCTAAAATTTATGGTCAGCGTTATAATTTTGCGGCAGGAGCGTTTAAAACTGAAGAAAGACATGACCGCAGCGCTGCTCAAATCTTCTGCTCTGAATTTAATGCAAACCTGCGTCGTATTCTTAATCGTTCAATTTGCTTACTTAAAGGCGATGACCGTGTGAAATACCAGGTATCTTCTACTACTTCCAGAAATCCTAAAGGGGTTTCATTTATTCGTGCAGAAGAGCTTGACAATGTAACTGTACGAATTCATATTAATAGCCATTTGTCCAGCGGAAAGTATCCGGCCCGGGCGCTTTTAGCGCAAGTTCGTACTGCTTTAGAGCATATGGATGTAGTTAAAAAATCATGCTGTAAACAGCAGGGTGAAAACTCATCTGTTCTTGAAGTGCATTTGGACCCATTTAAGATTTTTCCTAAAACATTGAGCACCACCCCAGTTATTGATGAAGATGTAGCACATATGTATCTCAATGTTGTTAAGCCTCTTCCGTTAACACCAGTAAATCATATTGAAATCGCTAAGAATAGTATTACTGCCGAAATGGAATCGGTTAAGCGATTTATTGACACAAAAGAAGCTGAATTGGCTAAGCATGAATTGATGATGGCAGATTTAGTCAAATCGCTTAACGAGTACAAAGAGCGGTATGAATCTCTCGAGTATGCCCGGAGCTTACTGTGAAAAATCAATTAAAAGAAGACATGGTCGTTGATGATAACGACCTTGAAATTGAGTTTGAGTATCCACCTGTACCTGAATTTAAAATTGACTGGGATGCCTGTCTTGAAATGGTAGACCGTCGAGAAGCTGCAGCTAAACAAGTTGTGCCTTGCGAAAAATGTGGTAGTATTCAAGTACAGCTTGTCGATTGGACAACCGATATTCTGAAAATGAAATGTCGGACTTGTAAGCATAAATTTGAGAGAAAATTAAAATGATTACTAAAACTATTACTGGTGCTAATACTAAGTTTTTTGTCGAGTATGCTAATAACCTCATAAAAGACAAAAACTTTGATAACATCATTGCAGATATGATTCTTGACGCATACGAAAGTGGCATCGACCCTATGCAGCTTAAAGAATATCTTCGAGCGACAATGGATTTTACAGTTCTTAACATGATGCTTAGAACTGATACTGAATTCAATGAAATGATTGCTCGTCGTAATGAAGGCAAGTTCAATTTGACTGATGATGAAGTATTAGCATGCGCTGCTCACGAAGCTTGGAAGAAGGTGATTAAATGAAAACAACTGGCGCGCTTTGGAAAGAATTTTATAACGATGAAGCCTTCTGGGAAGGCTATTATCATGATGACACTTTAATTCTCTTTGATGATGTTGAAGTAGAAGAATATGAAGACCCTTCACCTGATGCTGTAGTAAAAATTGAAAGCGGATATGTTTACAAAACCGATGATTTCTTCACTTCCCATGATTTGAGTCTTGCAACTTTCTTTAAACGTTGGAAAAAGAAACAGACCGCTCGCACTATGGTAGTCACTGTTGATAAAGATAACTTTGACGAAGTATTTGAAACTATCTCTAATATTCCTGGAGTGAAAAAGGTAAAATGATTGACATTAAATTAGATACTTATGCAGTACGCCAGTTATTCCCAGAAGGTACAGCAGCCCGTGCTCAACTGCAACAGTCAGTAATCAATAACATCGTTAAAGAAATGGTGTTAAAAGATTCACAGAATAAGCTGAAGCAAGCAGTACAATCTGAAGTTAATATTGCTGCTGTGACTATTCCAGATGTCCGAGCAGAAGTTAAGAAGCAAGTTCAGCAGATGTTCCATACTCGCGGTTGGAATGATATGTCTGCTAAAGAAGAAATGTCACAGATGATGCGTAACGCTGCCCAATCATGCGCTAAAAATGCTATTGATGATATGGTTCGTCAAACTATTGATGACGCTGTTAAGCAAGCTGAAGGTCGTATTAAGATGTCTATTGAAAGAGCTAATCTCCGAATTCAAGAAATCATTGTTAATGCAATGAATAAAAATTTCGCTGATCAAATTAACGCTGCCATTGCTGCTAAATTGGCAGAACACTTCCCGGTAACTGCTAATGGATAAAATTGATTTTAGCAAATTAAATATACCACGTATGGGAATTCCTGATGATATTGCCAAGCAATTAGCTAGCGTTCAACCAATGCCAGATAATTGCATCAAAGATATTCTCGATGCGTTAGATGGTAAAACATTAGTTATAACTACTAAGGCTGAAAATGGCTCGTAAACGATATATGGAAGAAGCCGAACGAGTAATGCTACTCATGTATTCGGTTTATTATAATGAGACTGGTCAAATAGTTGATAGTTCTAAACTCAAAGGAGCTATGACCCGCGGAAGAAATTTTGCTCAAGCAGCTATTGATGGCGAAGTAATGAAGCGTCTTGGTATGACAAATTACGTTAAAGCAGTACGCCACCCAGATTGGAAAACAGTTCAAGCTCAAGTATTTAAGGAAATAGAAGAAGATGTTCACGGTTTTTGGTTACGACAGCAGCATTCATAAGTGTGTATTTTGCGATAATGCAAAGCGTCTGCTCGATGTTAAGAAACAAGAGTATGCATTCATCAATGTAATGCCAGAAAAAGGTGTATTTGATGAAGTGGTTATCAGTGATTTGCTTCGCCGTTTAGGACGTGAATCGCAAGTTGGATTAACTATGCCTCAGATTTTTGCTCCTGACGGTACACATATCGGCGGTTTTGATGAACTCCGTAAATTCAAATTCAATGCATGATTATCGTGGAACCCTCCTTCGGGAGGGTGATATTGTAGCCCTTTATTATGGCTATGGTGGATTAGAAACCGGTGAGATTAAACAAATCAAAAATCATCGAGCAAAGGTAGAGGTAACTTACTCTAATGGAGTTAAGGTTATGTCTAAATGGAAATACGGTGAGTGTATGGTGAAATTATGAAATACCCAATTGAGTTTGTTTTTCCTGAAGGCGACCAAGTAGATTTAGAACGTAATCTTCGTGAAGCAA
>OLSC01000848.1_pt1 | contig 33966 bp, 23 predicted proteins | sample 1672881 | NCBI WGS metagenome assembly OLSC01 (sample SAMEA3136733, study PRJEB25190) | human gut metagenome | biome: human gut; feature: human-associated habitat; material: faeces | place: Austria | collected 2013
CCATACTGGGCACCAGCGAGAAGTACATCTCGATGCTGGAGAGGGGCCAAAGGGAGCTCAAGCCCATAAGGAGGGCCTACGAGGCATGGGTCGAGGCCGGACTTCCGCTCGATTGGGACAGGCAGGCCTTCGAGGCCGAGCGCAAAATGGATTCTAAAAAACACCTTGCCAAATAGGAGCCTCTTTGCATGTCCGAGGACGTTCCGGAGAGAAGTCCCCGTCCCGCCCCCGGATTCCCGGTGGGAGTTCTAGACCTTGTCGGCCTTAGTACATACCGCCGCCCTGCTGACCAGCGGTAGCAGCAGCGATAGCGTCCTCAAGCTGAGTGTTCTTGGGCACATCGGAGACGGTGGCCTCGGTGATGAGGATCAGGCTGGCGACAGAAGCAGCGTTCTGCAGGGTGACGCGGCTGACCTTGACGGGGTCGAGGACGCCCATCTCAATCATGTCGCCCCACTCGCCGTTGGCAGAGTTGAGACCCTGGCCGGCGGGCAGCTCGGCAACCTTGTCGACCACGACAGCGCCCTCAAAGCCAGCGTTCTTGGCGATGGTAGCGACCGGAGCGGTCAGAGCCTTCTTGACGATGTCGACACCGATCTTCTCCTCGGGGTCGTCGAGCTCAACGGCGTCGAGCGCAGGAGCAGCATCCATGAAGGCGACGCCGCCACCGGCGACAATGCCCTCCTCGACAGCAGCGCGGGTTGCCTGCAGGGCGTCCTCGACGCGGTGCTTGATCTCCTTGAGCTCGGACTCGGTAGCAGCGCCGACCTTGATGACGGCAACGCCACCGGAGAGCTTGGCCAGGCGCTCCTGGAGCTTCTCGCGGTCGAAGTCAGAGGTGGTGTTCTCCATCTCACCCTTGATCTGAGCGATACGAGCGTCGATGGCCTCCTTGGAGCCAGCGCCACCGACGACGACGGTGTTGTCCTTGGAGATGGTGACGGACTTAGCGGTACCGAGCATATCGGCGGTGATGTCAGCGACCTTCACGCCCAGCTCGTCCAGTGCAGCCTGACCACCGGTGAGGACGGCGATGTCCTCGAGGATGCGCTTGCGGCGATCGCCGTAGCCCGGGGCCTTGACGGCGCAGACGTTGAGAGCGCCACGGATCTTGTTGAGGACCAGGGTAGGCAGAGCCTCGCCGTCGATGTCCTCAGCGATGATGAGCAGGCCACGGCCAGCGCGCTGGACAGCCTCGAGAACGGGCATGATGTCTTGAACGCTGGAAATCTTCTGGTCGGTGATGAGGATGTACGGATCCTTCATCACGGCCTCCATGCGGTCGTTGTCCGTGACGAAGTAAGCGGAGACATAGCCCTTGTCGAACTGCATGCCCTCGACGGTGTCGATGGTGATGTCGAACGTCTGGGAATCCTCGACGGTGATGACGCCGTCCTTGCCCACGACCTCCATGGCCTCGGCGATCTTCTCACCGACCTCGGGGTCACCGGCGGAGATGGTACCGACGGAAGCGATCTGCTCCTTGGTCTCGACCGGCTTGGCCTGCTTCTTCATCTCGGCGACGGCGGCGTTGACGGCCTTGTCGATGCCGCGACGGATGGCCAGCGGGTTAGCGCCAGCGGCGACGTTGCGCAGACCGTCGTTGACGATGGCCTGGGCGAGCAGGGTTGCGGTGGTGGTGCCGTCACCCACGGTGTCGTTGGTCTTGGTAGCGACCTCCTTCACCAGCTGAGCACCCATGTTCTCGATGTTATCCTCGAGCTCGATCTCCTTGGCGACGGAAACGCCGTCGTTGGTGATGGTCGGGGCACCGAACGTGCGCTGCAGCGCAACGTAGCGACCCTTGGGGCCCATGGTGACGGTAACGGCGTCGGCCAGAGTGTTGACGCCCTTGGCAAGCTTAGCGCGGGCATCGGTGTTGAACGTAATGTTCTTTGCCATGGTAGGTAATCCTCCAAAAGAAATGTGACTCGCGCCGCCGCTTCCGAGTCCTATGCGGCGGGCGCGTTCAAAGACGAATCAGAGATTCTGACGAGACTAGGCCTCGACGACAGCATAGATGTCGTCGGCGCGCATCAGCAGATACTTCTCGCCGTCGACCTTGACCTCGTTGCCACCGAACTTACCGTAGATGACAACGTCGCCAACCTTGACGTCCATGGGGATGCGCTCACCCTTGTCGTTGACCTTGCCGGCGCCCACGGCAACGATGGTGCCGCGCTGCGGCTTCTCCTGAGCGTTGCTGGCGATGTACAGACCAGAAGCGGTCTTCTGCTCGGCCTCGTCGGGCTTGACCAGAACACGATCTGCAAGCGGCTTCAAAGACGACATGCTTGTCTCCTCCTTTTTGGGCCGCGCGGTTATACCACGCGAATTAACCCTTTTTGTTTGCGTACGCGTTGAATGGTACCCACGAATGGCGGGTTATACAACACAGAGTCAAAAAATCTTATTTTTTGGCACTTAGATTTTCTGAATGCCGCGGGATAACTTAGCAGTGGCTCCCGGGGCGGACCGGAGGGCATGAAGTTTGCTGCTCTACAGTCCTGCGCAAGACGGAAAGCACATTAAGTGCTTTCCTTTGCGTGCGGAACTCGCGACAAACTTCATGCCCTCCGGTCCGCCCCGGGAGCCAGGTTAACTAATTCGGGCCCGGTATTCAGAAAAGTCAGTGCAGCAAAATGGCGATGCAGATGGTGCGAACAAGAAAGGGGCACGTTGCTGAAACGTGCCCCTTAAGTTGCGGTGGAATATGGACTGTTTTTGGCTGTTGAGGTGTTATTTAGTCCGTATTTCACCGCAACTGAGGGGTGGGATGTGGAGTTAACGCTCGTAGATTAAGTTGCCTGCCAGGTAGGTGGCCTGAACCTTGGTGGCTTGCAGCTCTTGGGGGTCAACGGTGAGCGGGTTTTGGTCCAGGACTACCAGGTCGGCGTATTTGCCGGGCTCCAGGCTGCCGAGGTTTTGCTCGTCGCCCGCTGCGTACGCGCCGCCAAGCGTGTAGTTGCGCAGGGCCGTTGCCGCGTCGATACGCTCGCTGGGGAGCCAGCCGCCCTTGGGCCAGTGACTGCGGGGGTCTTGGCGCGTGATAGCCGTGTAGAGCACGTTCATGCTAGTAACGGCTGTGATGGGGCTATCGGTGCCGAATGCTTGGCGGATGCCGCGCTGCTTATAGGTCGCAAACGGCCACATGATGCGGCTGCGCTCCAGGCCCAGGTCGCGCTCCGGGCCACCCGGGTCGAGCGTGATGTGGCAAGGCTGGCTCGAGGCAATGACGTTGAGTTTGCGCAGACGATCGATGTCCTGAGGCAGCAAATTCTCCAGATGCTCGAGTGTGTTATGACCGTGCTGGGGCAAGCCGTAGAGCTCTGCCGCCTCCTCAAAGATATCAAGTGCGGCATGGATGGCACCGTCGCCGATAACGTGGATGCGCACGGTGTGGCCACGCTCGGCTGCCGCCAGAACCAACTTGCGCATGCGCTCGACAGGAACCGTCAGGCGACCCTGGTCGCCCGGGAAGCGCGGGTTGGTATAGGGCTCAGTGAGGTATGCGGTATGCTCGCTCGACACGCCGTCGAAGAACTGTTTAAAGCCTGGCGCCGAGAGCAGCGCATTGTTCGCGTAGCGGGTCTGGAGTTCTTCCAAGCGCGATTGGTCATCCAGCAGCGTGGGAAACAGATGGGCACGGATGCCCAGCTTGCCGGCGGCCTGCAGCTTGTCGTAAACATCGTCGCGAATAAAGTCGCAGCCCGGCATGGGCATGAGCGACATATCGCAGATTGAGGTGATGCCCTGCTCGGCCATACGCTTCATCTGGTCGGCGTAAGCGCTCGCGATGCGGTCCTCGCCCAGCCACTCCAGGCAGCGCGGCAGCAGCTGCATAGCAGCTGCCTCGTGGGCGATACCCGTAAGCTCACCGTTTGAGTCTTTGTCGTAACTTCCACCCGCCGGAGGCTCGGTGTCGCGCGTCACGCCGAGGGCTTCGAGTGCGCGGCTGTTGAGCCACAGGGTATGCCCGTCGCCCGAATACATAACACAGGGGCGATCGGGGAAGGCGGCGTCGAGGGAGGCCTTGGTAGGGTGCTCAGGCGGATCCCAGCGGTAATCGCGCCAGCCCTGGGTCACGACCCAGGCGTCGTCGGGCAGGCCCTGGGAAAACTCGAGCGCATGCTGCACCAGTGCCGCCTCGGACGTGCCCATATCCATGAGCATGTACGGCGAGGAACCGACCGAGGTATGGAAGAAGTGCAGGTGCGCATCATGGAAACCGGGGCAGATGAACTGCTCGCCGTAATCGACCACCGGCGTGGCGGCAGGGGCGGCGGCAATCACGTCATCGGGCGCGCCGACCGCGACGATACGATCACCCGCGATGGCGATCGCCAGCTCGCGGGCGGCATCGATGCCGTCTTGGGCGGTAAAAACGTTCTTGGAGCGGATAATCCGATCGATATGCTGCATGGGCATCCCCATCTCTGGCAGGAAATTCAACACCCCCGAGTGTACTCCCCCACTCTTGTTACAAAACCCCAAGCGGCAAACGGCAACTTTACCAGCCCTAGCGGCAGGTGGCATACTGGAGAAAGCCTGTACGATTTTGCGATCGAGCCAGCAAGGAGCAAATCGACCATGACGAAGACCAAGGCACAGCAAATTATGGCGGCAACCGAGGTTCGCGCGGCAGACGACGTCACCGCGGCCATCCGAGATATCGCCGCCGAGTTTGAACCCTACATCATCAAGCAGCGCCGGCACTTCCATAAGCACCCGGAGCTGAGCCTTGCCGAGGAGCGCACGACTTCCGACATCGCCAACCAGCTCGACGCCATGAATATCCCCTACGAGCGCCCGCTCAAGACGGGCCTGGTGGCGACGCTCCGCGGTACCGCGCCCGATGCCTACCGCGAGGACGGCACGCCGCGCCGCCGTATCCTGCTGCGCGCCGATATCGACGCCCTGCCTGTCACCGAGCAGACCGGCGAGGAGTTCGCCAGCGTCAACGAGGGCTGCATGCACGCCTGCGGTCACGACTGCCATATCGCCATGATGCTCGGCACGCTGCAGATTCTGCGCCACATGACCGATGACATCCACGGCGAGATTCGCATCGTATTCCAGCCCAGCGAGGAAAACGGCCAGGGCGCCAAGCTCATGATCGGCACGGGCGTACTCGATGGCGTCGACGGCGCCTATGCCGCGCACATCTGGAGCGAGGTCGATGCCGGCACCGTAAGCTGCGAGCCCGGCCCGCGCATGGCAAACACCGACTGGTTCCGCATCGACGTTCGCGGCACCTCGTGCCATGGCGCCATGCCCCAGCGCGGCCACGACGCCGTTATGGTGGCTGCCGAGATCGTCAACGCCCTGCAGACCATCGTCTCGCGCGAAATCAGCCCCTACGAGCCCGCCGTCATCACCGTCGGCGAGTTGCATGGTGGCACCGCGCGCAACGTTATCGCCGGCACGGCCTACCTTGCCGGCACGGTGCGCACCTATGGCGACAGGACGCACGAGGAAATGCCCGAGCTCATGCGCCGCATCGTGGAGCACACCGCGGCAGCCCTGGGCGCCGAGGCCGAACTCACCGACTACACCATCGCCAACTACAAGGTCGAAAACGATGCCGCCTCGAGCGAGCGCTGCCGCCAAGCTGTGCTCAAGTGCCTGGGTGCAGCCGGCGAAGGCCATTATCGCGGTACGCTTTCGGGCGAGGACTTCTCGGAGTATCTGCGCCGCGTGCCGGGCGTGCTCGCCTTTGTTGGTACGCGCAACCCCCAGATTGGCGCCACGTACGCCCAACATTCTTGCTTCTACAAGATTGACGAGTCGGTACTGGCCAAGGGTTCCATGGTAGCCGCCCAGTATGCCATCGACTTTTTGGCCGAGCCCACGCAAGAGGAGCTCGACGGCCCCACGATCGCCGCGGTTGCCGAGACCAACCCCGACTTGGCGGCCAAGCTGCGCTCTGCCAAGGCCACGGCTGCCGAAGCCCGCGACGCCATGCACGATGCTCGCACCGCCCGCCATGCCGCCATCAAGGGCATCCACGATGCGCGGGCTGCCGCTCGCCACGAGGAGAAGCGCGACGAGTAGCCGTCACGCCCACCCATAACAGCCTAGCTAGAGCAAAGCGGGGGCGAACGTTATCTCAACGTTCGCCCCCGCTTATGTGTCGACCGCTTTTCTAGCGCGTCCTCCGTCACGACAGGTAAGAGTGAAGAATGGTGAGCCAGCGTGGGGTTTCGAAGTGGATGATATCGGTGGGAACTCCGGCGGGAGCGTGACCACCAAAGAGCAGGCCCGCGTCTGCCGGGTTGATAAGGCGCACGATCCATACGGCAACGACCAGCACGCACAGAACAATAACCGCAATGTCGATGCCGCGCTTTAGCTTGCTCGACGTCACCTCCTCGCGCACGAACGCGAGCACAAGCGCAATCGGCACCACCCAAAACAGCGGATGGTAGGCAAAGGCCGCCGCAAAATCGAGGCGCAGTGCTGCCAGCCAGGCCCTCGTCATGCCACATCCCGGACAGGGAATGCCCGTCATCAGGCGAAACACGCAGCCGATATCGAGCAGGTAGAGTGCGAGCCAGGCGACAAAGAGCGCGCCGATACAAGAAAGGGCGCGGCGAATGAGTTCCGCCGCGCCCTTATGTCCCTGGGAGCTGTTCACGCCGCTCTTATCGTTAGGCACGAGCGCCAAGGCGGACGTTGTAAGCCGTTGCCATGGCATTGGTATTCTTGATGATGATGTTCATGGCAAAGATGGGGCCAAGGCCGCACAGCAGCGCGCCGACGATCTGCCACATAAGAACGGTGGTACCGTTCTCCTGGAACATCAGGCCATAGCGAGGAGCATTAGCCTGCAGGCGGTTACCGATCTTGTAGTACCAGTAGAGTGCGTAGAAGCCGCAGGTCACGAACGACAGCAGGATAAATGCTGCCAGACCCGGCGTGGAATCGCCGTCGTCCTGGCACATGACATTGATGTCGCGGGCGAGGCAATAGAGGAAGTAATATGAATAGATGCCGCAGGTCACGATGGAAAGCAGGAGCCAGCCGATCACGCCACGGTCGGTTTTAATCGGAGCATAGCCCATCGGGGCAGGTGCAGGCTGCTGAGCATACTGCTGCTGACCGGTGTACTGCTGCTGCCCGGCGTACTGCTGCTGAGGCTGAGGCTGAACTGCCTGAACCGGAGTGGGCTGAATCTGCGTGGGCTGCGGAGCAGGCTGGGGCTGAGGTGCAGGCTGCGGCGCGGGCTGCGGAGCAGGAGCAGCTGAAGCGGCACCGACGGCAGAACCGCAGACAGGGCAGAATTTGGCATCATCCGAAATGGGAGAACCACAAGTGGGACAGAACATAAGCCTCTCCTTTTCCTAAGGCGTTGCACGCCTTCAAACCTTACACGACTATGTTCTCAACAATAGCCGCGACGTTGTTGCGCAACATTGATCAATTTCCGAGAAATATTGCTGCAACCGTTTTCCCAGGCATTTTCTTGCTTCCGCAGTAGAAAAAGGCGCCCCGGGCTCAGTTGCCCAGGGCGCCTCGACCGACTATTCGGTTTGATTGTTTTCGGCAGCAGGATTATCGCCCGGCTCATCCGCCGGCGTGGCAAGGGCATCCCAATCGGGCTCCGCAGGCGTCGCCTCGGGCGCCGGTGCAGGTGCAGGCGCCGGGGCAGGTGCCGGGGCAGGTGCGGGTGCCGGTGCAGGGGCTGCACCAGTGGCGGCCGTGGGATTGAATCCCGCAGGAGCAGGCTTCTTCTCACCCGGAAGCACAAACGTCAGAACATCGTCGGCATCCTCATCGGCCCACTCGCTGGCATAGCGCGCGGCCCAGTAGCCAACGGCGCGATACTTGAGCATCTTGCCAAACACAGTCAGGAACACCGTGACAAAGGCAACGATCATCAAGAACAGAATGAGCGTGATGCCGCCGCCCTCGATGATTGCCTCTATGCCCGACGGGCGAGAATAGTAGCCATAATAGCCGTAGCTGCTAATTCCCAGCGCGGCGATAAAGCCAAAGAGGGCAGTGAAGATCCACGTGATAATGTTCGACACGATGCCCGTCAAAAACTCGGGAAGAATCGAGGCGCAGAATAGCTTGCCCAGGTTGGCCTTATAAGACTTCCAGACCTTCTCGAGCGAGAACGCGCTTTCCACGCGCCCCGCGACGGCAAAGTGCATCACGGCAGCATCACCAAACATCTTAAAGAAGATGCCCAGTACCACCGACACGATCATGGCAAAGACGAGCAGGCCCATCGAGCCGAAGAGTGCGGCCTCGAGACCGCTCGAACCATTGAAATAATATGAACCGACGGCACCGATCACGACGCTCTCGATAGCCGAGAACACCACGCCAATCACCGGAATAATGGCCACGAACTCGAGCACACCGGTAATGACAGACGAGAAAATGCCCAATCCAAACGAGGTCGAGCGCAGCAGCGGACGCTCCATGCCGTTATCATCCTTGAGCGACAGGTCACGACCCCACTCGATAGCAAAACCGGCACCGCACACGCTTGCCACGTACGCAAGCAAAAAGCCAATGGCCGCTGCGATACCGCCGATAACGGGGATAAACAGCACCAGCACCGAGACGACACAGATCAGCGCCGGCAAAAATGCAATCTGGCATACGCGAACCAAGGCGCCGGGAACCTTGAGCATGTCATTGAAGGCCTGAGCCATGCAACCCTTGGGCACGTTCATAGCCGGCTGGGGCGCAACGAACGGTTGCGGCTGCGGCTGGGCAAACGGCTGACCCTGCGGCTGAGGTTGAGCTTGCGGAGCGGGACCGGCGGCCTCGACCTCGGTATTAGGGGCACCGCACACGCCGCAGAACTTGTCGTTATCGCCCATGGGGGCGCCACACTGCGAACAGAACATCGAAATCATCCCTTCGTATCTAGAGCGAATCACCTGGATCGCAAACGATGTCTTTGGCATCATTATCGCCCAATGTGGGGACAAATACTCCAAGATGACCGATTTGCAACGCTGCCGGCTTTATTCAATGATTCGAAGGGTACGGCCGGACTAGTTCGTACCGCGGAAGCCCTTGCCGACGATTTCGGAGCTATCGACGATGGTGATGAAGGCGCCAGGGTCAATCTCGCGGGTATAGCGGCGCAGTTGCACTGCCTCGCGACGGCTCAGCACGCTCATAATCACCGTGACGCACTTGCCCGAAAAGGCGCCGTAGCCACGGCTGATCGTTGCCGTGCGGTTGAGATGCTTGACGATAAACTCCTCGACCTTAAGGGGCTCGGAGCAAATGATCGTGCAGACCTTACGAAGGTGAATGCTCTCGATAGCCTTGTCGACCACGAGCGTCTTGGCAAACAGACCGAGCACGCAGTACAGGCCGACGCGCGGGCCATACAGGAAAGCCGCGATGGTCACGATGCCGATATCGACCAGCAACAGGGCACGGCCGATCTCAAGCGTCGTGCGGCGTTTGAGAATCATGGCAAGGATGTCGGTGCCGCCCGTCGAGGCGCCAATGTCAAAGACAATGGCACTGCCCAGCGCCGGCAAGATGACGGCAAAACACAGGTCGAGCCACATATCGCCCGTCATCGAAACATCCGTCGGAATGAAGATCTCAAACAGCGAGACGTAGGCCGAAAGCGCAAACGAGGCAAAGACGCTCCAAAGGATTGCCTTGCGCTCCAAAAAGATAAAACCCAGGATGACCAGGACCGCGTTGATAATCCACATAAAGACGCCGACGGGCAGAGTCGGGAACAGCGTGGAAAGAATGACCGACACGCCCGAGGTGCCGCCGAAGGCAAAGTGATTGGGGGTTTTAAAGGCCACGATGGCAAAGGCCGTGAGGATCAGGCCCAAATTGAGCTCGGCAAAAAAGCGCGGAAAGCCTGGCTCCTGGCTGCGCTTGCGGCCGGCGCGCTCGCCACGTTCGATATCCTCGCGACCGACAACGCGCTCCATCGGCACCACCGGAGGACGATGCATCTCCTCGGCGGCACGCGACGCCGCCTCTGCCGCAGCGGCTTCAATCGCCCATGCCTTGCTTTCGGTCTCGTGTTCGTCGGCCATTACGGCAACCCCTCGTTAACAATTTATAAACAATGCGCCCATTAGGGTAACGCGGAACGTGGGGATTGCAACCCTTAGTTAGACGAGCGGTATGCCTGCATCGGGGGCATATAGAAAACGGTCGACCGCACTTTTGCTTGCGCGGTCGACCGTTTAACGTTTTCGCAGATAAAACCTGCCAAAACAAACCTGTCCCTTTTTGGAAGGTTATTCGTGCTGGCTGGTGCGGTGCTCGTACTCCTCGGGGGTGATGACGTCCTCGATACGCAGGTTGACACCCGCCACCTCAAGGCCGGTCATCGCGGCAAGGCGCTCGGTGACACGCGCCTTGACATCGTCGAAGATCGCGGGCGCATAGGCGCCGTACTCGATAATGACGGAGATGTTGACGACCACGCGATTGTCATCGGTGACCTCGACCGTCACGCCCTTGGTCAGATTCTCGGCACCAAACTGCTCCTGCACAAAGTGCATAAGGTTACCCTTCATGCCCAGAACGTGCGGAACCTCGCGGGTGGCCATGGCAACGATCTTCTCGATCACACCGTTGGAATAGGTCAGCGAGTCCTCGGACTCGTCCGCCTCCTCGTCGTCCTCGTCCTCATCGGACTCGACCTCGACAAGAGCCTCGTCCTCGAGCGTCACATCCTCGGCTTCGGCGACGGCCGCCTCGTTCTCCTCGAGCTCGGTATCGGCCACATCGACCTTCGTATTAAAAGCCATGGTTCCTCCTTATGCCTGCCGCGGATGCGACAGTCGAATACATATTAGCGGCCGCTAAACAGACGGCCGAAGAAGTTGACGATCCCGTTCTCGCCGTCGCGAATTTGGCCGATCACGGCGCCGATCAGCACGAAGAATGCAATGACGAGCGTGTCCCACAGGCCCAACGTGAGCACCAACACGGCGAGCACAAAACCAGCGACGGCGCCGAGCGTGGTGTTGGGATGACGCACAGCATAGCTCCAGATGGCAGCGCCCGTACCCTTGATGAGACCCATAGCCTCGTCAAAATCCGCGGCTGCCGCGTCTTGTAACTCGGTTGCCTCTGCTTTGGAATCAACAGGTTCGTTCGCCGGCGTGGCGCTCTGGTCAATCGTCAGGCGCGGCGTACGAGCGGTCTTATCTTGATTGGTATCACTCACCGGAAACCTCCACGGTCTGGACGGTAGTCTTGGACGGCAAAAAACGGACGCGTGCGGTCGTGCCCGGCGTGCCGAGCATGGTGTCGCAGGCCTCCTCGATACGTTGCTGCATCGCGGCTGCAAGGGAGGCCACGTCCCGGTCGTCAAGCGCGATAGCCTCGACCTTAAAACGGACGTGCGAATCGTCGGAGCCTTGGACGCGGGCCTCGACATGCTCGACCATCACGCGATCGTCGCGCTCTGCCGCAGTGCGAGCGCACGAAGAAAGCGCCGCAAGGGTAACCTCGATATTGCGCTCCCCCGCCGGATGCACGCAGGACGGCTCGCGACGAGCAAACATCAGGCGGAAGAAGCTTACCAGCACGCCGATCGCCACAACTCCGCCGCATGCCGTCACGACAATGCGCGGCATGGGGTCGCGCATCAGCAGCATAAAGCGATACGTATACGGCCCCCAAAACTGGCAGACAAGCGTACCCAGCGCCACGATGGCGGCGGCAAGATACACAATCGCTAGGGCTCGTTTGAGTACGCGCACGTGGCGCTCCCTTCAAATCTCGGCTCTCGAAATGCAAAACGGTTCGCATCATTATAAAAGAGCCGGGTCCGGTGCTCTACGCACGCGGATCCGGCTCATCTATTCCACGAGGCTTGCATGCTCGCTTCATTATGCCCAGATATGCACGGCTTAACCCGTGCGGGCGCTACTCCTCCTCGAGGGCAGCGATGACCTCGTCGGTCATGTCCATGGTGCTGTAAACATCCTGGACGTCGTCGAGCTCCTCAAGACGGTCGATGAGGCGCTGAACCTTCTTGGCGTCGGCGCCGGAGACCTCGGTCGGGGTGGTCGGGACCATGGTGGTCTCGGAGCCCTTGACCTGGACGCCCTGCTCCTCGAGCGCCTTGGAGACAGCCATGACCTCGTTGGCAGTAGTCCAGACGATCCACTCCTCGCCGGCGTCCTCGTAGTCCTCGCCGCCGGCCTCGGCGATGGCCATCATGAACTCATCCTCGTCACCGGCAGCACCGTTGGCGATCATGGTCTCCTTCTTGGCGTTCTCGTCCAGGATCTCTTTGGCGACGACGATCTGTCCCTTGCGCTCAAACTGGAAGGCGACGGAGCCGGAGGTGCCCAGGTTGCCACCAGCGTGGGAGAAGGCGGAACGGACATCAGCGGCGGTACGGTTGCGGTTGTCGGTCAGGCAGTCGACGTAGACGGCGACACCGGCGGGACCGTAGCCCTCGTACACGATGTTCTCGTAGACGGCAGCGTCGGCACCCGAACCAAAAGCCTTGTCGATAGCGGACTTGATCTTGTCCTTAGGCATGGACTGAGCCTTGGCCTTGGCAACGGCAGCGGCGAGGCTGGCGTTGTTCTCGGGCAGCGGGTCACCGCCGAGACGGGCAGCAACGGTGATGTTGCGGCTGAGCTTGGAGAAGAGGGCGGAACGCTTGGCGTCCTGCGCGCCCTTACGATGCTTGGTTGTGGCCCACTTAGAGTGTCCGGACATACGTGTCTCCTATCGGTTTCGACCTAAAGCCCAGCGCAGATGCTCGGGCAATATAAACAAACGTCGTTATGATATACCTACTGGCCTGCGAGATAAACCCCAAAATGAAGGCGTCGTGATGATGTCCCCTTTGGTGCAAAGAAACCTGGCCCTCAATGCACCAAATTAGAACCAGAAGAAGTCGCTGCGGGTGACGGTGGCGCCGATGGCGAAGGGCATGCAGGCGATGACCGGATACAGGTAGCGCATGTAAGTCGAGCCGTTGCACGGGCCAATCAGGCACACAGCGAGCACGCCCAACAGCGGCACCCAGATCGCCAGCGCACGCCATGAATGACGACGCAGCAAGTAGACCACCACGGCGATCATGATCCACACATAGGTGGCCGAGCTCATGGTGAGCGAGATAAAGGGAACACGCTGCACCGCCACACGGTACAAATTGATCAGGTGGTCGCACCAGCGCACCACGTTGCTGTCAACCGGATGGAAGTCGAAGTACTTGAGGTTATCGGGCTTTGCCATAATCTCGGCACTGCGCGCCGTGCTGTAGACCCACGCATCGCGGGCACTCGGATAAAAGTAGCCGTAGTAGTTATTGATGAGCGCCGAGATATAGCACTCGGGATCCTTTTTGAACATCTGGGCCCACACCTCAAAATAGGCCTTGATGTCCTCCTGCGAGGCGTACTCGTTGAAGCAATTTTTGACAGCGTCCGACTTATCCGGGTTGTAACGGCGGCCCAGATTCTCGTACTTGAGCACACGGTCGATCACGGCACGCTCTTCGTCGGTCACCAAGCCGTCGCAAGGAGCCTCCACGATGGTGCCGTCCTCCTTAACCGTGGGGTTGACACCCGAGTTGAGGCCGTCGTGCTTTTGGACGAAACGAGCCGTCTGCTGGAACGGAATCGAGAGGATTTCGCGCTTGGAACCAGGCGTGATGTCGTGCGCCGGCATAAAGACCTTGGTGAAGTACATATTGGAGGCAAGACAGAGCGCAAGCACCGCAAGAACGCCCACCCAGCGGAAACGCGGGATGGCGCCCGAAGGCTCAGCACCAGCCTGTTTGGCCGCACGACGAGCCACATGCGCGTCCCACGCGCAAAACGCCGCCGCGATCACGCATGCCGCCAGGGGAAACACCAGGCCGCCATTGCGCAGAAACGTGGAACCCATGGCGCCCAGAGCGAGCAGCAGCCAGTCGTGGCGCGCAAAGAGCACAGGCCTCTGTTCGCCTGCACGCTCGACATTGGCATCGCGACGGGGCAGGCCGCAGGCCACGAGCTTCACGGTCTGCACCAACAGCACCAAAAACGCGTCGGCAAACAGCACGTCTTTGGTAAGCAAGGCCGCGTAGTTGGAGAACATGGGCATAAACACAAAGAACAGCAGGATTACGCCGCGGACCGGCAGGCTCACGCCCAGCTTGCGCAGCGACGAGATGGAATAGGCCATGCAGGCGGCCGTAATGACGAACTGAGCGCAGGTGTAGATGGCAAGACCTGCGTTGGCGCTGTTGAACAGTGAAAGCCCCAGCTGGACGCACGAACCGATGATAGCCGTATGCACCACGGGGTGATGTCCGTTGAGCAGCACATTGGGATTGAGCAGACGTAGGTAGTCACTCGTGCCGTTGGGGTAGTTGAACCACTGGCGAATCTGCGCACCCGTATCTCCCATAAAAAGGCCGGGCAGCGAAGCGATGAGCGTGGGCGCCCAGGCGACCATAAGCACCAGGAAGGGCCCGGCAAAGGGATGGACCGAGAGCACGGCGTGAGCCACACGCCATACGCGGCCAAAGTGCGCTTCAGAAAACGGAATGCGCCGAGAGCTCAGCCAATCTAGACACTCAAAAGCCAGATAGAAGGCAACGACCGCCAAGAGCATCCAGCCCGCACCGCCTATCCAGGCACAGATAATGCGGGCCTTGTCGCCGAGCACGATCTCGGCCGAATCGGTGAGGTCGTAGCTGCGGCCAAACACCATGCAGACGGCAAAGAACAGCGACGGAAGGATCACCGAGGGACGCCAGGCGTCGCCGCGGCCAAAGAATACGTAGCGAAACGGCAGCGTGAGCAGGCAGGCAAGCGCAAGCAGCATGACCGCGTCGGTATGGCCGGCAAACGAGAGGAGCACCTCGTAGCACACGTACAGCATGCCCGAGGCTTTGGGGTCAATTGCCAAGACTGCGTTGCTCGACACCGGGGCGGGATCGATGGAAAACGCCGTGGTCGCCAACAGCGCGAGCAAAAATGCGATGAGCGTCTGCTTGGCGGGGTAGCGCTTAAACCAGACGATGCGGGCAGCGTCGCGCGCAGCCGTTGTGGAGAGATCGGAATCCTTCACAGTCCAAAGAGCCTTTCTAGAAACCTATCAAACTCGGCAAGACCACCACAAAGGTGCCTGTCCCCTTTGTGGTGGTCTTGGTTAGGCGTCGAGGTAGATGCGCTGGGGGCGATTGCGGTGTCGGGCGAAGATGATTAGCGCTAGGCCGGCGATCACGAGCGGCAAGCTCAGCAGCTGACCCATGGTGATAACGCCGCCCAGCAGATAACCCAGCTGGGCATCGGGCACGCGCACGAACTCAACGAGAAAGCGGACGATGCCGTACCCCATCACGAACACGCCCATAAACGTACCCTGGGGCAGCAGCGGCTTTTTGCGGCTGAGCACCTGCAGAATGCAAAAGAGCACGATGCCCTCAAGAAATGCCTCGTAGAGCTGGGAGGGGTGACGCGGCATATCGCCCGCAGTCCCGCCAAAAACCACACCCCAGGGCAGATCGGTCGGCTTGCCCCACAGCTCTCCGTTGACAAAGTTGGCACAACGGCCCAGGCACAAGGCCAGCGGCGCGCCTATGACGGCAAGGTCTGCCAAAGTCCATGCGTCGAGCTTATACATGCGGCACACGATGATGCCGCCGATAATGCCGCCCACCAGGCCGCCATGGAAGCTCATGCCGCCCTCGTTGGTGGCAAAGATCTCGAGCGGGTGCGCCCAGTAGTAGCCATCACCGTAAAAGACGACGTAGAACAGGCGCGCACCGATAATGAGGCCAAAGACCACGCCGACCACGACACTCGTCAGGTCATCAATCGTGATGTTAAAGCCCCAGCGACGCTGTGTGCGGTACATGACAACCGCCGTGAGCAGGGCGCCGACCACATAGGCCAGACCATACCAGTAAATCGTGATAGGCCCCGCCGAAATCGCGACGGGATCAAGCATATGGTAGAAGTCGTTGAGCATGTCGACCCTCCTACTCCCTACATACAAATGCGGCCGCGGGCCTTACGCTCGCAGCCGCATATTTGGGCGTAACGTCTATGCGGAGCGTACCGTCCGCAGCTTTCGCATCTTAGAACGGCGCGTACTCGTCGTACAGGTCGTCGGTCTCGCCGGAGGCATTGACCTGCTCGACACGGGTAACGCCGGGCACGTGCTCCTTCAGGATACGCTCGATGCCCATAGACAAGGTCAGCGAGCTCATGGGGCAGCCGGCGCAGGCGCCCTGCAGCTCCAGCTTGACGACGCCCTCGTCGTCGACGCCAACATACTCCATATCGCCGCCATCGGCCTGCAGGTTGGGACGAATCTCTTCAAGAACCTTCTTAAGCAGCTCTTCGTTAACAGCCACAGGGGCTCCTTTCTCACAATAACGCGGGCACGCCCGCGGACAGAAGCTATGTTACTACAGCCATGTACCCGCTCACGAGCCGTCCATGCGCGCAGACGCGACTTTCACGAGTAGTCAATTTGGGACGGGGCTCTTTGAGCTGCGTTCGTCGTCAGATAGCGACAACGCATGATTACTGTCGAGCCTGTCCCCCGGTACCAATCTGAACATCGACGATGACCTGGCGGTAGCTGATGCCGCAAGAGTCAAGAATGCGGCGGCTGATACGGCCATCATCGGTGTCGGCGTACTTGTTGTCCAGGTAGACGACCTCGCCCACGCCCACCTGAGCCAAAATCTTGGCGCAGTCGTGGCACGGGAACAGCGTGACATAGACCGTGGAACCCTCGAGGTCCTTGAGCGAGCCACGGTAGTTGAGCACGGCGTTGGCCTCGGCATGGACCACGTAGTTGTGCTTGTCCTGCAGCGGGTCGTCGCTCGTACCCCACGGAAAAAAGTCGTCGTTGAGCGCCGAGGGTGTACCGTTGTAGCCCACCGAAAGGATGCGGTGGTTGGTGTTGGCGATGCACGCACCCACCTGCGTGTTGGGGTCCTTGCTGCGGCGCTGCGCGGCGATGGCCACGCTCATAAAGAACTCGTCCCAGCTAATGACGTCCAGGCGCTTGCCTGACGAAGTTTGATGAAGATCGTCCGACATGACAGACACCTCCGTAATCGCAATAGTTTGACCCATTGTAGCAGGTGAAAGGTGGAGGCGTTTGTCCCACCGGCGCCCTCACTTTTACACGCGGCGGGGCTTTTGGTTGATGCGGTAGAGCTCGGCCAGTCCCCGCAACGTCAGCGCGTCGTCGACCGTCAGACTGTGACCGACCAGCGACGCGAGTGCCTCGGCATCGTCGCCGGTAATGACGATGGGCACGTTGCCTTCCCCCGCGGCCTTGGTCGCGCGCATCTCGGCGAGCACCATGTCGAGCATGCCGTCGATGCGGGCTACCTCGCCCAAGACCACGCCCGAGCGCATGGCCTCGCGCGTGTTGCGGCCGATCACATGCGTGGGCGCCGAAGGCTCGACCTGGGGTAGGCGCGCCGCAGCGGCCGAGAGCGAGCGGGCGCCGAGCGCCAGACCCGGCGCGATAACGCCGCCCACAAAGGTTCCGCACGCGTCGATGACCTCAATATTGGTCGTCGTGCCCAGGTCGATCACGATGCACGGAGAGCCGTAGACGGCACGGGCCGCCACGGCGTCGGCAATGCGGTCGGGGCCGATCTCGGCCGGGTCGTCGTAGTGCACGGGCATGCCGGTCTTAAGTCCCGGTCCCACCGTGAGCACGCGTCCCGTGCAGGTACGGGAAAGCGCCGCCTTCCACGGGCGCTCGAGCGCCGGGACCACGCAGCTCAGCACTGCGGCCGCGGGAACGAGCACGCCGGGCATGCCCGCATCGGCCGCCAGCGCGGCCATGACCTGTGCGAGCCTCATGCGCGCTTCGTCGGCCGTAATGCTCGATGGCGTCGTGATCTCGCACGTCGCAAGCGGGCATTCCTGCGCCGCGGCCGAATCCTCGGCAAACAGGCCAAAGCGAATGAACGTGTTACCCACGTCGACCGTCAATATATATGCGCACCCATTAAGCATCGTCGGCGCTCCTTTCGTCTGCCCAGCAGTATATCGCCTACCTAAACCAGTCATCCCAAAATGACTAGCTTGCCGCTATACTGGTGCGCGGTCGCACGCGAGCTCACGCGGCGGCCCTTGGTAACCCGACTTCCCGCGCCGTATCCGTAGCGGCGCTCCCGGGGGAAGCGGATATACGCAAAGGAGTTCTATATGAGCAATCCCTCGAACCGCGCTTCGATGCGCGGACAACTCACGCTGCGTGGCGTCGTCATCGGCGTCCTTGGCTGCGTGATTATCACGGCAAGCTCGGCCTACACCGCCCTCAAGATGGGCGCACTCCCCTGGCCGATCGTCTTCGCTGCCGTCATCTCGCTGTTCTTCCTTAAGCTCATGGGCAACGCCAGTCTCAACGAGGCCAACGTCACCCACACTATCATGTCCGCAGGCGCCATGGTCGCCGGCGGTCTGGCGTTTACCATCCCGGGCGCCTGGATGCTGGGCTATGCCGACCAGATCAGCTGGCTCGACATGTTTATCGTGGCACTCGCCGGCACCATCCTGGGCCTGCTGGCCACCGCGCTCATCCACCGTCACTTTATCGTGGACGCCGCGCTTGAGTTCCCCACCGGCAACGCCGCAGCTCAGACCCTGCGCGCAACCGAGGCCGGCGGCAAGACCGGCAAGCAGCTCTTTGGTTCCATGGCCATCGCCGGCATCTATAGCGTGCTGCGCGACGCCCTGGGCGTGGTGCCCAGCATGCTGTGCACGCTCAACATCCCCGGCGTGACCTTTGCCATCTACAACTCGCCCATGCTGCTGTCCATCGGCTTCCTCGTGGGCTTCGCCCCGGTCGCTTTCTGGTTTGCCGGCGCCCTGTTGGGCAACTTTGGCATCATCGTGGGCGGCACCGCTGCCGGTCTGTTCGACGTTATGACTGCGCAAGGCATCGTCAAGTCCCTGGGCATGGGCCTCATGATGGGCTTTGGCGTCGCCGTCGTCCTCAAGGACATCCTGCCGCAGGTCGCCGGTATCGTCCGCGGTCTTGCCGCCGACAGCTCCACCGACACCGACGAGCAGTCGCTCATCTCGGGCTCCCTTAAACTCGACGCCGGCATCATCGGCCTGGGCGCTGCCGCCATCGCCGTGATCGTCGCCATCGCGCTCGACCTTGGTCCCGTCCCGGCCGTCATCGTGACGCTGTTCACCTTTGTCACCACCATCATGAGCGCACAGAGCTGCGGCCAGACGGGCATCGACCCCATGGAGATCTTTGGCCTCATCGTTATGCTCATCGTGGCTGCCTTCGCGCAGCTCGCGCAGGTTAAACTGTTCTTTATCGCCGGCATCGTGGCCGTAGCGTGCGGCCTTGCGGGCGACGTCATGAACGACTTTAAGGCCGGCGCCGTGCTGGGCACCAACCCGCGTGCACAGTGGGTCGGCCAGGCCATCGGCGGCATCGTGGGCGCCCTGGTCGCTGCCGCCGTCATGGTCGCGCTCGTAACCGCCTATGGTCCGGACGCCTTTGGACCCGACAAGAGCTTTGTGGCCGCGCAGGCAAGCGTCGTCGCCACCATGGTCTCGGGCATCCCGAGCGTGCCGTGGTTTGCGGGCGGCTTTATCGCCGGCATCGTCATGTACTGGCTCGGCATTCCGGCCATGATGATCGGCCTGGGCGTGTACCTGCCGTTCTACATGTCGCTCACGGCTTTCCTGGGCTCCTGCGTTAAGCTCGCCTACGACAAGTGGGCCGCTCACCGCGACGCCGAGGCCGGTCTTTCGGACGAGGAAAAGGCCGCCAAGGACGCCGCCTTCCAGGAGCAGGGCCTGGTTGTCGCCAGCGGCCTGCTCGGTGGCGAGTCTATTGTCGGCGTTATCCTGGCGTTTGTCTCTGTTGGCTTAAGCCTGCTGGGCTAAGCTGAGCAGCTGCTCGACAGCAACCATATTGCCTACGGCTTGCCCGGCCGGTAGCTTTCACGGCTGCTGACCGGGCTTTTTGATATCGAAACAAAGAAAGGCCGGCGCGCTGCGTTTAACAGCGCGCCGGCCTTATCGGTTAAGCTATCGAAGCGTTCCTGCTATGAACCGAAGTTCGTTGCAGAATCTACGCTCGAAACGCTACATCTGCTTGCGACGACGATCGCTCAGCGTCACACCAGCGGCCACGAGGGTGATACCGCCGATGACGAACACCTCGCCCGCAAGAGCGGAGTCATCGCCAGTCTGGGCGAGCGCGGCCGACGTGGCCTTCTTCTTGGCGACAGGAGCCTTTGCAGCAGCCTGTGCAACCTGAGGCTTGGCCTGCGGCTCAGCCTTGGGATGATACTTGTCGTACTCGGCCTGCGCGGCAGCCAGGGCATCCTTGGCATCGCCAAGCTCAGCCAGCGCGGCGGCATAGGCGTCGTTGGCATCGGACAGCTTGGCATCGGCATCGCTCAGAGCAGCCTTGAGACCAGCGGCGGCATCGACGGCAGCCTTATAGCGAGCGTAGGCAGCGTTCAGCTTGACCAGCTTCTCGTTGCCCGTCGTGCCCGCGGCAAGGGATGCCTTGTGGTCGACAGCCTCAAGATCGGCCTTGAGTGCCTCATCGCTGGCAAGCTCGGCCTTGGCCTTGACGATCTCGAAATTCGCATCGACGACGGCTTCGTTGGCGGCCTCGAGCTGCTTCTGGGCATCGGCGACACCGGCGACGGCAGCGTCATAGGCGGCCTTGGCGTCGTCGACCGCCTTCTGGGCGCCGGCAAAGCGCTCGAAGGCCTTGTTCGCGGTAGCCAGCTCACCCTCAGCAGCCTTGGCCTTGGCCTGCGCATCGGACACAGCCTGCGTCTTGGCGGCAACTGCCTGCTTGGCGTCCGAAAGAGCAGTCGCGGCCTGGACATCTGCGGCCTGGGCCTTGTCTACACCAGTCTGGGCGGCATCGTCGGCCTTCTTGGCATCGCCAAGCGAGCCCTGCTTATTCGCAAGGTCCGCCTGGGCTGCATCGCGCTTGGCGGCAAGGTCCTTGACCGAAGCGGTAGCGTTGCCATACGCCTCATTGGCCTGTTCGGACTTTGCCTTGGCGGCATCGCGGGCGCTGCGAGCCTTCGCCTTGTGAGCAGCGGCGTCGGCTGCCTTCGTCTTGCTGTCAGCAAGCGTGGCGTTTGCCTTATCGAGAGCTGCCTGGGCAGTAGCGGCCTTGCTCTTGGCGGCATCGAGGTTCTGCTTGAGGGACTCGATGTCGATTCCGCCGAGCGCGTCCTTCGCGGCGTCGTATGCCGTCTTCGCGGCGGCGGTGCCGGACTTGGCCTTCTCGTACTCGCCCTTGGCGGTGTTCGCGTTCGTGTCGGCCGCGGTATAGGCGTCGCGCGCGCTTTCTTGCTTATCCAATGCGTTAGAATAAGCCGTTCCAGCAGTCCCGAAGTTCTTCTGCGCTTCTGCCAGCTTATTCTGCAGCTGCTTCAGCTGCTCCTTCTGCTCCTGCGTGCCGCCTGCGTTGTATGCGGAATCGATGTAGTCGTTCAGGAGCTTCTTGAACTCGGAGACAGTGAAATCAGCCTCACTGTCAAAAGAGCTGTAATCGAAGATTGTTACCTCGGAATCGGTGTTCTTACCGCTACCGGTCGCGATGCCGATAGCCTTCGTGCCGGCATCGATGATGTTGAGATAGTGCCCGCACTCATGGTAGATGCTGCTGTAGTGCTGGTAGATATAGTAGGAATCATATCGATGGTTTCCAAGGTCACTATTCTTTTCGACGTACTTATCGAATGCCTCTTTTTCCTGAGTGTAGAGACCGGTATATGGCCAGCCAAGCGTATCCTCGGTCTCGCCGCCGGTATATGCGCCGCCGCCGCCGGCAAGATTTTCTCCATTGTCCCAGTAGCAGCCCGAGTGTCCCCAGATGTTCGATGAATATGATACATTAAGGGCGGCTGCCGCAGTCATGCGGAGGCTGACGCTGAGCGCCGACTGGCCGTTCGCCTTGCGGAGGTTGTTCTGGGTGTCGAGATATGTCAAGGCGTTGCGCATCTGCTCCAGGGAGAGCGGGTTGGTGTCGCGAGACATGTCATGATCGACGTACTGGTCATACCATTCGGCCTTGTCAGCGGCACCGGTCAGCATCGATACGGCTTCCTGGGCGTTCTTTTTCTGCGTGGCTGTGAACTGGCTGCCGCCGATGATGTAGTTCATGAAGCCGAACATGCCCTGGCTGATTACATTCTGGTCTACGGTCATGTTCGACTTGAGGTCGGCAATCTGCTGGTTAAGCTTCTCGACCTCGGCGGTTGCGGCATCGTATGCATTTTTCGCATCGGTTACTTCAGCACGAGCCTGATTGAACTCGTTGTGCTTCTGCTGACGGATCTCGACGAGACGGTCGTACTCCGCCTTCTTGTCGGCCTCGGTCTGCTGGGCCTGCTCGTATGCCGTCTTCGCGGCGTCACGCTTACTGGCCGCGTCCTTATACTCCTTGTTTGCCGCATCGTATGCAGACTGGGCAGATGCCACGGCAGCGTTGGCGGCGTTGGCCTTCTCCTGCGCGGCGGTGGCGGTATTCTGGGCCGCCTGCAGGTTCGCCTGGGCGGTAGCGTCGGCATCCGTCGCGGCATTGAGCTCCGCCTGCGCGGTCTTGAGCTCACCAGCAGCAGCGATCTTGGCGGCCTCAAGCGCACTCAGGTCGACACCCGTACCCGAGACGGCAGCATCGAGCGCGGCCTGCGCCTGGTTGAACTTCTGCTGGGCGTTATCGCGCGCGGTGGTTGCGGCTGCGAGCGCAGCGGCAGTCTCCTGCTTCTTGGCCTGGGCAGTCGTCAGAGCGGCCTCAGTGTCCTTCTTTTCCTGCTGGGCGCTAGCCTCGGCAGCCTTGGCCTGGTCCAGATTGGCCTGTGCAGTAGCAACGGCCTTATTGGCGTCATCGAGCTTTGCCTGTGCGTCCTCGACGGCCTTCTTGGCGGCCTCGTACTCGTCCATACCCATGGCCTCGAGCTTGGCCTGGGCATCATCGAGGGCCTTCTTGGCCTCATTCTGCTTTGCCTTGGCGTCCTTGAGCGCCTGGGTCTTATCCTCGACACTCTTGTTGGCTTGATCGAGCTGATCGTTCAGGTCGCCCAGCTTCTTCTGCTGCTGCTCGGTCTTTTCGACGGCGGCTTTGAGCTCGTCAATCTTCTCCTGGAGCGCGGCTACCTCGGCCTCGTTCTGCTCGGCGGCGTTATCGGTCACGGCCTGCGAGGCCTGATCCTTTTGCTGCTGAGCCTGCTTTTGAGACTGACCCGCCGCGTCGGCCTTCTTCTGGGCGGCATCGTAGGCGGCCTGAGCGTCCTTGAGCTGCTTTGCCGACTCCTCGGCCAGCTGGGCAGCCGTCTTTACGACCGCTTGGTTACCGGCGGCAACGGTATTCTCTACAGAACTACCCCCCCCCTGAACAGAATCGCCGTTATCGGTTGACGGTGCGGCGATTGCCGCCAGCGGCGACATGAGCGGCTGAGCGATGAGGCCCGCCGTCAAAACGGTTGCGACGGCGCGGTTGGCAACGCCCTTGACGTTGACGGCCTTGGCCCGAGGCTCAAAGTGTTGTGGACTGTAGTTTGCCATGGCTTTCTCCCTTTGACACGGATGTATCCATACGTATCAAACGGTAGCTGTCGATTTTTGAATTCTGTTGCGCAACATTGGCGACCAGCGTTTTTTTGAAATTCGTGCTCCTGTGCTTCACAATTTCGTCACATTTGAAGGAGCTGGTGCATCATATTTTCACGGGATGGAATTGAGCCTGTGATTTGCATTTGCTCCCGCGTCATCCGCCCTATCGGATTCCGCATCCAACAGACACCCCGCCCGCCACGGTGTAGAGTTAAGACAACGGGCGCGTTGCGCGGACCGCGCTGGAACGAGGTGGACATGGAACTCGACAAACAACAGATCAAGCGACTACGCGAACGCCATCACCGGCGCCACGGCATCCGCCCTGCTCATAGCGAGGCTGCCGAGCAGGCTGGTCGCTTTTTAAAGCGCGCGTTCAACATTCGCGAGGGACGCGCGCCCTATCACGTGATCCGCAAGCGTTTTGTAAACGGGGCGCGTCTGACTGGCTCCCACCTATGCATCCTCATCATCGCCATGCTGATCGCGAGCATCGGCCTCGATATCGATTCGGACATCGCCATCGTGGGCGCCATGCTCATCTGCCCGCTCATGGGCTCGGTCCTTGCCATGGCATACGGTATTGCCACGCTCGACCGCGAGATTACCGTCGAAGCCGTCGCCAGCCTTGCGCTGCAGATGGCCTTTTGCCTGGTCACGTCCACGCTGTACTTTAAGCTCTCGCCCCTTGGCACCACCACGGCCGCCATCATCGACAACTCGACACCCACCGTCTGGGACCTTACCGTCGCACTCGCAGGCGGCTTTGCAGGCGGGCTGGGCAACTCGCGCGACCAGGAACCCGCCACGCTCATCGCCGGCGTGGCCGTGGCGACCGCGCTCATGCCGCCCCTGTGCGCGGCGGGCTACGGCATCGCCATCGCAAGCGGGTCACTGTTTCTCTCGGCGCTTTATGAGTTTGGCATCAACGTGGTCTTTATCGCGCTGGCGGCCGAAGCCGTATTGCTTCTTTTACGTGTACCGCTCAAGCGTGATCTCAACGGCGACGGCATTGTGACCGCCGAGGAAAACGCCGAGGTCGACGAGCTGTCACGCAAGGTGCGCCGCCGCATTATTGTGGGCACGGTGATCTTTGCCATCCCCTGCATCGTTATGACCGCGGGTTCCATTGGCTCGGCGCAGGCCGGCGTGCAGGACGGCTACAGCGTGACCGAAACCACGCGCGAGCTTGCGGCGGTGCTGCCAGGCTTTAAGGATTACACCGTCGCCGTCGAAACCTCGACCACCGAAGGCGACGAGGAGGGCATCGTCGAGCGCGAGATTGTCGCCCATGTGACGACAAGCGAGGCGCTTGGGGCGCACGACCGCCGTGTCGCCCGCAAACTCATCGACCTCAATGTGCCCGAGCTCGATCGCGTTGAGTTTGATGTGGAGTAATGCGGAGCATGGGATGGCTCCCGCGCACAGGCGCAAGTCGCGGCGAGGCTCAGACGCGACGCAGGCACATGCAAAAAGCGGGACGTAGTTCACGTCCGCGCCCCGCTCGCTGTTTTATTGCCGTGAATCAGACGTCCGCATCGACATCGCCAGACTCCACCGTAAACGCCGGATCGGTGCTCACAAGATAAAATCGGGTCACTTTGCTATCTCTAAATAGATAGAGCTGGCCCTGCTCGCGTCGGCGTGACGTATACGCTACGTGAACCGTACCGAATTCTTCGCCGTTTTCCTTCTTTAATATCAGGATGTTGGGGTCATCCGTACGCTTAAACTGCCCGTCTACGCAGCTGCCGTCTTTGTCGACCAGTTGCCACCGATGGTTATCCTCTTCAAGAAAGGCCAGGGTTTCCAGACTCGTCTTGTCGTCCCGATAGTAACCGTCAATGGCAAACCCTTCGGAAGCGCATTCCTGCATATAGGACGTTTCTCGACTTATAGCAAACAGCCCTGTAGCGCCCAGGAGCACAGCCAGGCAGACCACTGCAAGGGTTATCGAAATAGCACGGCGACCCATGTTAGCCCAACCGATAGTTGTTTAACGGAGCGTGAAACATACCTGGAACCTCCGATATCAGGGGGAACGTCGCCAGCAGGCTGGCGACAACTATATGTTTCTGACATCAAACCATATGGCTGCCACTCGCGGAGGGGGCATCGGCGAACGGCGTGTTTTCATACTCCATTGGTCAAACCTAAGCGCAACGCTACAGCTCGTACTTGTACACGCGGTAGATGTACTTTTCGGCTTCCATCTCGTAGGTGGCGATGGGTAGACCGTAGCGGTCGTCTCGTCGTTTGGCAGATAGGTCACGCTGTGCCGGCCTGCATTGAGCGAGAAATCGCCCTGGGCCTGCAATAACTTGTCTTCAAAGCCCGAGCCAGCCCAGAAATCGGGCGAGCCCACGGAAGGCTGTAGCAAGGTCATTTGCGCAACATATGTCCAGCAAAAAACGGGTAGTAGCCGGTATGGCTACCACCCGTTTGCCTCATATCTAGCCCATAGCAGGCCAGCTACTTCTTAATGCCGCGTCCCAGGCGCTTGGCGACCGATGCAACGGCCTCCTCACTGGCCGGCCCGCAGCTCACGCAGCCGTCATGGGCACGCATCTGGCCAGTGACCTCGTCCATCGCGAGCGGCGCCACCTTCTCGAGCTTAAAGCCCTTACCGGCGCGCATGTTTTCCTTGGCCACGCTAATCATGAGCTTAATGCGGTTGAGCTGGTTGACCTCGGACGCACCGGGGTCGTAGTCCACCGCGACGATATTGCTCTCGGGGTGCTGACGGCGCAGCTCCTTGATCACGGCCTTGCCCACCACGTGATTGGGCAGGCACGCAAAGGGCTGCGTGCAGATGATGTTGGGCGCACCGTGATCGATCAGGTCGAGCATCTCGGCCGTGAGTAACCAGCCCTCGCCCATGTTGTTGCACACCGAAAGCACCGTGCGGGCCTTGTCGGCCATGGTGCCGATGCGCTCGGGCGCCTCAAAGCGGCGGGACTTTTCGAGCATCTCTTCCACCGGCGTGCGCATCCAGTCCACGAGCTTGATGAGCGCCTGCATACCAGCGCGCGTAGTGGCAGAGCTTCCCAGCTCGTCTTTCTGCAACTCGGCGTTGCTCATGGAGTACAGGAAGAAGTCGAGCAGGCCCGGCACCACGGCCTCACAGCCCTCGCGCTCGATCACGTCGACCACGTGGTTGTTGGCCGTGGGATGGAACTTGACCAGAATCTCGCCGACCACACCCACGCGCGGCTTGGTGCCCTCGCCCACGAGCGGCATGGTGTCGAACGCGCGGATGGCCTCGCGGCACAGCTTGGTGTAGTTGTGCCTGTTGAACTTGGGCGCCAGCTTGCGGGCGCGCGCCATGTACTCCTCGTAGAGCGCGTTGGCGGCACCGGGCGTGGCCTCGTACGGGCGGCAGCGATAGAGCATCTGCATCATCACGTCGCCAAAGAGTACCGCGTAAACTGCCTGCTTAAGCAGCGCTGGCGTAATCTTAAAGCCGGGGTTGTCCTCGCCGAGCGCCACGGCCGAAAGCGAGATCACCGGAATCTCGGGGTGGCCGCTCTCGCGCAGGGCCTTGCGGATGAGTGCGATGTAGTTGGTGGCACGGCAGCCGCCGCCGGTCTGGCTGATGACCACAGCCGTCTTGGACAGATCGTATCGACCGCTCTCGATGGCCTCCATAATCTGGCCCGTCACCAGAATCGACGGATAGCAGATGTCATTGTTCACGTAGCGCAGGCCCGCCTCGACGGCGTCATGGTCGGTCGAGGGCAGCAGCTCCAGGTTGTAGCCGGCACCGCGGAACACCTCTTTGACCAGGTCAAAGTGGATCGGCGCCATCTGCGGGCACAGAATGGTGTAGCCCTCGTCGCGCATCTGCTCGGTAAAGGGCACCTTGGGCCACGCGGTCGATGCGCTCTCACGCTGCGCTTCGAACGTGTACTTGCGGCTCGCGAACGCGGGGGCATCCGTGGAGGGCCCCACCGGCGCGGCATCGCCCTGCTCGTAGGCCTCGCCCGCGGCCGTGGCCTCGGCCAGGCGCTCGGCCTCCTGGTCCTTGAGCGCTGCCATGAGCGAGCGAATACGGATACGCGCGGCGCCCAGGTTGGATACCTCGTCGATCTTGAGCACGGTATAGATCTTGCCGCTGGCTTCCAGAATCTCCTGCACCTGATCGGTGGTCAGGGCATCGAGGCCGCAGCCGAAAGAGTTGAGCTGGATCAGGTCCAGATCGTTGCGCATCGTCACAAAACGGGCCACGGCGTAGAGGCGCGAGTGGTACATCCACTGGTCGACGACGCGGATCGGGCGCTCGGGCTTCACGAGATGCGCGAGCGAATCCTCGGTAAAGACCGCAAAGCCAAAGCTCGAGATAAGCTCAGGCAGGGCGTGGTTGATCTCGGGGTCATTGTGGTAAGGACGGCCGGCGAGCACAATGCCGTGACCGCCGTGATCCTCAACCCACTTAAGAGCCTCCTCGCCCATGGTCTGGATGTCCTCGTGGAAACGCGCATCGGCCTCAAAGGCAGCGTTGACGGCGGCATCGACCTCGGAGCGCGTGATCTTGGGACCGCGCACGCGACCGCGACCGGCTTGCGCATCGGCCACACGGTCGACGGCGAGCACCTGGTACAGACGACGCTTGAGCTCGGTCTTATCGTGATAGGGCACAAATGGGTACAGGAACTCGATGTTCTGCTCGCGGATCTCGTCGATGTTGAGTGCCAACGCCGTGGGGTAGCTCATGACGATAGGGCAGTTATAGCAGTTGCCAGCCGTCGGATCCTCCTTGCGCTCCCAGCGCACGCACGGCATCCAAATGAAGTCGACATCGCGGTCGATAAGGTTCATCACGTGGCCGTGGCTCATCTTGGCCGGATAGCACACGCTCTCGGACGGCATGGACTCGATGCCCGCCTGGTAGGTCTTTTTGCTCGACTGGTCGGACAGCTGCACGCTAAAGCCCAGGCGTGTAAAGAACGCGTGCCAGAAGGGGTAGTTCTCGTACATGTTGAGTGCGCGCGGGATGCCGACGGTGCCGCGCGGGGCCTCGTCGGGGCTCAGCACCTCGCGGTTAAAGAGCAGCTCGTTTTTCTTTTTGAAGAGGTTGGGGGCCTCGGTCTTCTGCTTTTTGTGGCCGGCACCCTTCTCGCAGCGGTTACCGGTAATGAAGCGCCTACCGCCGCCAAAATCGTTGACGGTGAGCTGACAGTTGTTGGAGCAACGACCGCAGCGGACGTGTTTTTGCGTCACGGTGAGGTGCGCGATGTCCTCGGCAGAAAGAATGGTCGAAGTGCCGTCGGCGCCGGCGCGATCGCGGGCGAGCAGGGCCGCACCATAGGCGCCCATGCAGCCGGCGATGTCGGGGCGCACGGCGTGAACGCCGGTGAGCTGCTCAAACGCGCGCAGCGTGGCATCGGACATAAAGGTGCCGCCCTGAACGATTACCTGGCTGCCGATCTCCTTGGGATCGCGCAACTTAATGACTTTGAACAGGGCATTCTTGATGACGGAATAGGACAGGCCGGCCGCAATGTCGCCCACCGTGGCGCCTTCCTTTTGCGCCTGCTTGACGCGCGAGTTCATAAAGACCGTGCAGCGACTGCCCAGGTCGACCGGGGCCTTGGCATGGATGGCGGCATCGGCAAACGCGCGCACGTCCATGTTCATAGAGACGGCGAAGCTCTCGATAAAGCTACCGCAACCCGACGAGCAGGCCTCGTTGAGCATGATGTGCTCGATAACGCCGTCCTTGACGCGCAGGCACTTCATGTCCTGGCCGCCAATGTCCAGAATAAACTCGGCGCCGGGCAGGAACGCCTTGGCGCCGCGCAGGTGCGCAACGGTCTCGATCTCGCCGGAGTCGGCCTTGAGCGCCTCGATGAGCAGCGCCTCGCCGTAGCCCGTAGTTGTCACGTGGCCGATGGTGCAGCCGGCGGGGATGTGGTTGTAGAAATCGGCCATGATGACCTTGGCCGTGCCAAGGATGTCGCCGTTGTTGTTGCCGTACCAGGTGTGCAGCAGCTGACCGTCCTCGCCCACGAGCGCGGCCTTCATGGTGGTGGAGCCGGCGTCGATGCCGATGAACACGCGGCCGGTGTAGCCGTCGAGCTTGCCCTTGGGGACGACTTCCTGGTCGTGGCGGGTTTTGAACTCGGCGAAGTCCTCGTCGGTGGCAAAGAGCGGATCCAGGCGCTCGACCTCGGCACCCTGTGTGTCACCCAGGGCATCGATAGCCTCGATGAGCTGCGGGAACGTGCTGAGCTTGTTGGACTCATGCGCCATGGCGGCGCCGCTCGCCACAAACAGGTGGGCGTTTTGGGGCACAATGCGGTGCTCCTCGTCCAGGTTGAGCGTGAGGTAGAAGCGATGGCGCAGCTCGGAGAGATACTGCAGCGGGCCGCCCAGGAAGGCGACGTTGCCGCGGATGGGACGGCCGCACGCCAGGCCCGAGATGGTCTGGGTCACGACGGCCTGGAAGATGGAGGCGGCCACGTCCTCGGGGCGGGCGCCCTCGTTGAGCAGCGGCTGGACGTCGGTCTTGGCAAAGACACCGCAGCGGCTAGCGATGGGATAGATGGTGGTGGCGTTGGCCGCGAGTTCGTTAAGGCCGCTGGCGTCAGTGTGCAGCAGGGTTGCCATCTGGTCGATGAACGCGCCCGTGCCGCCGGCGCAAGTGCCGTTCATGCGCTGCTCGATGCCGTTGTCGAAGTAGATGATCTTGGCGTCCTCGCCGCCCAGCTCGATGGCGACGTCGGTGGCCGGGATGAGGGTCTCGACGGCACGCTTGCTGGCGATGACCTCCTGGACAAACTCCAGGTCAAGCCACTGGGACAGCAGCAGGCCGCCCGAGCCGGTAATGGCGCAGGTCATCTGGGCCGTCGGCAGCACGGTCGCAGCGCCCTCGAACAGGTCGCGGGCACAAGCGCGGACGTCGGTGTGGTGGCGCTGGTACTTGGCGTAGACGATCTGGTTGTCGTCGTTGAGCACGGCGAGCTTAACGGTGGTGGAGCCCACGTCGATGCCCAGGTGCAGGTTGCCGCGGGCGGCCTCGGGGTTGAAGATCGCGCCTTCGGGGGCCTGGGCGGCGGCTACGGGCTCAGCGGCGGTGGCGGGCTCGCTGACGACGGAAGTCTCCCCTGCCACGTTCTTGGCATCGGCAACTGCCTCGGCAACTTTCTCGGCAGCCGCGGTCGCGGCCTTCTGCGCGGCGTCCACCACGGCGGGCGCGGCCTCGCGTGCGGCAGCGACCATGCGGTCCTTGATGCCCTCGACGAGTTTGCTCATTGTCTCTCCTCTTAGTTGTTGGACTCGACGGTTGCGGTGGTGTCGACCGCATCCTCGAGCTGCAGATTCAATAGCTTCATGCCGTATTCCGGCACGTTGATATCGATGGGTTGGCCATACAGGTCGCCGGGGCGCACAAAGGCGATAACCGTCATAATGCGCGCCATGGTCTCGGGCGATTCGGTGAGCCCACGCTCAAACCAGCGCTGAATCAGACCGACCTCGGCACTCACGACATAGGTAACGTAGTAGTCAAAGAAGGTGCCCAGTGCCAGGCCCAAGATGCCCGTCTGTGCACGCGGCACCACGGCCTCGCGTGCGGTATCGATGATCTTTTTAATAAAGGCGGGGTCGCCGCCCGGGCCCAGTAGGGCCCCGATAAGGTCGCGATTAGCCGCAAGATAGCGAAGCAGCTCAACCGAACCGGGTGCCGGCTCGAGCTCGTCGATGTTGCGGTAAAGATCGGGTAATTGAGCTGCGGTGATAAGCTCCACCCGCTCGCGAATCTCGGCAAGCAGGCCGTCCTCGATCCGGCTGATAAAGTCGGGGATATCGCGGTAGTGCGAATAGAACGTTCGACGCGTAAGACCGGCGCGCTCGGTGAGCGACGCGACGTTAATGCGCGAAAGGTCGCCGCTTTCGGCAAGCTCGCTGGCAAGCGCCTGGCGAAGGGCGCGCTGCGAGCGAAGGGACCGGCGATCACATTTCTCGAGCTGGGACAAGCGTCCTCCTTGTTACTCAGACTGTACGCTATTGCACAGTGCGAGTATTATTGCACACCGTGTGTATCAACACGTAAAGGCAATATTTGGAATGTGACAAAGGGCAGTCCCTTTGTCACATTCAGCGACCGCCTAGGTTGTGCCAGTTGTGCCTGGCTTTTGGAGCGGCATTGCCGATTGTTCAAAATGTCATTCGTGGGTAGAATAGTGTCGACGGCAGCCCAAGTTCTGGAAAGCTGGGCAGCGCCGTTGCTTGGATTAAGGGGTCAACGCCTTAGCGGCGGCGACCCCTTTTACGTTGCTTCGAACGTTGCTTGAGTGCCTCGGAAAGCCCGACGAGCGCCGTGGAGAACGAGACCAAAGCGGTCAGAAGTCTCACGAAATCAATCAGATCGGTCATGGGCATCACCTCCCATCAGATGGAGGGCGTTGCCCGGCACATGGAACTGCCGCCAACAGTATCAATTCTATCAAAGCGCAGTTAGATATGCGAATGTTTGTTCGTATTTCAAGAGACCAGCGTCACCTGTGACAAAGGGGCTGTCCCTTTGTCACATTATCCGATTACGGTGCAGGAATTCTGCTTGTGCATGGTGGCAAGCATGTGTTTGGGAACGGCGTGGGCCATGCAGCTACCGATAGTCGCGCTCGCGGCGGCCTTGGCCGCGTCACTGCCGTTTTTGGTCGCGTAGCTATGGCGGAAGCGTTTGAGCATGGCAATGTCGTTGCCGCCGTCTCCGTAAACCGCGACCTCGTCCTCGGCAATGCCGTAGTAGCCCGCCAGCCAGGCCACACTCTCGCCCTTGTTGCACGCCACGTCCGTGATCTCGAACATCACCGGATCAAACGGCGCGTTGACCACACGGTCCGAGCGCTCGGCCAAATACGCCTTAAGGTCGCGCTCCAGCTCGGGCGAGGTCACGCGACAGTTGATCTTGCACACATCGTGGCGCAGGATGTCACCGATCGACTGGTCGAAATACTGTTCCTCGTGGTACCCGCCACGTGCACGCATACCGCGCATCACGATGCGCTTGATAGGACTGTCTTTTTTAAAGCCTGCCTGGTGCATCTCGAACGATCCACTCGAGAACATGCCATCGGGCGTGGAGCAGTCAAAACAGATATCCGGAAACTCCTTGAGCAGCTCCTCGGTAATCTGCGAGTCGATGGTCCAGGTCCTGAGCACCTCGCCATGGCTGTCGCGCACGATGGACCCATTGGAGCAGCAGGCGTCGAGTGCCAGGCCCGTAAAGCCATGCTCGCCAATCGGCAGCGTCGAGCGCCCGGTCGCGGGAACCACATGCAGGCCAGCCTCGGTCAGCTCGCGAATGGCACGGCGGATGGTCCCATCTGCCTCGTGCAGGGCGTTCAGCAGCGTTCCGTCTAAGTCACTCGCAAACATCTTGATCATGGATACGCCTCTCCTTCGTCTGCACGATATTGTAGACGAAGGAGAGGCATGCCTAAACAATGCCGTCCCGGCGCGGCGTGCCACTGTCTCCACAAATTCACGGTCCCCCAGCGCCTTAAGACATTCGCCATAAGCGACTTTTCAGCCGATTAAACAGCGCCGTCGTCGACGTCAGCACCGCCAACATGCCTGCGAATACAATCGCCGGAGCCCATCGATCATATGCAAGCCCGTAAACCAATTGGCCAATAGGCGTTGCACAGGAAAGTGTCATATAAACGAGTGCCAGCACTTTTCCGCAGAGTTCCTTTGGCGCTGACCGCTGAACAAATGAAACGATTCCGACCGATGCAATGCTTGCCCACGCCATGACCCATGCCGAGCCGGCCGCAAGCGCGGCAAACGCTAATTCATCAGGACCGCTCAGTAGCGTGACAATAATCGGTACGACTCCAAAACAAATCATCGCAACATATCGACATATGCCCTTGAAGGAAAAACGATGCGGCCAAATACCGACCAAACCACTGCCGACAAAACCACCTAAGCCCATAGCCACCTCAATAATCCCAACAAAGGATGACTGCATTCCGAGATGCTTTGCAACAATAACGGGAGCACCAATCGTTAACCCAACTAACGCAAGGTTCAAAATAGCCGCAAGCAAAAACACAACGAGCAATGATGCGTTTTGAAACAGGTACCGAATCGACTCCCGAAAATCGCTTCGGCATGTCGAGCAAGTCGTACTGTCCCCTGTCATTCCAGATGAGGCATTTTGCTTGAGTGCGCCCCCGAACAGCAGGGCTGACATCGCAAACGTCAACGCCGCGGTTTCGCATAGAGCATCGATACCAAAGCACCCATAGACTGCCGTCCCGACTACAGGCCCCAAGATATTGCTCGCCATGGTTACCTGCGAGACCAACGCTGTGGCACGCTCAACCTTTTCTTTGGAGTGGGTATGATGAATTGGACACCTAGTTAAGAGCGAAAGGTGTTCAAGATG
>OLSC01000853.1_pt1 | contig 33914 bp, 35 predicted proteins | sample 1672881 | NCBI WGS metagenome assembly OLSC01 (sample SAMEA3136733, study PRJEB25190) | human gut metagenome | biome: human gut; feature: human-associated habitat; material: faeces | place: Austria | collected 2013
GCTTTTCCAGACCATTATTTATTTTTTATCATATACAGAAAGACTTCAGTTGGCCGCCTCACCCACAAAAATCAAAATTCATTAGGATGCAGCACAACCTTAATAGCCTCCCCAGATTTAGTAAGTGCAATTCCCTCATTAATCTTACTAAGTGGCAGCACATGAGTAATAAACTTCTCAGCCTCAAATTCATCAGAGATGGCAAGTTCAAATGATTTCTGCACTTGCATGCTGTTAGAACCATAATGTCCATAAATCCAAAGACCGTTGTAATGGATATAGTTTGTATCAAGCTCTGTCAAGGCACCTTTTGCGACACCGCCGAAGAAGACAACGATACCAGTTCTCTTTGCCATGAAGATAGCCTGTGCCTGTGCCTGCGTGGATGGGTTGGCGGAGATGACTTTATCGGCTCCTTTGCCGTTTGTAAGTTTTCTTACCGCTTCGATTGGATCTTCATTTAAGCTGTTGATCGTGTGATCAACGCCAAACTGTTTTGCAGTTTCCAGACGTTTATAGTTAATTTCGATCATAATAACTTTTTTAGCACCGCGCAGTTTTGCAAGTTTTGCGTGGAAGCATCCGATTGGTCCGGCGCCGATGATAACGATCGTGTCTCCGAAGCCGACATCGATATTTTCCTGACATGCATAGACAGAAGATAAAGGCTCTCCAAGAGAAGCGCGGTCATAGCTGATGCCGTCAGGAATTCTGTAGATAACGTCACGGGCGATCTGTCTTGGGAGGATGGTGTAATATTGCGCAAATCCACCTGGACGATCTAAATTATTTCCGAGATTCTCGCACATTTCACTATGACCGGTTCTGCATGGTTCGCACTGCATACAGTGATCGGCGGGATAAATATAAAGACGGTCGCCGATTTTATATTCTGTACAGGAAGGAGAAACTTCATCAACGATACCAGTGATCTCATGACCATAAATGTGAGGATATTTACCAGATTTAGAGTCAGTTGTCAGGTTACGGATATCAGATCCACACAGACCGACAGCCATGACTTTCAGGACAAATCCACCTTCCGGACATTCTGGTCTGTCAATTTCTTCAACTCTGATATCATTTGGGCCATACATTAAAGCTGCTTGCATAATTTTCTTCCTCCTTTTTACTTTCCATAACGGTTTCTGCGGCTTCCTGGATGATTCTCATATAAAGCTTCCAGATCATCATCAGAAATGTTATGTACAGGTCCGATTTCTTTTGTCAAATGATAGATTCTTAAAACTTCTTCCGCGGCTTCGATGATCTTAACGGCATCTTCCAAAGTTTTTCCGACGGCGATGCATCCATGGTTTCCGAGCAGGATCAGATCATGGTCTTTGATCGCGTCTTCGATTCCATCTGCGATATGAATGGTTCCAGGCATTCCGTAAGGAAGACATGGGATTTCTTCAAATACGAGTGAAAATGTAGTAGAACATTTTAATTTGATATCTTTTCCACAATAAGCATAAGCAGTTAAATAAGGTGCATGGATATGGGCAGCTGCGTTGCAGTCAGGGCGGGCTTTTAAAGCAGCTTCATGCAATAAGATCTCACTTGATCTTTTGACAGTTCCCTCGATCTGTTCGCTATTTTCGGTATTTACAACAGCAATCTTATCTTCATTAAGGAAACGTTTTCTTGTTCCAGAAGGTGTGATGTACATCTTTCCTGTTTCACGGTCAAGGATGGAAAGATTTCCTTCCAGTGTGTTGACCATGCCTTTTTCGTCCATAAGTTTTGCATAATATAAAACTTCTTTTTTTAATTCACTGTTTCTATCTGACATTTTAAAACTCCTTTGAGGTATTGATATATTAATTTCAGGTATTGACTAATTAATTTGAGACATTGATAAATCATTTAAGGATCAGCTGATATTTGTATTGTACAATTGTAGAAACATAATGTAAAATATGTATTATGATAAGAAAACAAAGGTTTTACCTATGAATTAGGAGGGCATATGACATTAGCACAATTAAATTATTTTGTGAAAGTCGCAGAAAATGGTCATTTGACACAGACAGCGAAGGAACTTTTGATCGCACAGCCGAGTCTTACACAGGCAATCCGCAAATTAGAAGAAGAACTCGGCTTTTTATTATTTGAGAAAAAGGGAAGAGTTTTATTTCTCACCAAGGAAGGAAGAGAATTCCTTCCGTATGCCAAAGAAGTCGTGGAGGCTTCAAAGAGGGCAGAGCAGACGAAGGAACATATTTATCAGAGGTATACAGGGAATATCCGGTTTGCATACACAAGACCAATGCCGCCAAACTATATTCCAAATCTTTTAAGAGAGTTTTTCAAAACAAATAAAGACAAGAAGATCAATATCGAATCTTATGCCGCAGCTACATCGGTTATTTTAAAGGACCTGAAAGAAGATAAGATAGATTTTGGATTTTGTTCGATTGGAGAAAAAGAAGATCCTGATATTAAAATGATCACGCTGATGGAATATCCGATCAAACTTGTTGTGAATCAAAAAGATCCACTGGGCAGGATGAAACAGCTGCATCCGGAGGATCTTATGAGAGAGCCGGGAATTTCTTATACGGAAGGCTCTGCGATGGACCGGGAGATCAATGAATTTTTTAAAGAGCAGGAGATCACACCGGATATTCATTACCGTACTTCGTCCGAGGAAATTCAGAATTTCGTAGCGTGTGGGTTGGGCTGGGCGTTTATCGCGCAGAACGGAACACCGATGATGAAAGGCTTAAAAATCCTTGAAATGCCGGAAATGACACTAAAGCGAGCAACGTGTCTTGCGATGAGAAAAGACAGACAATTGAGTAAAAATGCACAAAAATTTTTTGATTTTGTACTAGGCTATAATAAAAAGTTTCTATAAATTTGTACTTGCAAAAAAAATAAAAGTCATATAAACTACATATCATAAACTTTTGACATGACAGATTATGACAGGAGGCACGCAAAGATGAATCAGCGTAGTACAAAGATTGTACAGTTGTTAAGTAAGGAAAAAGATGAGATCACAGTTTCAGGATTTGCGGAATATTTTCAGGTATCACAAAAGACGATCCGCAATGATATGAAAGAGATTAATGAAATCCTTGAGAAGAATAAGAGAGGGATAATTGATATCAAGTCAGGAGGAATTGTTTCTATCCCGGCAGATTTTAAAGATTCATTATCGTTGTTACTGGAAGGTAATTTTTACAATTACAAGTTATCCAAAGAAGAACGAAAAAAAGTTGCATCAGCGATCATTGTCAATTCGGCAGATTATATTACGCTGGCATCAATTGCCGACAGATTGATGGTAAGCAGGGCAACGGTGATCAATGATTTAAAAGAGATTAAAAAGTTTATACGTCAGGGAAATCTTGAAGTCATATCTCATGCGAACAAAGGACTTCGCATTGATGGACTGGAAAGTGATAAGAGAAAGTTCCTGTTTGAACTATTACGCCCGACATTAAGAACCTATGATAATCACAAGAATATCATTTCTGAACATGTCCATGTGCAGTCAGGAGATATCAATATCATTCAGAAGATCATTGCAGAACAGGAACGATGCTATAAGAAGTTCCTTCCAGATAATTCATTCAGGGAGATCCTGCTGTATTTAAGAATTCTCATTAACAGGAATAAGCTTGGAGAGTTTCTGGAACCGCAGCCAGAGATCAACAGCGATAATTACATGTTCTCGATGGACATCTTAAAATATGTCTCACAGTATTGTGATGTTGTCATCAGTGATGATGATATCAAGAATTTCAGTACATTTCTGGATGAAGTCAGATTTAAAAACAATGGAACATTTAATAAAAACACAATGATCATCCAGATGATCACCAGACAGTATATTTCTAGTATCTCCACAGAACTTGGAATCAACCTGAATGTAGATTATGATTTCTTTGAGAATTTATCCAATCATTTGGAATCAATTTTTTCAGCACCGCCGATGGATTATCCAGAAGCAGATATCATTGATGAAGTTCTGGAAGATAATCAGGATGTGTTAGATGTCGTGATCGATCAGATGCCAGTTATCTATAAGTTCACGGAACGAAAGCTTACAGAGATAGAAGTAAAATATATTGCGATCCATGTCTGTGCGGCGATAGAACGTAAGAAGAACAAGGAAGTATCCTTCAGAGTCATTGTTGCCTGTCATGCAGGAATTGGTACATCCATCTTGTTATTAGAGAAATTAAAACGACATTTCAAGTTCAGGGTAGTTGATGTGATCTCTGCCCACGAAGCAATCAATATCAAACCAAACGCAGCAGACTTTGCCATATCCACAGTGCCGCTTGAGAGCTGCCCACTGGAATACGTTGTAGTTTCTGCAGCATTCAATGATGCTGATTATATCCGTGTAGGAAATCGAATCGATGCATTGAGAAACAGCCGCAACATTCCAGATGGAACAGAAGATGATAAATTAAATGCGGCAGAATTGATTGAAGAGATCACACCTGTGATCAACGAACTGGTGGAGCCAAAAGATCAAGCAAGAGTCGTAATGAAAGAATTGCGCAAAGTCGTAAGGAATTATTTTAAGCAGTCTGTGGAAAATGATGCGAATATCATATCTCCATCCTTACATCATCTGCTGAGGGCATCCGATATTGAAGTTGATGTAGAATGTACAGATTGGAAAGATGCGATCAGAAGATCTGCAGACCAGCTGGTAGACCAAGGTTACATAGAAGACCGTTATGTTGATGCGATGATCGAAAGCGTTAATGAATACGGACCATATATCGTATTGTCACCAGGATTTGCAATGCCTCATGCGAAAGTAGAAGAAGGAAGTATCCGTCTTGGAATGCATTTGATACGTTTAAAGAATCCGGTGCCATTTGGAGTAGAAGAACTTGATCCGATCGAGTTTGTCTGTTGTTTAAGTGCGATCGACCACAGGAGTTATTTGAAAGCATTTTTTAATCTTGTCAATATGCTCAAAGATGAGGAATACCGAAAGAAGTTACATGAAGCTTCCAGTGGAGAAGAGATGGCCCGTATCATTGAACAATATGAATACAGCATTGTAGGTTAAGCATTTATAGATCAGTTGAATTTGTTTCTCGTTATGGGAAATGAATTTGACTGATCTATTTTATTTCTCGTTATAGGAAATGAATTTGACTGATTTAATTTGTTTCTGCGGCTCGGAAATAAATTGTACCAGAATAAAAAAATTCCGAAAAAGAGAAAAACCTTTCACTGTTTTTTGTCTAATGTGCATGGTACTATATGTATTGTAAACAAGAGATAAACAAATTGGCCAAAGAAATCTCGTGAACAAACGAAAAATGTGGATAAGAAAACGGAGGTTAAAAAATGGAAGTAGTATTAAAATTCTTTCAGGGCTTTATTAACATGGGGGCGAGTACATTATTACCATTCGTCATCGCGATCTTAGGTATTTTCTTTGGAATGAAGATCGGTAGAGCAATCAAAGCTGGTCTGTTAGTAGGTATCGGTTTCCAGGGATTAGTATTAGCGGTTAACTTACTGATCACATCAGTAACACCAGCCATGCAGTATTACAAAGATCTTGGATCTGGTTACGACACATTGGAGATTGGATTTGCAGCATTAGGAGCAGCATCTTGGACAACACCATTTGCAGTACTAGTAATTCCAGCAATCATCATCGCAAACTTGATCTTGGTTAGATTAAAAGTAACAAAAGTATTAAACGTAGATATTTGGAACTTCATGCATTTCTTAGTACCAGGTGCTTTAGCATATGCGTTAACAAAGAATGCAGTTATCGGATTCATCGTAGCATTTGCTTGTGGTATGGCAGTTTTATTCTTCGGACAGTGGATTGCAAAACCATGGCAGGAATTCTTCGGACTTGAAGGAACAACATGTACATGTCTTTGCTTCGTAGCATGGGCTTACCCAATCTGCTACCTGTTAAATAAGATCATCGATGTAATTCCTGGTCTTAACAAAGTAGACGTAGACATGACAAAGATCGGTGAGAAATTAGGAATCTTCGGTGACCCAGCCGTAATCGGTATTTTCGCCGGTGTATTCTTAGGAGTTATCACAAAACAGAGCCCAGCTGATATCGTAACAATGGCTATGGGAGTTGCAGCAGCAATGGTATTAATCCCAAGAATGGTATCAATCATGATGGAAGGTTTATCTCCATTAGGACAGGCAGCAAGCGAATACGCACATAGAAAAGTTGGTGAAGATGCAGACATCTACATCGGAATGGATATCGCACTTGGACTTGGAGATCCAGCATGTATCACATGTACAGCTATCATGATCCCAGTTACAGTATTATTAGTATTCCTTGTACCAGGAATGAGATTCTTCCCATTAAGCTTATTAGCAGAAGTATGCTACATGACACCAATGGTAGTATTAAGCAGTAAAGGAAATCTTGTAAGATCATTGATCGGTATGACACTTATGATGTATTTAACACTGTTCTTTGCTAATATGTTCATTCCAGAAGCAACACAGATGATGTCCGTAACAAACGTACACTTTGCAGGTACAGTAACAGCATCCCACTTTGGATGGAACCCAGGTAACTTAATCGTATCATTCATCCATAGAATCATGATGATGATCGGATAATAGATAGACTTGATATAAGAGGAGAAACTAAAATGGCAACAAAATATTTGGTGATACAGGGGACAGCAAATAGTAGTGAAGAAGCGATCACGCTGTGTGGAGAAGCTCTGCATAAAGCGGGAATCGTAGGAGAAGATTTTGGAAAAGCTTGTGTAGAGCGTGAAAAAGATTATCCAACAGGACTTCCAACAGAAATCCCAACAGCAATTCCACATGCGAAAGTAGAAGGAATTAAAGAGAACGCGATTTGTCTGTTAAAATTAGAATCCCCTGTGGTATTTCGAAGATTAGATGATGACACTGAACAAGTTGAAACTGATCTGATCTTCAATCTGGCGATCAAAGATCACAACGAACATTTACAGGTACTTCAGAGAATGATGGAATTCTTAAACAACAAAGAAGTACTGTTAAAGTGTAAAGAACTTTCAAACGAAGAAACAGTAGCATATTTAACTGAGCAATTAGGATAGAAAAGGAGATAAGTATCATGGCAAAAGAAGTTAAAGTATTAGTAGCTTGTGGAAGTGGTGTAGCAACATCAACAATCGCACAGGAAGAAATCAAAGACATCGCAAAAGAAGCAGGAGTAAAAATCCGTCTGATGAAAGGTACGATCTCTGAAGTTCCAATGAAACAAAAAGACGTTGATGTAGTATTTACAACAGCAAACTATCGTAACCCATTGGAAAAACCACACTTAAGCGTGTTCGGTCTTGTATCCGGAATTGGTAAGGATGCTACAAGAAAGAAAGTTGCAGATTTACTTCAGAAACTCGCAAACGAATAAAAACAGAAAAGTTTAAGAAAGGGCAAGGTGTTTATAAGATGAAAGCAGGAGTTTTACATGCTAGAGAAGATATCAGATACGAAGAAGTAGAGACTCCAGTACCGAAAGCAGGAGAAGTACTTGTTAAAGTAAAATATTCAGGAATTTGTGGATCAGACGTTCCACGAGTAAATGGAGACGGTGCACATTTTTATCCAATCATCCTTGGTCATGAGTTTTCCGGAGTTGTAGAAGAAGTGGGAGAAGGAGTTACAAAGGTAAAGAAAGGCCAGCGTGTAGCTGGCGCTCCCCTTGTTCCTTGCATGAAATGTGAAGACTGCATGAAAGGTGATTATGCATTATGTAAACATTACAGTTTTATCGGAACAAGACAGCCAGGAAGTTTTGCAGAATACATTTGTGTTCCAGAACAGAATGCGGTTCCATTTGATGACAGTGTGTCATTCGAACAGGGAGCATTATTCGAGCCGGCAGCAGTTGCATTACATGGACTTGAGTGCCTGCCATATGAAGGTGGTAAGACGGTAGCGATCCTTGGTGGAGGAACGATCGGATTACTCGTTATGCAGTGGGCAAACATTTATGGAGCTGCCAAGACCGTTGTATTTGACATCGACGATGATCGAATCAAGCTTGCAAAAGAAATGGGAGCTTATGATGGAGTCAACACATTAGAAGAAGGCTTCATGGAAAAAGCAATGGCAATGACAGATGGAAAAGGATTTGACTATATTTACGAGACAGCAGGAAGCACCATCACAATGAAAATGGCATATGAACTTGCCGCAAACAAAGCAGGTATCTGCTATATTGGAAAACCAACCAAAGAGTTAACATTCACAGTAGAAGAATGGGAGAACATGAACCGTAAAGAATTCACAATGACAGGATCATGGTTATCTTATTCAGCACCATTCCCAGGACATGAATGGGATTGCGTCGCACACTATTTCGCAACAGGTCAGTTAAAAGGCGAGGAAGCCTTGATCTTCAAGAAATTACCACTTTCCAGAATTGCAGAAGGTTTTGAAATGTTCAAGACAAGAGGAGCAGTCAAAGGAAAGATCTTAATCGACAGCGAAGCATAGCAGTCAAAAATCCATATAATAACATATAACTGATAGATTACAAAGTGAAGAGTGGGAAGAAAAGAGGTAAGCTATATGCGTACTATGAAGCTAGCACCATCAGTTTTTGGCGCCGGTATTGGAAATTTAAGTCAACAATTGAAAATATTAGAAGAAAATAATGTCGAATTATTACATGTTGATGTGATGGATGGACATTTTGTAGAGAAAATGGCATTTGGTCCAGATCATATCAAAATGTTAAAAGAACTCACAACAATTCCTCTGGATGTACATTTGATGATTGAAAAGCCGGAAAGAAAGCTGGATACGATCATTGATGCCGGAGCAGATATCATTACAATTCATCAGGAATCAACAACAAGACTTTACAGCTGTATTGAAAAGATTAAAAGCCGTGGTGTGAAAGCAGGAGTAGTTTTAAGTCCAGCAACCAATGAAGATACATTAAAATATGTGCTGGATAAAATCGATATGATCCTTTTAATGACGATCAATCCTGGAGAAGCAGGACCGGGATTCCATGAAGAACTGCTTACAAAGATCAAAAACGTTCGTGACCTGATCGGAGATCGAGATATCGATCTGGAAGTTGACGGAGGAATTGACAACACAAACATTGCAAAATGTAAAGAAGCAGGAGTTAATGTTTTTGTATCAGGAGGATATGTATTCAAAGGCGATATTGCCGAGAAGATCAAAACACTGAGAGAAGCATTAAAATAAGGAGAAATAACAATGAAAGCATTAAGATTTTATGACGTACAGGATTTAAGATATGAAGATGCACCCGACCCAGTCATCGAGAAACCAGATGATGTCATCGTAAAGGTAAAAGCAGTCGGAATCTGTGGTTCCGATATTGCAAGATACAGAAACCTTGGACCATATGTACCAGGAAATGTATGGGGACATGAATTTTGCGGTGAGGTTGTTGAAGTCGGAGAAGGTGTTAAGAATTTAAAACCGGGAGACCGTGTCGTAGGATGCCCAAACATGGTATGCCACGAATGTGAATACTGTAAGAGTGGTCATCCATCCAGATGCGAAAACTTAAACACAATTGGAGCTTATGTACCAGGAGCTTACGCAGAATACATCAAACTCCCAGAAATCAACTTTGTAAAAATGGCAGACAGCATGAGTTACGAACAGGGTGCTTTAGTAGAACCAGCGACTGTTGCGATTCATGGTCTGTATCAGACAAGTATCAAAATGGGATACGAAGTAGCTGTTGTCGGATGTGGAAATATCGGTCTGATGGCAATCGCATGGGCGAAAGCTTTCGGAGCAAAGAGAGTATTTGCAATTGATATTGACGATGCACAGTTACAGTTAGCAAAAGAATTTGGAGCTGACGTTCTGATCAATTCAACAGATATCGACTTCCATGATGAAATTCGTAAATATGGAAATGGAGTTGACCTTGCGATCGAATCCGCAGGAAATCCATTTACAGCAGCCAGAGTTTTAGGTTTACCTCATAAAGGAGGAGAGGTTGTCTACATGGGAATTCCATATGCAGACGTACCAATCCCTAGATTTTACTTTGAACGTATCATGAGAAATGAATTACATGTCATCGGTTCATGGTGTACGATCTCTGCTCCATATCCAGGAAAAGAATGGACAAATGCAGTAGAATACATCGGTTCAGGTAAAGTTGACGTCCTCGGTATGGTAACACATCAGGTAAACTTAAGCGAAGGCCCAGAAATGTTTAAGAAGATCATTGCTAATCCGAAAGGATATGGAAAAGTCTTATTGTATCCAGAAGAAGACAGATAGGAGGAAATACGTTATGAGAATGAATACGATCATCGAAGAATTAGACAGATCTTCAAAAACGATCGCTCCTGAGAAACTTCAGGAAGTGATCAAGAAGATCAAAGAACATAAACGTATTTTCGTCTATGGGACAGGACGTTCAGGATTAATGTTAAAAGCATTTGCAATGCGCTTGATGCAGATCGGATTAAATTCCTATGTTGTCGGCGAGACAACAACGCCATCTGTTCAGGAGGGTGACCTCCTGATCGTGGCTTCTGCTTCAGGAGAGACAGGAAGTGTATGCATGACAGCTGAGTCAGCAGTGAAACAGGGAGTTGACTTGATCGTGATATCTTCTGCACCAGAATCAACACTTGGAAAGATTCACACACCAGATATCGAGATTGAAGCAGCCACCAAATTTGCGACATCCAAGGTCAGCGTACAGCCACTTGGAAGCCTGTTTGAACAGATGCTTTTAATGGTATTTGACACGATCATCCTTGAGATGAGTGAGGAAAAAGAAGGAAGCAACGAAGATATGGCAAAACGCCATGCAAGTTTAGAATAGATATTAACAGATTCAGGTATTGATAAGTATTAGTATTAGGTATTAACAGACAGAAAGAAGGAGAACAAAATGCAGAATAATGTAGGATTACAGACAGCATATTGGAGTGGAACAACACCAGCATTAGATATTCATCAGATTATCGAGCTGACAAAAAAGGCTAATATGGATACGATCGAATTAAAAGCAGGAGATTTTGTTCCATTAACAACAGAAGGAAGGGCAGCACTTAGAAAAGAAATCGAAGATGCAGGGCTTTCTATTACGATCAATGGAACTGGTTTAAGACCAGAAAGAGATGTATCAAGTTCTGACGAAGAATCTCACAAAGCAGGAATCAAACATTTATGCCATATGTTAGATTTAAGCAAAGAAATGGGAGCAAAACTGTTCTCCGGAATCCCTTATGGATTATGGAATACACGTCCAGGAGCAGACGATGATGCGATCGCAATGAAAAAAGAACGCAGAACCAATGCAGTCAGAGGTTTAAAAGAAGTTGCAAAACATGCCGAAGAAGTAGGTGTTGTGATCTGTCTTGAGATTGTAAACCGTTTCGAACAGTATATCGCAAATACAGCAGAAGAAGGAATCGCGATCTGCGAAGAGATCAACAATCCATACTGCAAACTGCTGTTAGATACATTCCATATGAATATTGAAGAAGACTATATCCCAGATGCGATCAGAGCAGCTTCTGATAAAGGATATTTAGGATATATCCATATCGGAGAAGCAAACCGAAAGATTCCAAATGGTGAAAAGAAGACAAATATCGATTGGGAAGCAATCGCAGCAACGATCAAAGATATCGGTTATGATGGACCATTTGTTATGGAACCATTCGTACTGGAAAGTTCATCTAGTGCAAAGAGTGTTTCTTTATGGAGAGAGATCAAAGATGGTACAAATATTGATGGTCTGGTAGCAGATGCAGCAGCAGGTGTCAAATTCTTTAAGAGTCTTTAATTCAGAGCATTGGAGGAAATGATATGATCACAACAGTAACATTAAATGCATCCATTGACAAAGCTTATCATATGACAGAAAAAATTGAAAATGGGACTGTTATGCGTGTCGCAAAAACAGATAACAGTGCCGGAGGAAAGGGCTTAAATGTCGCAAGAGTTATCAAACTCTGTGGCGTTGATTCAAAGGCAACCGGTCTGGTCGGCGGATTTAATGGACAATATCTGGAATCACTTCTCGATGCAGACGGGATTGACCATGAATTTGGGCATATCCAGGGAGAGACAAGAAGCTGTATCAATATCTTAGATCCAGGATACGGATCAACAGAATATTTAGAGGGCGGATGCAATGTCACAAAAGAAGAAGAAGCAGACTTCCTAAACAAATTCCCAGAAATCATAAAAGACAGTGACGTTGTAACAATCTCTGGAAGTGCTCCAAAAGACATGGGCAAAGATATTTACCAGAAACTGATCAAAGTGATCAAAGACCAGGGCAAACAGGTCATTTTAGATACAAGCGGTGAATACCTTGAAAAAGGATTGGAAAGCCAGCCGACAATGGTAAAACCAAACGAAGATGAGATTGAATTATTATTCCATACAAAGATTCAAAGTAAAGACGAAGTCATTACATACGCAAAAAGAATTTACGAAGAAAAGAAAATTCCTTATGTCGTTATCTCACTTGGTGGAGATGGAGCATTGTTAGTTTGCGAAAAAGGTATTTATCAGGGGAAACCACCAAAGATCGAAGTTGCCAATACAGTTGGATGTGGAGATTCCATGGTAGGAGCATTTGCGGTAGCTCTGGAGAAGAAGATGGAACCAGAAGAAGCATTAAAATATGCGGTTTCCGTAGCATCAGCAAATGCATTATCTCCACATACAGGAAGATTTGATCCAAAAGACAGAGATGAGATCATTCAGAATGTTGAGATCATAAAATTAGCATAGAAAGGACAAGGTTATGTTAGTAACATCAAAAGAATTACTGTTAAAAGCACAAGAAGGCGGATATGCCGTAGGTGCATTTAATGTAGAAAATATGGAAATGGTACAGGCAGTTTTAGCAGCAGCAGAAGAATTAAATTCACCAGTTATCATGCAGACAACACCATCTACAGTAAAATATGCAGGCCTTGATTATTATCTTGCAAATGTTGAGGCAGCAGCAAAAAGAACAAAAGTTCCAGTTGTTATGCATTTAGATCATGGAAATAGTTTTGAACTTGCAATGCAGGCATACAGAACAGGATATACATCTATCATGATCGATGGATCTCATGAATCATTTGAAGATAATATTGCAGTCAGCAAAGCAGTTGCAGATGCATGCCATCCTGGAAAAGTTCCAGTAGAAGCAGAACTTGGAAAAGTTGGTGGAAAAGAAGATGATCTTGATGGTGGAGATGATAATCCATACACAGACCCACAGGAAGCAAAAGAATTTGTGGAAAGAACAGGCGTTGATTCTCTTGCAGTCGGAATCGGTACAGCACATGGTGTATACAAAGGAGAACCCAAACTTCAGTTTGATATCTTAAGCCAGATCAGAGAAGTTGTAGATATTCCTTTAGTACTTCATGGAACAAGCGGTGTACCAGATGAAGCAGTAGAAGAATGTATCAAACGTGGAATCTGCAAAGTAAACTACGCAACAGATCTTCGAATTGCATTTACAAATGGATTAAATAAATATCTGGCAGAAAATCCAGATACGATCGATCCTAAGAAATACAGTGCAGCAGGACGAGAAGAAGTAAAGAAATATGTTATGAGCAAGATGAAAGTCTGCGGTAGTGTTGGAAAAGCATAAAACGGACAGGTCTTTGGAAGCGTAGGTAAGTATCAAATGGAATATATTTTAAATAATGAACAACTTACAGTAACATTTACTACAAAAGGGGGAACCATATCTTCCATCGAAGATTCTCAGGGAATCGAATATCTCTGGCAGGGGGATGCAGCGTACTGGAGCGGACAGGCACCAGTCTTATTCCCGATCTGCGGAGGTTTAAGAGATGACAAAGCTCTGATCGGAGACGATCTGGAAACACAGATGCCAAGACATGGGATCGTAAGAAAACGTGAGTGGAACATGATCGAAAAAGACGAAAAACATATCGTATTTGAGATAACATCCAACATTGAAACAAAAGTGATGTTTCCATATGATTTCCGTCTGCTTGCAAAATATACACTGGAAGGCAGGTCATTAAAGATCACATACGAAGTAGAGAATACAGACACGAAGAAATTCCCATTCTTTACAGGAGGCCATCCAGGATTTAATTGTCCGTTGGTTTCAGGAGAAGAATACACAGACTACGAGATCGTGTTTGAACAAAAAGAAACATGTACGGTTCCGACACCAGTTCCAGAGACAGGTCTGGTTGATATGGAACACAGATCCGTATATCTGGAGAATTCAGACACAGTGGAATTAAACCATGAAATGTTCGAAATTGATGCAGTCATCTTGGATGAACTGAAATCAAGAAAATTAAAACTTATTTCCAAGAAAAGCGGCAAAGGAATCGAGATGGAATACAAAGACTTCCCATACTTGATCCTGTGGTCCAGTGCAAATCATGGAAACTTTGTTGCAATCGAGCCATGGACAGGATTGTCAACATGCAGCGATGAAGGCGATCATTTTGAAGAAAAAAGAAATGTACAGAGCGTAGAAGCAGGAGAAAGCAAGGAGTACAGTTATTCAGTTTCTATATTATAAATGAAGAATTTCTTCTATATAAGAATGTATTTCTTCTATATATAAATGTTTCTGTACAATAAATGAAAGTAAAAGATAAGGGCTGTTGCAGGAATGAGATCTTGCAGCATGCCCTTATTTTTGTTTGAGATCAGGAGGCATAAATTATGAAGATCAATATCAAAGAATTTACAGGAAAATGCAGCTGTCAAAGGGATCATCAATTGGTTGTTGATGATGTGATCTTGGAAGAAGGTGCATTAAAAAAACTGCCGGAGATATTAAAGAAAGAACCATATGATCAGTATAAACATCTGGTTATAGTCTGTGATGACAATACATACGAAGCAGCAGGAAAAGAAGTCGAGAAATTATTAAGTCCAATCCCAGTGATCAAATTAGATCCAGACAATCTCCATGCCAATGAGATCGGAGTTGCAAAAGTCAAAGAACAGTTAGATCCGATCAAAGAAGTTGACTGTATGATCGCAGTCGGCTCAGGAACAGTCCACGATCTGACAAGATACAATGCATATCAAAGAAAGATTCCATTTATCTCAGTTCCAACAGCAGCCAGTGTCGATGGATATGTATCCACAGTTGCGGCAATGTCATGGTATGGTTTTAAGAAAAGCATGATCGCGGAGTCACCAATCCTGGTCGTCGCAGACAGCCGCATCATCACAGATGCCCCAATGAGACTGACAGCCTCCGGAGTCGGAGATTTATTAGGAAAATACACAGCACTTGCAGACTGGAAGATCACAAATATTCTGGATGGAGAATATATCTGCGACAGAATCTGTGAAATGGAATATGATGCATTAGATAAATTAAAAGAATCTTTAGACGGATTATGCAACCGGGATATCAAGGCATATGAAGAATTAATGTACGGATTATTATTATCCGGACTGGCAATGCAGATGACAGGACATTCCCGCCCGGCATCCGGAGCAGAACATCACATGGCACATTTCTGGGAAATGGCAGTCATCAACGAAGAGATTGATGCATATCACGGAGAAAAAGTGGGAGTCGGACTGATTCAGGTAAGCGACATCTATCATGAAGCAGTGAAATACCTCAAAGAAGGAAACTTTAAATTAAAAGATCATGTAGAGATTGAGACAGATCTTATCGAAAAGACATTTACCAACAAAGAATTATGCGAAAGCATCAAGAAGACAAACGATCCAAATCTGTTAGAACTCATTGATCCGAAAGTATTAAAAGAAAAAACAGGCGAGATTATAAAGATCATCGAAGAGATTCCAAAAGCAGATGAGATCGTTGCAATGTTAGAAAAAGTACACGGAGTAAAAAGCTTAGAAGACATCGGATTTACACCAGATATGAAAGAAAAGACAGCAAGAGTGGCACCATATATCCGCGACCGAATTACATTCTTAAGAATCCTGAAATTCTATGATTTCTACGATCAGGTAATTAAATAGGAGGAAAATCAAATGTTTGAAAAAATCAAATGTTTTATCCTCGATATGGATGGAACAATCTACCTTGGAAATGAACTGTTTCCATTTACAAAAGACTTTTTAAAGAAAGTAGAGGACACAGGAAGAGAATATTACTTCTTCACAAATAATTCCTCCAAAAGCCAGCAGGCTTATATAGAGAAACTTGCCAGACTTGGAATACAGATCAAAAAAGAACAAATGATGATCTCAAGTCATGTCATCATAAAATACCTAAAAGAATACTATGACAAAAAAAGTATTTATGTCGTAGGAACGCCGTCACTGATACAGGAATTTGAGTCCTTCGACATGAACCTCACCGAAGAAGATCCAGACATCGTAGTCCTTGGATTTGACACCACACTAACCTATGAGAAACTATCCAAAGCATGTCATTATATCAGAAATGGATGCACCTATTTTGGAATCAATCCCGACTGGAACTGCCCAATGGAAGGAGGAACCTTCATTCCAGACTGCGGTTCCATGGCAAAATTAATCGAAGCCTCAACAGGAAAATTCCCAGAATTCTTTGGAAAACCATCGAAACATACACTGGATTACATCATAAAAGAAACAGGATATCAGCCAGAGGAAATTGCAATTGTGGGCGATCGGTTATATACAGATATTGCAGTTGCAGATGGAAGCGATGTTACATCAATATTGGTTCTGAGCGGGGAGAGTACAAGAGAAGACGTGGAAAAAAGTGATGTGAAACCAGATGTGGTGGTTGAGAATTTGGTTGAGATTTGTGAGTTGGCCAATTGAAGTCTTTCTGTATATGATAAAAAATAAATAATAGTCTGGAAAAGCAGCTAGAGAATTTTGCACGTGTTTTTGACAAGTCGCTTATCCGCTCAATTTCCTGCGATAACTCGCCTTCAAAGGTATTCAAATCATAAGTCTTTGAGGCTCAAACAATCGCCCAATTGAGCTGCGAACTTTTCAAAAACACGGCAAAATTCTAATGCTGCTTTTCCAGACCGTTATTTATTTTTTCTCATATACAATCCCCACGACTACCTTTCAAATTAAAATATTATTGCAAGAAAAAACAAACAGAACTATAATTTAGACAATAAATAAAACTACACAATATACGAGGAAGAACATCATGAATTTTGGAATTATAGGATTTGGCAGAATTGCCAGAAAGTTCGTAAAGGCAATCGAGGCAGCAGATGAAGGAAAGATTTATGCGATTGGCTCACGGTCAGTTTCCATGGATGATCCGTATTTAAAAGAACATCCAGAAGTCAAAGTATATAAAGACTATGAAGAACTGTTAAATGATCCGCAGGTAGATGCTGTTTATATCGCGTTGACTCATAAATTTCATAAAGAATGGATTTTAAAATCATTGGAACACCATATTCCAGTATTAAGTGAGAAGCCGTTAGTGTTAAAATCCAAAGATGTAAACGAGATTAGGGAAAAAGTAAAAGAAACCAATACATTATGTACCGAGGCATTAAAAACAAAATTTAACACAGGATATGATCATCTAAAAGAAGATCTGAAGAGAATCGGAAACATCCAAACGATTTATGCAAATTTCTGTTCAGACTCATCAGGATTGCCAAAGACGTCATTTTTGTTTGATAAAGAACAAGGAGGAGCATTGAATGATATTGGAAGTTATGTGCTTGGGTTTATTCTTGGAATCCATGAAGAAGAAATTGACAAGATAGAAACTGAGAGAAAAGATATCGAAGGTATCAATTATTATTTCAGATCAGCAATTCATTTTAAGGATGGATGCATCGCAACAGCCGAAGGAGCCATTGACCGTGAGATGGAAAGATATGCGAAAATTGTCGGGACTAAAGGAGAGATCATGATTCCAAATTATAACAGGATCATTGATTATACGATTCTTTGGAAGGACGGAACAACAGAAACAAAAAAATATCCATTCAAGGGAAATGATATGACAATGCAGATAGAAGATTTTATAGAGGATGTAAAAAATGGGAAGGTGCAGAGTGAGAAACATTGTCTGGAGGATACGAAGAAGATTCTGGAAGCTAGTGAGATGATCTAGTTAGAAATTTTATGAAGTGAAATTTGATTTAAGCAGAAGATATAATACAAAAGGTACTGGACGATTTACGATTAATCCAGTACCTTTTTTAAGAAAATTTAAATTGTAGTTTCTATTTTTTTAGTTATTTGAAAGATTTTGTGTAAAGTGTCACCTTCCATGATTCCTTCATTATTTACCATCATCATAAATCGCTTTTAAATTTGTCGATATCCTTGATATTATATGCCCATAAACAACCTAGAATTATTTGAAGAATACTGTCATCTTGTCGCATACATAGGTCTCGATATCGTTTGGTAATATTGGGAAGAAAAAAGTGATTGCAACACCACAAAATTCATAAAATTATTTGTGCTGATAACCCAAACCAATCAAACAATAAATATGCTAAAATAACCAAGGAAGGGCAATGAAGACCAAAATTTTCATTGCCCTTTTATCTTTTTTTGAAAAAATTATAATAAAAGCATAGAAATATAGAAGGAGACAAACGCCAATGAAACAATTCAGTGTAAAACCAACGATCAAAATGTTAGATACAGTACAAGAATTATGCGACGAATACCAGATCGGAGCAGGAGACCTCGTATTTGCAAGCAACTCCACTTATGAAAGATACTTTAAAGATAAAATCGATGGAGCAACAATTATCAACTACAGAAAATACGGTTCCGGTGAACCAACTGATCTGATGGTAGAAGGAATCTGCGAAGAAGTTAAAGACATTACATATAACAGAGTCTTTGCAATTGGCGGCGGTACGATTCTTGATGTAGCAAAACTATTTGCACTAAAACAAGTATCTCCAGTCGTAGATCTTTACGATGGGAAAATAAAAGCCGAAAAAGAAAAACAATTAATTCTGATTCCTACAACCTGCGGAACAGGAAGTGACAAACATCTCCATTCTGGAACTGACAACAAAGAACACAAAAATGGGATTAGCAGTCGATGAATTATACGCGGATGATGCAGTTTTAATTCCAGAATTAGTAGAAAGCCTGCCATTCAGATTTTTTGCAACAAGCTCCATCGATGCCCTGATTCCTAAAAAATCTTTGCATGAGTATGGGGTGAAAGAAGAGGAGTTGGAAGAATTCACGGAAGTTGTCATGACAAAACAGGGAAGATTGATGGCGAATAATTATGTGGAATTAGATCGGAATACAGTTTATGGGATTTATAAAAAATTGTATTAAATTGTAATTTGAAAGGTAGTCGTGGGGATTGTATGGAGAACGGTATTGGCTGTCAATTTTGATATTTGCAAACAGAAGATTTGAGAAATTAGTAAACTGCTGTATTTAAATTTTTCCAAACATCTCGTTAAATCGGTGTTGTTAGATTCCTTTAATCTTCCGTTAACGAATACAAAAATTATTAACCAATACCGTTCCCCATACATACCACTTTCGAATTCCACCATATTGTGGGTTCATCACGATAACCTTCAGGTATATGATAAAAAATAAATAATAGTCTGAAAAAGCAGCATTAGAATTTTGCCACGTTTTTTACCGATTCGCAGCTGGCTTGGTGCAATGTTTGAGCCTCAAAGAGTAACGATTTGAGTACCTTTGAAGGCGAGTTTTGCAAGGAAAGCCAGCGGATAAGCGATCGGTAAAAAACGTGTGCATAAATTCTCTAGCTGCTTTTTCAGACTATTATTTATTTTTTATCATATACAGAAAGACTCCAGTTGGCCAACTGCCCACAAAATCAGAATTGTACAAAAAACAATAATCTATAGAATTTACCCCAAACCACTGCTATAATAAATAAGATTAATCAAACAGTTTCAACATAAAAAAGAGGGAGTACATCATGAAAAAGTTAATATTAATCGTAATGTTAGCATTATGTACAGTAACGATCACAAGTCGTCCGGTACAGACTTATGCGTATACAGAAGAACAAAAACAACAGGCAAAAGCATGGCTTTCTGCGCATGGTTATCCGCCAACAAGGGCAGGGGCTGAGCAGGCGTATCAGGATTATATGGATGGAAAGATTGATGTTCCAGAGGCCGATGCATACCTTGGAAGAGATAAACAGAAGAAAGTAGAAGAAAAGAAGAACAGCACTTCAACTACGAATAAAGCAAACCAGAAGACAGAATCAGAAAGAACAGCAAAGACTAAGAATACTGAGTCAACGAACACAGAATCACAGACATCTGATACAAGCAAAACAACAACGACTGCAACAGAAAAAACAGTGACAACAGAAACCAAAGAGCAGCAAAAACAAAAAGAAGAGAAGAAGAAACAGGAAGAAAAAAAAGAAAAGAAAAAGCATATGACAGGAATTACAATTGCGATTGCGGCAGTTGCAGTTTTTGCAATTTTAGTATTGATCATGCGTAAGAGAATGTAAAAAATGGCGTCTGACACTAGAAAATAAAAGTGTCAGGCACCATTTTTATTTTTTTAGAAATTTCCAAATATTTTTAAAGAGCTTCAACGGTTGTTTTTAATACATCGACATCGACTTTTAACTGCTCGATATCTTTTGTACTGTCCTTATAACGCTCAAAGGTAGAAAGATAACAGCTTAAAATCTCATTTTGAATGGGAATGAGTTTTGTTTCGATATCAAGATGCATTCTTGTGACTTCATCACATAGATCATAGTGACTGCGTTCAAGCCTTGTAATACGAAATGTCAAAGAATTAACATCAGTTCTAAGACTGTTTACATTACCTTCAACGCTGCCGATTCTAGTATCAAGATTGGCAACCTTAATATCAAGATCAGCAACTTTAGTATCAAGATTGGCAACTTTAGTATCAAGATTAGCAACTTTAGTTTCGAGATTATCCATTCTAGTTTCGAGATTATCCATTCTAGCTTCGAGATTATCCATTCTAGCTTCGAGATTATCCATTCTGGTTTCGAGATTATCCATTCTGATTTCAAGGTTATTCATTCTAGTTTCAAGATTATCTATTCTAGTATCCAGACGATCAACCTTAACATTCAAGTTAGAAATATCTTCTTGCATATTCGCCAAAACAGACAGAATTTTTTCCTCGTTTTTAATTAAAACGGACCACATATTTTCTTCATTGTGCATCAAAATTCCTCCTTTCGTAAAAAAAATATTGCAAAATTTGAACAATCGATTGTAAATTTGTTCCAATATTATACCATGCTTTCAGTAATATGTCTATATAAATATATATAAAAAACGAAGAAAATTTCATAAAAATGGAAAAAATATAAAATAGAGGAAAATTAGAAAATGAAAAACTAACTTGACATAAAAGTTAGTTAGTGCTATCTTGTAAATAAATTAAATAACATCTTTAGGGCAGGGTGAGATTCCCTACCGGCGGTTACAGCCCGCGAGCCTTTTGGGAGGCATGACTTGGTGAGATTCCAAGGCCGACAGTATAGTCTGGATGGAAGAAGATTTAAGAAGCGATATTGATCATTATGTCCTGGGATTTTTCTATAATTCCAGGATTTTTTATTTCATTGATAAGTTATAAAATACAAGATTAAGATTACAGATCAAAGAAATATAAGATATCAAAAAAGAGTTCCTGAAGAGTTTCGGCTTGAAGCACAGGAACTCTTTTTTGCATTTCAAATTCAATACCCACAAAATCGAATCTCCCAGAATAAAACCTGAAGGGAAGGGAGAAATACATTTGAATGAAGAATATATGAGACGTGCGATAAGTCTTGCCAAAAAGGGCTGTGGATATACAAATCCAAATCCTCTGGTTGGGGCAGTGATCGTAAAGGATGGAAAGATCATTGGAGAAGGTTATCATGAGAAAATCGGAGAACTTCATGCGGAAAGAAATGCATTAAAAAATTGTAAGGAAGATCCCGAAGGTGCAGAAATCTATGTAACATTAGAACCATGCTGTCATTATGGAAAGACTCCACCATGTACGCAGGCACTGATTGAGGCAGGCATAAAGAAAGTTTACGTTGGAAATACAGATCCGAATCCGAAAGTTGCCGGAGGAGGAATTAAAATCTTAAAAGAACATGGAATTGAAGTAGAGACAGGAATTCTTGAGGAAGAATGCCGACAGTTAAACGATATATTTTTTCACTATATCCAGAGTGATATTCCTTATACAGCTCTGAAATATGCCATGACATTAGATGGAAAAATTGCAACAGCGGCAGGTGAATCAAAGTGGATCACGAGTGAAACAGCAAGAGAACATGTTCATAAGCTGAGGCATCAGTATGCGGCGATCATGGCTGGAATTGGAACAGTATTGGCCGATGATCCAATGTTGAATGCGAGAATCGAAAATGGAAATGATCCCATTCGCGTTATTTGTGATTCAAACTTGCGGATTCCGCTAAAGTCAAAGATTGTAACAACTGCAGGACAGATCAGAACGATCATTGCGACAACCAGCAATGATGAGGGAAAAATAAGAAACCTGACTCAAATGGGCTGCGAGATCATCAAAACAACAGAAGAAAATGGAAGAGTGAATCTAAAAGAACTTCTTAGGAAGTTAAGAAAAATGGAAATAGACAGTGTTTTGACAGAAGGCGGCGGAACATTGAATGAAGCTTTGATTCAAAATGGATGTGTTCATAAAGTTTACGCCTATATCGCACCGAAACTTGTTGGAGGTGAAACGGCAAAGACACCAGTGGAAGGAAAAGGAATCAGCAAGTTAAAAGATGCAGTGATCTTTGACGAATTGAAAGCAACCGCACTTGGAAATGATATTTTGCTGGAAGGGAAGGTGAAGAGATGTTTACCGGAATCGTAGAAGAATTAGGAACCGTCGTTTCTCTGAAACGAGGTAGTAAATCAGCGGTTCTCACGATCAAAGGAGATCAGATTTTTGAAGATCTGAAATTGGGAGACAGTGTTGCAGTGAATGGTGTCTGCCTGACGGCAACACATATGAGCGGAAAGACATTTCAGGCAGATGTAATGAATGAGACATTTAACCGAAGCAGTCTCGGGACTTTGAAAAAAGGAGATGTTGTGAATTTGGAACGTGCCATGGCAGCCAATGGAAGATTTGGCGGACATATGGTGGCCGGACATATTGACGATGTTGGGGAACTTGTTTCGGTAAAGCAAGATGATAATGCAGTATGGTTTACGATCAAAGCACCAAAAAAGATCATGAAATACTGTATTGAAAAAGGGTCGATCGCACTGGATGGAATCAGTCTTACGATTGCAAAACTGACAGAAGATACCTTGTCCGTTTCCATGATCCCTCACACGATACAAAATACAAACTTTGGAAACAAAAAAATGGGAGACCTTATTAATCTGGAAAATGATATGGTTGGAAAATATATAGATAAACTCATTCATTTTGCAGAAGACGAAGACAAACATAATAAAGAATCCACAACATTAACAATGGAAATGTTAAGAAATGCTGGATTTTAAAGAAAGAAGGAAGAAATCATGAGTGATGTAGTATGTGAAGTGATCGCAAAGCTTCCAACAAAATATGGAACTTTTGAAGCACATGGTTACGTTGATCAAAGAAGTGGAGAACATCATGTGGCACTTGTAAAGGGAAATGTGGCAGACGGAGAGCCAGTATTATGCCGTGTACATTCAGAATGCCTGACAGGTGATACATTTGGCTCACTAAGATGCGACTGCGGAGAACAAAGAAGCCGTGCCATGCGTCAGATCGAAAAAGAAGGAAGAGGCGTATTCTTGTATATGCGCCAGGAAGGAAGAGGAATCGGACTGATCAATAAATTAAAAGCTTACGTTTTGCAGGAACAAGGAATGGATACTGTAGAAGCCAATTTAGCACTAGGATTTAAAGACGATGAAAGAGATTACAGTGCAGGTGCCATGATCCTGCAGGATTTAGGAATCAAAAAGCTGCGTCTTATGACGAATAATCCAACAAAAATTGATGGTTTAAACGAATATGGATTAGAAATCGTAGAACGAGTGCCGATCCAGATGCCGATCAATCCATTTGATAAATATTATATGCAGACAAAACAGCAGAAAATGGGACATATGACAACATACGAAATTTAAAAGTCCTCAGATATTTTAATAAAAAACAAGAAACAAATAAGAAAAAAGGAGAAATAAAATGAGAGTATTAGAAGGAAAATTAGTAGCAAGCGGATTAAAAGTAGGAATCGTAGCAGCCAGATTTAACGAATTTATCGTATCCAAATTAGTATCCGGAGCTTTAGATGGTCTGAAAAGACATGATGTAAGCGATGATGATATCGATGTAGCATGGGTACCAGGTGCTTTCGAGATTCCACTGATCGCAGATAAGATGGCAAAAAGCGGAAAATATGATGCTGTCATCTGCTTAGGAGCAGTTATCCGTGGAGCAACAAGCCATTACGATTATGTATGCAACGAAGTATCCAAAGGAATCGCACAGGTATCCCTAAGTGCAGGAATTCCAGTATTATTTGGAGTTGTTACAACAGAAAATATTGAACAGGCGATCGAAAGAGCCGGTACAAAAGCAGGAAATAAAGGATACGATTGTGCATTATCAGCAATTGAAATGGCACAGCTGATCAAAGAAGTGGAAGCATAATTATGGAACAATATTATTTAGGATTTGATGCTGGAACACAGAGTGTCAAAGTAGCGGTTTACGATCTTGATATGAACCTGATCGTACAGGATACAAATGCAACGATCTTAAATTATCCACAGCCAGGCTGGGTTGAAATGGATGCCGACCAGTATTTAAGCGCAGCTGTCACAGGAATCAAAAACTGTGTTACAAAAATGAAAGAAAAAAATTTAGACCCAGATAAGATCCGCTCCATCTTTGGAGACGGAATCATCTGTGGAATTGTCGGAGTTGACGAAGACTGCCATGCAATGACACCGTATATTAATTATCTCGATTCAAGAACCAAAGAAGATGTAGAACAGTTCACATCCAAAAACTTAGAAATATGGGCAGAGGAAACCGGAAATCCACAGCCAAACTGTATGTTTCCAGCAATGTTTGCACGCTGGATGCTGAAACACTGCGAAGAGTTCAAACAAAATGGTAAAAAATTCATGCACAACGCACCATATATTCTTGCCAATCTTGCAGGACTATCTGCAGATGAAGCATTTATTGACTGGGGTGCAATGTCTGGATGGGGACTTGGATACCATGTGATCGATAAAAAATGGTCGAAAGAACAGCTGGATATTCTAGAGATTCCGATCGAAATGATGCCGGAGATTAAAAAGCCATGGGATATTGTAGGACATTTGTCCGAAAAATATGCGAAAGAGACAGGGCTGAAACAAGGAATTCCAATCTGTGCCGGGGCAGGAGATACCATGCAGTCTATGATCGGGTGCGGAGTTATCAAGCCAGATCAGGCAGCCGATGTCGCAGGGACATGTGCCATGTTTTGTATTGCAACAGATGGAATTAACCCAGAGCTTAGCAAACCAGAAAATGAATTGATCTTTAACAGCGGAACGATGGAAAATACATATTTTTACTGGGGATTTATAAGAACCGGTGGTCTGGCGCTGCGCTGGTATCGGGATAATGTATGCAATGAACCAGAAAACGGAGCATATTTTGATGAACTGAACGAAAAAGCACAAGAAGTACCATGTGGGGCAAAAGGTGTTCTGTTTCTTCCATATTTAACAGGAGGATTTGGAGACACATCCGATGCAAGTGCCTGTTTTTTAAATATGTCGATGGATACAGATCAGGCAGTACAGTGGAGAGCGGTGTTAGAAGCGATCGGCTATGATTATATGAGTGTCACAGATATTTACAAAAAAGCAGGAGTGCCGCTTGAATTTATGACGATCACAGAAGGCGGAAGCCGTTCAGAATTGTGGAATCAGATTAAAGCAGATATGCTTGGATGCGAAACTGCAACACTTGAAAATGCACAAGGAGCAGTATTAACAGATGCAGCCGTTGCAGCTTATGCAGTCGGAGATTTAAAAAATCTTACAAACGTATTTGAAAATACAAGAAAGATCAAGAAAATCTATAAGCCCGATCCGAAACGAACAGATTATTACCGCAATGTATACGAAAAACAGCGAAAGCTGATCAAAGATGATATGAAAACCGTTTTTCATACCCTCCATCAAATAGAAAAAATTTCACCAAAAGATCAGACATTTGCCTCAAATTAAAAGGCAAATGCAAAAGGCTTCTTTACAAGAAGCCTTTTTTTCTTGTACAATAAAAGGACAGCCTATAAGGAATAACAATAAGTTAATAAAAACTAACTATAGAAATCAGGAGGAATTTAAGTCATGGATAACGAAAAAATTGAAAAATTACAGAAAATGATCGACGAAAGCAGCAATATCGTATTCTTTGGCGGTGCGGGAGTGTCAACCGAGAGCAATATTCCAGACTTTCGAAGTACTGACGGGTTATACCATCAGACATACAAATATCCACCAGAAGTCATGGTAAGCCATACATTTTATACACAGCATACAGAGGAATTTTATGATTTTTACAAAAACAAAATGATCTTCCTTGATGCAAAGCCTAATAAAGCACATTTGAAATTAGCTGAACTTGAACAGGCAGGAAAGCTATCAGCAATCGTGACACAGAATATTGACGGACTGCATCAGGCAGCAGGAAGCAAAAATGTATTTGAACTTCACGGAAGTGTTCATAGAAATTACTGCCAGAAATGTGGCAAATTCTTTGATGTCAATTATGTGGTAAATGAAGATGGAGTACCATACTGTGATGAGTGTGGCGGAATCATTAAACCAGACGTTGTATTATATGAAGAAGGGCTGGATTCCCAGACGATCAACGGAGCAGTCAATGCGATCCGACAGGCAGATATGCTGATCATTGGAGGAACCTCATTAGTTGTGTATCCCGCAGCAGGAATGATCGATTATTTCAGAGGAAAATATCTTGCCGTATTGAATCGCGATGCAACCAGCCGTGATAAACAGGCAGACCTTTGTATCACAGATCCGATCGGAGAAGTATTAGGAAGAATCAGAGTATAAAAGAAGAATCAAGGTATAAAATATGAAGAAAAAAGATATCATTCTGATCGCAGCAGTGTTAGTGATCGCACTGATCAGCTTTGCAGCGATCAAGATGACACAAAAAGATGGAAAAGAAGTTGTCGTTACGGTCAAGGGAGAAGAAGTATACAAAACATCGATCAGCAAAGACCAGATCTACAAGATACCAGTTAAAAATGGAACAAATACCATGCAGATCAAAGACGGCAAAGTCACAATGAAGGAAGCAGACTGCAGGGACCAGATCTGTGCAGACCACAAAGCAATCGAGAAATCAGGAGAAACGATCGTATGCCTTCCTCATAAAGTTGTGATAGAAATCAAATCAGAAAATGGCAAAGAACAGGAACTCGACGGAGTAACCCAGTAATATAAGAATCTAATAATATAGTAACAGGAGAAATATATGTCGACCAAAAGATTAGCGGCGGATGCAATGTTTTTGACATTAGCTCTCGTTGTATCCTATATAGAAGTATTAATTCCCATACCAGTCGGAATCCCGGGAATTAAATTAGGACTTGCAAATGGAGTTATTATGGTACTGTTGTTTTTTACAACATGGATCAGAACACTTGAAATCTCAGTAATCCGAGTTGTACTGGCAGGATTTTTGTTTGGAAATCCAATGACGATCGTATACAGCCTTGCAGGGGGAATTCTAAGTCTGATCGTTATGGGACTGTTAAAGAAGATCGAAGGATTTTCACCAGTAGGAATCAGCGTTGGAGGCGGTGTTGCACATAATATAGGACAGTTAAGCGTTGCAGTGATATTAATGGAGAACACAAAGATTTATTATTACGCACCAGTTTTACTGATCACGGGAACGATCGCAGGAATTATTATCGGAGTATTAAGCGGAGTGCTGGTTAAGAAAATCCCGCCACAATTATTTAACTAAATAAGCAGCAATCTTTCATTTCACAGGCAGAATGATCGATGGAAATTATGAAAATTTCGTAAAATTCTTTCTAAAAGTTTGAAATTTCATCAAAATCATGGTAGTACTATATGTATATGTGCTTTCATAAGCAGGATAAGAATAAGATAATACAAAAGAAAAAGGAACTCTTAGATATGAAAAGAAAGGAGTTTGAAAATGAAAGCAAAACTAAATGAGATCATAAAACACGGACATTTAGGTAGTATGGCGGTATTTTTTGCAGTTTATATGGTCACATTTTCCTATATAGAAAACCGGGATGTACATCATTATATTGTACACACAGCACTTGATGATAAAATCCCATTTTGTGAATACTTCATTATTCCATATCTGTTATGGTTTATATTTGTAGCCGTAACCATACTGTATTTTATGTTTTTTAATAAAAATAAATGGAAAGAATACTATCAGCTGATGATCACATTAGCAACAGGAATGTCCTTATTTCTGATCATCTCACTGGTATTTCCAAATGGACAGGATTTAAGACCGGTACTTAGCGGAAACAGTGTGTTTATTCAGGCAGTACAATTTATATATCACACAGATACACCGACCAATGTACTGCCAAGCATTCATGTATTCAATTCCCTTACATGCTGCATGGCAATTCTTAAGAATAAACGAAAATATTTTAAGAAAACAACGGATATCGTTACAGTAATCTTAACGATATTAATTATCATGTCAACGATGTTGCTAAAACAGCACAGCGTTGTGGACGTAGTGCTTGCATCCCTGATGTACACAGCATGTTACAGGGTTGTGTATGGCAAAGAAGTGTGGAAACAGAATGCATTTTGTTCTTTTTTGTTTACGAATCGTTAAGTAAGAAAGCTTGACAGTATTTCTTGTGTTTGGTATAAATAGGAGTAATTGTGTTACGATATAAACAGGAAAATAAACTTGAATAACCTACGATAAGAGATCAATCAGGAAAAGAGTATAAGAATGAAAAGAAGAATTCTATCGATATTAGTATGCATGGCAGTCCTGTCGTTATGTTTAGCAGGATGCACAGGCAATACAGCGAAGAAGAACAAGAATGGAAAACTGAAAGTCATGGCAAGTTTTTATACGATGTATGACTTTGCCCAGAAGATCGGCGGAGATAAAGTGGAAGTGACAAATATGGTGCCGGCAGGTACAGAACCCCATGACTGGGAACCATCCACCAAGGATCTGATCGAGATGGAGAAATCCGATGTCTTCATATATAATGGAGCAGGAATGGAACAGTGGGTAGATGATGTGCTGGAAAGTCTTGACACCGAAGAATTAACAAGTGTTGAAGCATCCAAAGGAATCAAACTGTTAAAAGATAACGATGCCCATGAACACGACCACCAACATGGAAGCGAGAATGATCCCCATGTATGGCTTGATCCACAGAACGCAAAGTATGAGATGAACAGGATCAAGAAGGCACTGATCAAAGCAGATCCAAAAAACAAAGATTATTACGAAGCCAATTATAAAAAAGAAGCAGCAAAATGCGACGAACTGGATCAGTTATATAAGGAAGAATTAGCTAAAGTTTCAAAGCGTGAACTCGTTGTAGCGCATGAGGCCTTTGGATATTTGTGCAAAGCGTATGACTTAGAACAGATGGGAATTGAAGGATTATCAGCAGATGATGAACCAGATCCAAAACAGATGAGCGAAGTCATTGATTTTGCAAAGAAACATAAGGTCAAAACGATCTTTTTTGAGGAACTGGTAAGTCCAAAAGTAGCGAAGACAATTGCAAAAGAGACAGGAGCATCCGCAAAGATGCTCAATCCACTCGAAGGATTAAGTGACAAAAAAATCAAAGCAGGGCAGGATTATTTTTCTGTAATGAAACAAAATCTCTCTGCGATCAAAGAGGCATTAAGTGAATGAGTGAAACAACCACAAATAAAATGATACAACTAAATCATGTAAAGTTCGGTTACAGCGATACGGAAGTATTAGATGAGATCAATCTAACGATCAACGAAGGCGAATATGTCGTATTAACCGGAGAAAATGGAAGCGGAAAGAGTACGCTGATGCGGCTGATCCTCGGAGAACTGAAACCAGATGAAGGAGAAATCATCATTATGGGCAATGATCCGAAGTTAAAAAAACAGATCGGTTATGTTGCACAGAACGGAATCAGTAAGAATCAGAGTTTCCCGGCTACCGTTGAAGAAATCATGGTAACAGGATTATATCAGGAACTTGGATTGTTTCATCTTCCACATAAGAAACACAGAAAGAAGATTAAAGATACGCTGAAAGAATTCGGAATGGATGAATTTCTAAAGCGCAGAATCGGAGAGCTGTCCGGAGGGCAGCAGCAGAGAGTGATGATCGCAAGAGCAATGATCTCAAATCCAAAGCTGCTGATCTTAGATGAACCGACAACCGGAGTCGATGCAACATCAACAAAAGTATTGTACGATACATTATATGAGATTAATACAAAATACAATACAACCATCTTTATGATCACACATGGAAGACTGCAGGACTGCAAAGGATGTGACCGTATTTTGAGAATGGACGAAGGGAGGATCGTGGAACAATGATAGAAATGCTTCAATATGGATTTATGCAAAGAGCATTTATCACAGGAATTCTTCTGGCAGTGATCACTCCACTGATTGGAATCACGATCGTACTGAAACGTATGTCCATGATCGGAGATGCACTTTCCCATGCATCCTTAGCAGGAGTTGCCCTTGGATTATTACTGGGAATCAATCCAATTCTTGGAGCTATGGGAATCTGCCTGTTTGCGGCGCTGGGCGTTGAAGCAATCCGAAGAAAGATACCAAGATACTCCGAGATGGCAATCTCTATCATTATGTCAACCGGAATCGGACTTGCAGGAATCCTGTCAGGATTTGTGAAAAATGGAACGAACTTTAATAGTTTCCTGTTTGGAAGTATCATCTCCATCAGCAAAGACGAATTACTGATCGTATGCGTGATCAGTGCATTAGTGCTGCTGTGCGTATTACTTTTATACAAAGAACTATTCTATATCGGATTTGATGAGAATGCATCAAGGATCAGCGGTGTGCCAGTCAAGACGATCAACTTTATCTTCACACTGTTAACAGCACTGACTGTATCCATTGCATCAAGAACTGTAGGAACACTGATCGTATCATCAATGCTCGTTATTCCGATCGCATGTGGAATGCAGGTAGGAAGAAGTTATAAAGCCGTTATGATCATTGGTGTGATCACAGCACTCGTTACGACCGTAATCGGATTGACATTATCTTACTATATCGGACTCAAACCAGGAGGAACGATCGTACTGCTTGAAGTAGGATGCTTCCTTATACTTGCATTTGTAAGTAGATATTTAAAATAATCAGGATACTTGAATTTCATAACAAAATTTTATATAATGAATAAATGGCATGCATATAAGAACAAGATTGCATGCCTTCTTTTTTGGAAATGATTATGAAAGGACAATAGATCAATGATTACAAAATTAATTGAAACCGTATATCAGTTCCTGTGGGGAGACTGGATTCATATTCCACTTCCGGGTGGAGGAAGCTTAGGAATCTCACTTTTGATTCTGTTATTATTCCCAGCAGGAATCGTATTTACAATAAAAACAAGAGTATTACCGATCCGCTTATTCCCGGATATGGTAAAAGCACTGACAGCAAATAAAAAAGGAGAGAAAGAAAAGAGCAGTTTATCTTCTTTACAGACATTGATCGTATCAACCGCAACCAGAGTCGGAATGGGAAATTTAACCGGAGTTGTGGCAGCCGTATCCGCAGGAGGAGCGGGAGCAGTCTTTTGGATGTGGATCACAGCCTTGCTTGGATCATCTACCGCATTTATCGAAGCAACCCTTGCACAACTTCATAAAGAAAAAGACCCATTATACGGAGGATACCGCGGAGGTCCTGCATACTATATCCATCATTTTATGGAAGAAAAACAAGGCAAGAAGAAAAAACATACCTTGATCGCCGTCTTATTTGCAATCTCAGGACTGATCTGCTGGTGCGGAATCAGTCAGGTAGTTAGTAACTCTGTAGCGGAATCATTTAACAATGCTTTCCATATTCCTACGCTGTATACAACCATTGTTCTAGTAGCAATTGCAGCAGTGATCGTATTAAGAAAGAATGCAACCGTGAAAGTGTTAGATATCGTTGTACCAATCATGGCAGTTGTATATTTTTTGATTACGATCTATGTGATTGTGACGAATATTACAAGTGTTCCAACGGTTTTTGCAAGAATCTTCAAAGAAGCCTTTGGACTAAGACAGGTGGCAGCAGGAGGATTTGGAGCGGTTCTTATGAATGGTGTGAAACGAGGATTATTCTCAAACGAAGCAGGATCAGGATCAGCACCGTGCGCTGCCGCAGCCGCAGACTGCGAACGCCCGGCACAGATGGGACTTGTACAGGCACTTGGAGTATTTATTGACACGATCGTCATTTGCAGCTGTACAGCAATGCTTATGTTGCTCGCACCACAGAGTATGACCGAAGGACTCACAGGAATGAACCTGTTACAGACAGCCATGAGCTACCATTTAGGAAGTTTCGGAGTGATCTTTATTGCAGTGATCCTGTGGATGTTCAGTTTTTCAACATTCCTTGGAATCTTATTTTACGCAAGATCCAATGTCGCATACCTGTTTGGAGACAAATGGGCATGGCAGACAGCGTATAAAGTGTTAGCATTAGTAATGCTTTTTATCGGAGGAATCCAGACTTATACATTTGTATGGGACTTAGGAGATGTCGGAATTGGACTGATGACGATCTTTAATATCTTCATTCTGTATGCAATGTCAGGACAGGCAATGAAAGAATTGAAAGATTATGAAGCAGGGAAGAAGAAACCAATCGAAGAAAGAGCATTTTCCTTGCAGGAAGATGAATAAAATATAAATAAAAACCGAACAATTTACGTAAATGATGATCAAATAACGTAAATTGTTCGGTTTTTGTTATGTTATTTGGTAAAATAACGTAAATAGAAATTCGATAACCTAAATATATTGAAATTAACGTAACAAAAAGTGAATTAACGTAACAAAAAAGTGAATTAAGTGAACAAGGTTTTTCTTGTCCTAAAATAAGCTGTCAAAACCATCGTTCCAGTCAACACCCAGGAAATCGGATAAATCACCATCAAAAGTCTGTAATCATGGAACCAGTTACAAACCGTAGCCAGCCACACAAGCCTTAACACACAAGATCCAAACACCGTCAATACCGCAGGAGTCATAGAACGCCCAAAACCACGCAGGCACCCGCCGCTGATCTCATAAGTACTCGTAAGAGGCTCAAACATCAAAACAAACAAGAAACGAATGACAGCATAATGATACACTGCAGGATCACCCGTAAACAAGCTGATAAAGAATGTACGGAATACAACAAAAATCGTACTAAGCACACCACAAGAAATCACACTGCACATCATACCAAGACGAAAGATCTTCTTACAACGTTCCTCATTTTTCGCACCATAATTCTGTCCGGTAAATGTAACAACGGTCTGTGCAAATGCATTGACAAGATAATAAGCAAAATACTCATAATTAAGCTCCACTGCAGACCCGGCAATTCCACCAGAACCAAAACTATTGATCCCAGACTGAATACAGACATTCGCAAGCGAAAAGACCATTCCCTGAAGCCCGGCTGGAACCCCGATCCTTAAAATCTTAGAAACAGCATCACGATCGATCATCAAAGACTTAAAAGAAAGACGGATCGGAAGCTCCTCATGAGTCAGAAAATAAAGAATCTGAACAGCACTCACAGCATTCGCCCCAACCGTAGCAAGTCCAGCACCTGCAACACCCATATGAAATACAACGACAAACAACAGATTCAAGATAACATTGACAACACCAGATACGATCAAAGCATACATCGGACGACGCGTGTCCCCGATACTGCGAAGAATGG
>OLSC01000855.1_pt1 | contig 33898 bp, 39 predicted proteins | sample 1672881 | NCBI WGS metagenome assembly OLSC01 (sample SAMEA3136733, study PRJEB25190) | human gut metagenome | biome: human gut; feature: human-associated habitat; material: faeces | place: Austria | collected 2013
CACAGGTTGTTGTTTTGCCAACGCCGCCTTTCTGGTTGGCGATGGCGATGATTTGTGTGTTCATGACTTCACCTCATTTCTGATTGTTGCTGTTGTTTCTGGAAATAGAAAAAGCCGCCACTTCAAAATCATAAAGTGACGGCCCTTTCTAATGCCGGAATCTCTGAAACAAAAAAAGCACCCAGTTATTTGTTACTGAGTGCCTGCATTAGAATCGTATTTAATTGTTCAGATTTGGTCAGATTATGCCAAACCCTCCAGCGAAAAATCCGGTGTCTGAGAGTGCCAAATCACCCTCAAAAATACCCCCGAAATTGCTCTCTGGTTGTCCTATTTTTTAACCACTAAGGCCGTTTTTTGACCCCATTTTTGCCGGTTGTCCTATATTTAACCACTAAAAATTGGGTGAAATCGGCTCTCGTTTTGCCAAATTTGGTCAAACCATATCAGCCCGTTTAGATATAGCAAAAGCCCGGAAAACCTTGATTTTCCGGGCTTTTTGAACCATTTTGATATAGTCTGAGCAGTCGATTATCGCTTGCTGAACTGCGGAGCGCGACGAGCTGCTTTGAGACCGTACTATATATCCCCTTACAGGCTCAAACCATTGATTTTATTGAACTTTTTGAATTGTACTGTCAAATTTAGCCCCTATTTTAACCCATCTGGAAACTATCTTTCCACTTGGTTTCCAAAAGCTTTATTAACCACAGAAGACAACTGCTGAGGTTTATTATACTTTACTTTAGCGTAAATGTCCATCGTAATTCTACTGTTTTCATGGCCTGCCAGATACTGTACTGTTTTAGGATCGACTGAAGCATATATTAAATTTGTAATATATGTATGCCTCAGTTGGTGTGGCGTAACTTGAAAGTCTAAACTATAAACTACATCACTATTATGCGCTGCCTTTTCTCCTAATACCGGAGTCACTGTATGTTTAATCTTTTGTCCATTAACATATCTGACATAGGTTCTCTCTTTTGTTGAACGTGTCACAATATACTGCCACACTCTTTTAAATTGCGTATATGATAATGGCCCTCCATCCTTATTGGCTACGACAAAGTCAGATTTAGAATTTTCCTTTGCATCTTTCAAACATTCAACAAGCTGGTTCGGCAACGGAATATCTCTTTTTGCTGCCTTTGTTTTCAATTCTTCAGTAATTACAGGACGATTATGTTCCGAGTGCCATGCACGGCGAACCGAAAGATATGGCGTTTCGCAATCTAAAAACACACAATCCCATTTCAGTGCCAGAATCTCCTCACGCCTTAATCCTGCGTACAATCCTATCATAACAAAGACATACGGTGGTAACCCTTTTATTGCATCAAGCAACTTCTTTATCTGACCATCTGTAAGCGCCATTCTGTCTTTCACCGGTTTGCCGCCTTTCCATGATATTCTCTGACACGGAGATTTATCAATGATTTCACTCTCGACAGCCGATTTAAAAATTGATTTATAAAGCATATTAACAGACTTATACACAGAACTGGATTTTTCGGAGACAAGTAATAATGCCATTTTCACATCATCTGTAGTGACTTCTGCCATATATTTGTCTCCAAGCGGCGCAACGATATAATTCTTAACTTTTGATGTATAGTCCACAAGTGTTGTAAACCGAATATGACCAGACTGCATCAACAGCCAGCGCTCACAATACTCCGCAACTGTAGGTGTTGTTCTGCGAAATGTGACATCTTCAATCTTCTTTTTAGCATCTTCGACTTTTTCCGCAAGTTCCCCTGGTGTCTTTGCATATAGAGCTACACGCTTTCCATCTGCATCTTCAATCCGAGTTCTGTAATATTCAGTGCCATTTAATGTTACCTTGCCGTATTGAGGAAGCGATTTTTTTCTTCTGGGCAATTACTCCACCTCCTGTTACTTCAACATTCATTCCATTATTTGGCAGAACGAGACTTACGGTACGTCTGCCTTTTATCTGCTGGTTTTGCTCTATGCGTACATTTTGCTATATATTCTTGCAGATTAGCATCTGTAAAATACACACAGCCGTTAGGCCTATATTGAATATAAGAAATCAGGCCATTACTTCGTGCCTCATCAAGAGTAGCCAAGCTGATTCCTAAAATCCGGGCAGCCTCTTTGCGTGTAATCAGTTTTTCTATAGCCATATTTTGCCTCCCTTCCAATTTGGATTGCAACCAGCCTGAGCTAAACTATTACGTATCCACCAATATAATTACACTGATGATCAGGCTAAATTACAACACTTTAAATATCAGTTAAAATTTGCTTCACCCTCTGCCTGTGGCGAACAGGTCCATAGAAATCTCATCTCCCCGCCTTCACTATGGCCGGGCCGCGTTTTACGGAAGTATCATTATACCCTGATCGGATCATTGCGCTATACAGGTGCCACCCATATATCAGTACTCATGGTTTTGCTTGCCAAACAAACGGATAGTCGCTCCCCTTAATCAGGAATGTAGAGAAATGAAAGACGATATGTGATTGTCAAGGTACAATGAAGGGGGACGCCTTCATAAAGTAAGAACAACTCAGTTTTTCAAAATCTAATGTTCCCACAGAAAAAATTTGAACTGCCCCGGGAAAACCAGGGCAGTTCCTTAGTTAGATAATGAATTTTCCAATATTAAGGGCAATATGTATTAAAATGTATTGACGACAATCCTCATCCAACTTCCCGTCAATGATACTGTTCCGATTGATGAGCGGCGTATACAGGTTCAGGATTTCCTCCACTGCTGCATGTTCTCCGCTGACCGCACGGACAAGCAAGTCGTGGAACTCTTTTTTGCTCATCTCTCAGTGCCTCCTTTCTCCAAAAGCTGGCGTAGCTTTTTCAATGCAAGAGACCTCTGGTTATATACATGCTGTACGGAACAATTCAAGTGCTTTGCAATTTCAGCAGGCGTCATTTCCTCCACGAAAAGCAATGTCAGTATCCTCTGACGCATCAGCGGAAGAGTTCGGAACGCTTTTGCCAGCCGCTCCTCCTCAAATAAAAACGTATGCATTTCGTCAGAAGAAGTAATATCGCATTCCCACGCACACAAATGATCCGGAAGGTCTTCCAGCGGCAGCGTAGGGATCTGACGGCTGAGTTTTTTCAGGTAATTGCTCCGCGCATTCTGTACAAGCACCTCCATAAAACGTGTGAATCGGCCGCGAAGTTCATCTCGTTTATATTCTGTTTTTCTGCTCATTTTCCATGCCTCCTGGCCATGCCATCCCAGCAGCCTGGGCGGCATGCCAAGATGGCATGCGTATTTTCAATAGTCTTTGGGTTACTGTGGTGAATCAACGCACAATTTAGATGTACACGGGACTCACCTCCCTCCCGCAGGCACAAAAAATGGCCGCACTGCAAAATTTCGCAGCGCAGCCAGCAAAAGCAGACCTGTTGATTTATATATGAAAATGCAGCTACTTGATAACAGGCAGCTGCATTGAATCTTTGGCGTATTCTTTTTTTGAGGCATGCACCTCAGTTGTTTGTACCAACCTCCTCCGTTTACCGGGGATAATCCATGCCGGTATCTATTTCCATTCTGCGCACTCCTTCCAGATTAAACTCTGCCGTTAGGAAATTGTATGGACGCCACTATGGAACAGTCATCAAAATCAATTCCGCACCACTTAGGTTCTGGTTTTTTCAATGATTTCCACCATATCCTGAAGCATTTCGCACGCAAGAAGTTTTATCTGCGTGGGCATAGCCTGTATCCGTTTCTCCATATCCCTCAAATATACAATTTCAGGACATGCCAGCGAATCCATAACCAGCTGATCCACAGTGGTATGAAGTTCATTAGCAATATTAACCACCATCTCCAAACTGGGAATCCCACGGTTGTTCTCGATCTGGCCAATATGACTGCTGGAACATCCAACTTTTTCGGCCAGTTCCTCCTGATTCAATCCCATTTGCAGGCGATACTTCCTTATGTTTTTTCCTAACATCTGATAATCCATAATTCTCGTCCCCTTATCTTTTTTATTGTATTAAATCTCACGATGCGAATGAAGAAAGCACAATTCCGATATACGCACCATAAGTTTAATTAAAAGATTAAAGGTGACATTTTACGTATGGATATTCATTTTTTTAGAGTGCAAGGGCGGATAGACGCACTATTCCTATTGGAACACATCAAGATTTCCGAGCATCATCTCAATATCAGAATCCAGGTCCCTGGTCGCTTCCGCTTCAGGGATTTCAATTCCTGCGGGTACAGCCCGTGCAATCTGGTCTTGTACAATGCTGCGTATCATTTTTTCGAGCTGTTCCCTGCGCATCGTATCTGCCGCTTCAATCTGTACACGCACAGATTCCGTCTGAAGTTCAGGATGCCGTTCCAAATATTCGTTGAGCGCCGCCACAACGACGGCGCTCTTTTTATTCCCCAGCTTCTCAAGACATTCACCCGCACGGATTCGGCTTGCTGTGTCAGCTCTGAACTGCAGAGAAAAACGATAAATATGATCCCTCTTCATTGTCAAATCCTCTAACGGGTTCCAGCGGCAGCCAACTGATGCGCCGCCAGCATGGCATATCCTACAGCATTTGCTTTGGGGTCATCAACGAAATTCGCCTGCGCAATCAGGGGCGATCCTTCTAAAAGCGGACGCAGAAGAATGCTGCCCCCGCCAATAAAGATTGCCGGGTTGGTCCGAAGATCCACCTGCAATTCCCTGAGTTGGTCGATAATATCCCTTGCATGCATCTGGGCAGCACTGCGAATATCTTTTTTTACATCTTCCGGCAGGATGGTTTCTTTACCAAGCAGAACAGCATTGATATGCTCATCTTCAATTTTCATATCATGCTGTGCGCTGATCTTTCCAATGATTTCGTTGTTCATTGTGATGATACCGCTTTCCAGACTGCGGCAGAACTGCAGATCCGGCTTTCCGTTCCTTAGTAAAAGCACGTCCGTTGTGTATCCGCCGATGTCAATAACAAATACCCGAAGAGTCTTAAGCAACTGTGAGCTTTGCGGAATTACTGCCGCATATGCCTGCGGATAAACCAATACCCGCCGGATCGTAATGGCCATCGGGCGGTCCCGGTAGACAAAATGAACCGGCTCCCTGCGCTGAAAATAACGGGCAAATTTGTCCTTGAGCATACCGTAATGCTCCGGCGGCAAACCTACGGCCAGGTCGATTTGTTCAAATCCCGGCGTATATCCGGTTGCCTCCAGTTCCTTGGCTATAGCAAACAGCGTAAGGATAAAAAATCTTTCATCCTGCGTCTTATCACGCATATAGGAAAGCCGGCGTCCGGAAAGTGTCCAGTAACGCCCTGCGTATTCCAGTACTTCATCAGAGATGGGCGGTTTCACGCTGTGTTCGGAAAGACCGGAAATAAAGGAAACGTTTTGTGTCTTAATGGCATAATTACCATGGTCAACTGCAATCAACATGGGACATACCTCCTTGCTTTATTCTGAAATATTACACGAATCAAAAAACGCATTTACAACCAGAATGCGCCTTTTTCACATTTTTATGCGCATAAAGAAAAGGCGGAGTTACCCGCCTTTTCCGCTGCAGCTACTATGAATGCCCCAGGCATCCCTTCCATACGTAATCGTCCAGCCCGTTGAAGGCTGGATCCCATATATAGGTCCCATAGAGGAATCCAAGATTCTCGATGAGCCGGATAAGATTCTGATATCCATTCTGCACATGGGGATTTTTTAGAAAATCCATATCAAAGGCTGTCATAATTTTTCGAACTCCCAGCTCCATGAGCAGGTTAAGAGTTTCTTCCAAATGCGAGAGGGAATTGACGCCGGCGACAGCTACAACCGTATGTCCGGTAAGTTCATGTACAATATCGGCTTTCAGAGGACCTTCGATAAGGATGACAGTTTCCCGGGGACTCCCCGCAATATGTGTCCAGGTTTCTGCCTTGCAGCCGTCTTTTTTCCCATTGCTGGAAATCCAGCGGAATTTCCGCTTGCTCACATTATCCCGCCTAAGCTGAAGACCTTGGATACGTCCTTGTAAATCCCGAACCGGAATCAGAATCCCGCGGCACTCCGAAACAAAAGTCCACTGTTCCTCGTGCCTGTAGAAACCAGGAACGCCTGATAAATACAGGCCTTCCGCCAGCAGACGTTTGGCAATAGCCGCCATGCCGACCACTGGGCTGGTTTTGTATCCCAAAGCCATAATCCGTTCCTCTGTCAAGCCTCTTCCCAGCAGGTTTTCCAGATGGTCGGAGGCCAGGGACAGGCTCTCAAGAAAGGCCTGATAAGTGGCATTTCTTGCATCGATGTCAATAATCGGATTTTCCGGTATTTCCGGCGGCACAAATACCTTCTTTTTCGGAGAAGGTATTTGTCCCTGGACATTCAGCCTCTCAATCAGCGCTGCGCGGACTGAATCTCTCGGAATACCGGTATAGTGCGCATATAAATCAAACACACCGCCGGCGAAACCACATCTTGGGCATCGGAATACATCTCTCCTCAGATTGATGTTTAAATGTTTCTTTCGGGGATTGTCATCGCAGCATGGGCAGGGGATATTATAGTCACTGCGTCCAGCAGGGGGATAGGGTAATCCCAGAATCGGGATGATATCCGACATGTGAAATAGCTCCATGCTGCCTCCTTTCTGAGGGCGGAATACCGCCCTCCATGATCACGTGTTCATGCGGAGGCCTGCTGCACAGCATATTCGCAAATCGTCTTTGCTGCCGCAGAAATCTCCGGATTACCTGTAAACTTATTGGCTACCCAGCTCAGCGCCTTCGGATCAATTTCAAGGACTTCTCCCAATGTCTTCCCGCTGTATTTGGATATCGGGCAAGGGGTGTTCTTGGCCTGCTGAAGTTTTTCCTCCGCTGTAAGTTCCCGTGCTTCATAGACAGGCTCCGCTTCCGGCATCGGCTGTTCTGCAACAGATGCTTCCGCCCGGGATATTTGCAGCTCATCTACTGCCTGCTCCTCAAAATCATCGCCCGCAGCATGAAACTGGAGCCCGAACCCCGCGTTGCGCAGGGCAATCCCTACCGCTGCGGTCTGCGCCCACTCTCTTGGTGAAACGGACGGTTTTGATGCATCCGGCCCACGGGAGGCAGTTGCTTCCGCCAGGTAGCAATCCGGCCCATCTTTATAGCAGGGATAAACCCGCGCCGTAGCTACAAAGCAGTCTTTGCCTGGCGTCACCTGAACAGAAATACGTCCTTCCGGGTATTTCAGCCGGAACCAGGCCATCTGGATCATGACGGGGAGTTTTTTTCTGGACTCCCCAGTGGAGAGGTCTGTATACTCTACGGCAAAAGCCGCAGGGTCAAACCCGTCCACTTGGTTGATAGAAGAAATTTTTTGAAGCATCATGCTTTTTTCATTCGAAATATGTTCGCCCATTTCGAGTACCTCCTCATTTATCGATTTTTGTGTACGCATTTCGCATCTGAAGCCAAGCCGGTAAAACCGTGCTGATCATTGCGCCGATGCTTTGTTTGTATAGTTCCTGATTGGCTGGCTGGAAACTGGAGAACCGTTTCCGGCAATCCACTACAATTTTTTCCAAAGCCTCTGTAGCTGTTTTCCGGTAAGCCCGTTGTTTTTCATCTGCCGGAAGTCCGAATCTCCGTTCTTTCCCGATACACTGCACATACGCATCCACCAGTTGGTAATGTCCTGTCAGCGCTTTCAAATCGGTTGTGACTGGGGCTGTTTTACAAAGCATCTGGCAGGCCTCCAATACCTCAATACGGTATAAGAGTTCCTGGTATTCCATGGACTGTGCCAATGAAAGCCCCCCACCGGATACCATTGCCGACATCTGTTCTTTTCTTGTCCGGTAATCATTAAGCCAAGTAGCCATTGTATATCTCCTCTCTGTGTTCATTCATCTGGCCCGCAATCCTCGCGGCCAGCATTGTACCTCGTTGTTCTGTGTCCGTGCGTTTAATAGCGATACAAAGAGCCCGCCGTTCCCCAACCAAAATCACACGCTGTTTAGCGCGGGTAATCGCGGTGTAAATCAGCGGACGCACCAGCATCACTGCATGAGCGCACTGTAAATTGATGATAACCGACTGATACTCGCTGCCCTGAGACTTATGGATAGTTGAAGCATAAGCTAAGTCCAGCATTTCCAGGTCATTGCCTTCATAATCCATAACTCTGCCATCGAAATCAACAGTTACAGTCATATCGGAACCATCGCGGCGGACATTTGTGATATACCCAATATCTCCGTTATTGACATCCTCATAGTTCTTAATCTGCATAACCTTATCTCCAAGACGAAATCTGCGCCTTCCGAATACCGCTTCCGGCTTGGAAGGCGACAACGGGTTTACTTTTTCCCGCAGGCGCTCATTGAGAGCGTTGACCCCTGTTTCTGTCTTTTGTCGGAACGGACTGAGAAGCGCTACATTATCCACCCCGTAACTGCCAACTTCCTGCATATATAACTCTTCAATCAAATCGGCCGAAGTCTGCAAATCGGTGGACTCAAAGAATTGAAAATCATCCCCGTATTCCAGGTTGAGGTTTCCACTACGAATCAATTTGGCGTTAACGGCAATCCGGCTACCATAGCTCTGGCGGTAAATTTTTGTAAGCCTCACCACCGGAATTTCACCGCAGGCAATCAACTCGCTCAAAACCGCGCCCGGACCTACGGAAGGAAGCTGATCGGCATCCCCAATCAAAACAAGCTGGCATCCTTTTGGGACGGAACGGAATAGATGTCCGGCAAGATAAATATCCATCATAGATACTTCGTCTACCAGAACCAGATCCGCGTCCAGCATCTCCGGTTCGCAGTAGTCACCGTCATCTCCGGCAAGCAGCCCCAACGCTTTATGAATAGTCGTCGCCTGCATACCTGTAGACTCCTCCATCCTCCTTGCAGCCCTTCCGGTAGGCGCGCAGCAGACAATTTTTCCTGACGGCTTTTTACGCTGATATAGTTCCAAAATCATTTTCTGTGTCAGCGTTTTTCCCGTACCGGGCCCTCCGGTAATAACCGTGACCGGATTGGACAGGGCCGTCATGACAGCATCCCTTTGCTCGGCATTCAAGCTAAGGTTCAACCGTTCTTCCAGGATTTCAAGCTCTGGAAGCAAAGAGTTCCCCAGCCGTGTTTTCCCTGATTGAAGCAGGGCACATATCCTGTCGGAAACTTTTTTCTCAGCTCTCGCCGTCACTGCGCGGTATATCTGCCTGTTATACGAAACAAGGCGCCCGTCATGCAGAAGCCGAACCGCCCTGGCGGCTCCCATTTCTTCCGTAAGGCCGTCGGTGTCCAAAATTTTCAGGCTTTGCCGGATAAAATCCCGCTTTTCCATACAAAGGTGTCCTTTCGATTCTGCTTCTACCAGTGTATACAGCAGTCCTTCGTCCACTCTTTCCGTGGAGAATGCGTCAAAACCCATGCTCATAGCAATTTTATCGGCTGTTCGGAACCCTATTCCTACCATTTCGCATAGCTGGTATGGGTGATTCCGTACAATATCCATCGTCTGATCCCCATACTGCCGGTAGAGTTTAACGGCCCTGTTCGGCGTAATGCCATGAGGGGCCAAAAAAGCAACTACATCACGCGCGCCGCGGGAAGCCAGATAGGATTCGCAGATCTTCTTCAGCTTGTTTTCGCTGATACCGGAAATAGACAGCAGCTTTTCCGGGTGTTCATCCAGCACGGCCAGTGTATCCTGACCAAATGCGTTAAAAATCTTTTCTGCGGTTTTAGGCCCAATTCCTTTGATCTGTCCGGAGGTCAGATAGGCGAGGATCCCTTCCCTTGTGGGAGTGATAATTTCCTCGAAGGTCTCTACCTCAAACTGGACGCCGTGTTTCGCATTACGGCTCCATTGTCCTTTCAGATCATATTTGAGATTATCGGCAGTCGGCAGGCAATAGCCTACTGCCTTAACCTCCGCAACCAGCCTTCCGGCAGAATCGTACAGTTTTTCGCATGGCTTGTACAGCGCAATCATATAGCCGGCGTCCCCTGCAGGTAAACTGTGTGGGTAAATCAGCCGTTTGAACTGGCAAATCAATGCGACCACTCCTTTCCTTAGTCGCTTTTTATAAGCGTTTTGTGTTTTTGAGCGACACGAATGCTCTCCTTACAAATGTTGTATTACCGGTATAGCCGGATAACTCACAACCTTCAAAACGGCTGTCGTTATCTGCTCCCCGGATGGGGTAAATGACAGTTTCTATAAGCGGATTGCGAAAATCCATCACACAACAGAATGTTTTCACCGTCGTCACCGCCCTTCAGTAAAGCAACTGCGGCGCTTGGAGCGCCATGGCAGAATGGTCTCTGTCAAGCGAGACGATTCTGCTGTTCTTTTTTGATTCACGAAGCAGCTCCTTAATCTCGGTGAACAGTTTTTCATCAAAGACGAGAATCTTCTTTCGGCATTCAGCCGCCTCGATAATTTCCCCTTTCATGCCGCAGCTCATTCTATTGCCGCATACCAGTACAACCGAGCATCGCCTTAACAACTCCAGGCCAAACTCAATAGCCAAGCGCCGGTCTTCAGGTTTTTTGTCACAAAGCAAGAGCGGTAGAAACGCGTGAGGCGCTTTCGCCTGGTATCCCATCCTTTTGTTCGCATAATACATATACGCCCTCGCAGCATGCAGGTTATATAAATATTCAGAAGGTGAATCAGAATGCAGCGGCGAGCAGATATATGCTTCCTTGACAAACTGGTTTTCTGAGAAAAACTGAAGTTCCAGTTCCTCTTCCCAGTTTCCGTTAAAGAGTTCTTGTTTCATACATGTTATCCTTTCTCCGGCCTCTATACCGGCGCTGTTTGAACCTTTACTTTCCGGCTTTCCGTAACTTTCAATACATCCGCATAAACTGCGGGATATTTTTCCTTGAGAGCCTTGGAATCGGGCCGCTTGGTCGTTCTCGTTACGAAATCAATCAAAAGTTTATCGCTGGTAGTGCTAAGGACCCCATGCTCATGTTCTTTCATGATTTCAGCGATTCGCACGCTGTGTGCTTCAATCTCCTTTTCATAGGTTTTAATTTCTGCGTTGCAGTCTGAGATTTTCCCCTGAAGGAGAGCTATCTGACGCAGAGGTTTTTCATATTTGGGTGGAAATTCAATGGTGGGGAGCCCTGCCTGACTGGCACCGTAAATCCTTGCCAACGATTCCAAAGCCAATTTTGGCTTTACATCTGCCATCGTCGGCGGCTTGTCATGCTCCAGACTCCAAATCCATTCATCCAGGCGTTCAAAGATCATATCTTCCTTCGCTTTGTCCCGAATGAGTTCCGGGATCGCCAGATCATTAGCAGGATTATTGCCCCAGATGCAAGAAAACGCACCGTGCTCCACATCGGCTACAGCCAGATAAAAGCGCAGCTGAAGCTCATAATAGAGAGGAATGGCATCATCAGCCCAGTCTTCCGCCTTGTGATAGGTACAGCTTTTGCATTCCAGAACGCCAGGCTCTCCATCTGACGCCCGTGTATACCGCCGGTCCATATTGGCCAGCGCATAGGGATGATCCGCATGCTGGTACAGATTGGTATCGTCAAATACCTTGTTTCCAGTTTTCTTCTGATACCAGTACGCGGCAATCGGTTCGAGGAGATGTCCCATCTCCAGTTGGTCGCCGTTGTCCTTAACCGGCGCTTTCATACGCCCTTTTTTGATCATCCAAAGTTCCAGCGGCGTTGTCCATGGCGACACGCCAAAGATTGCAGCCACATCGCTGCCGCCGACCGTATAGGGGATATTTCCCTTCGGGCCGTGGGCGCGGCACTCCAGCCATCGTTCATTGGTCATACCTGCGCAGTCGCAAAGAATAATTGGTGCCGACATCAATAACTCACCGCCTTTGCCAAATCATAATCGCTCCAGCGGATCGTAAGAGCGCGGGCCATATTCTCTTCGAGGCGCAACAGCTTGTCCTCCGATGTGTGTTCTGCCTTCATGATATAGGGGATTTCCTGCATAGCCATAAACACATCGTGAGCCGTAGATGGCCCATCACCATAGGCCATTTCATACATCGCAATGGCTTCCACCGCCGCTTTTTTCGGAAGTGACAAACTCTTGCAAACACGGGTCATGGCATTGATTGGGTAAGCCAAAGGGATCTCCAACAGTTTCTGCAGTTTTCCCATAGTATCCTGGAATTGGGCAAACAACTTGCTAAATGCCTTTTCAAAATTTTCCACTTTGGCCTGATTAGAATGTTTAACCGCTACACAGGTTCCAATATGAATCGGGTACTGTGTCCCCATGAGAAGAGCAGAGACCTTTGCGGATGCAACACCGGTATCGGACGTTGTAAAACGAATACCGGGCATCAATTTCGAAGCCATGGTCGTTTTCCCCTGGGCGATCAACAACTTTTCATAGGTATCCAGCAATTCCTCTTTTTGATCCGGCATTGTCCAAGAAGCACTGGTCAATGCATGATCGCTATAGCCAAATTGAAATTTGCTTCCTGGGAAACGGTCATCCAGCCCCTTCATAAGCGCTTCCAGCAACTCATCAATGGGAAGCACAGAATAGTCAACTGGATTCCCGGAATGGGCAGCTGATACTTTCTCATTACGAATGAGAAGCAGTGCTTCGGAAGAATAAACCCCCAGACAATCATTAAGTATTCTTGCAAGTTTTTCGCGTTTGAGCTTTGGCAGCACGTTGCCGCCAATCTTGGCACGTTCCAGTAAACTCTTATAGGCGGTTGTACGGATAGGATAATAGTCACCGTCTATCCGCATAGCAAGTCCCAGATTTCGAGCCGTGTCCTGCACTGCTTCTGTGCTGACTCCAGCGGCAAATGTAAAGGGCGTTCCATAGAGCGGTGACGCCTGATCCAACGGCTCAATGTGCAGATCATTGATTTTGCGCCTGAGCCACTGGCTCTCTGACGTCAAATCCTCATGGTACTTCTTCATATCCTCGAAGGAATGGAAGGTTGTCGAGTAGCTGTCTTCGCATGTTTTTTGCATAATAAATGCTCCTTTCTTTTTTTGCGGTTTTCCGCTGATATAACAAAAGCCAGCAACCCCGAAGGAGTGCTGGCTTATGCCCAAATATTAAATGTTGGCCGGAAACAAAAAAAATGCCATCTGCAAAATGCAAACGGCACTGTGATAAACTCTGTTCAACTATGTCCAGCCTGATGCTAAACTTGATACTGATGTAAATATTATATCAGAACCTATCACAATAGTCAATCTGCCGGAAAAAGAAAGGAGCACCGCGTTATTGCAGACTGGAAAGCTTATTACTGCCCATACACATCTTCAAAGCGACATGTCCGGTTAATCTGTAGCATACACATAATTACTACACCCAGCAACATCCCTAACAGGACGCCGATACCAAAAAATAACCACTCCATAAAAATCACCTCCTTTCTGTGCGTAAAAAAGAGCCGATCAGAATTGTGATCGACTCTATCCCTCTTTAAAATTACAAATCAAGCAATGCGGCAATCTCATCCAATGTGTCCAGGACCTCATGAAATTCAAGTCCTCCAATATAAGGATTATCTGCGATATAGCGGTCCCAGAGAAGATACATTACCGGTTCTTCCCGGATGTCTTTTAAAATTTCCTTCCAGTCACGAACATCGTCCAGTGAGCCTCTCTTTTCCGCAGTATGTAAAACCGCTCTTCGGAAAATTTCCATACGAACCGTATCCTTGCGCCCAAGATAAAGCATATGCAGGTCATAAAAATCCCTTGCCCTGGTCGTTCCGATATTCCTACGCAAAATGGTCTCATATTTTTCCGCTAATACAGTTTCCAGCGTGTATGCCATAACGGATACCGACCTGTCCTCAAACAATAGAGGAAATTCATACTGGACTGCGGATGGCGTAATCACATCTCCAGTTGTAACGTCAATTTTCATAGGGCTGTTGATCTTCCCATACTGAGCGTGCAGGTGTACCCGGAAATTATGATATTCATCCTCTTCCCGGATCGGTTCGATTTTCTGAAATCCAAAAGATATACCGTCTCCTACATCTATAGAGAGAATTTTTTTGACAACCTCAGTAATTTCCGATTCATCCATCCGGATTCCCCGAACAGTAGTATCCATATCCATAGTCGTGCGTTCACTGATTCCAAGCATAGATGAAATCAATAGCCCGCCTTTCAGGATAAAATTTTTCTGATAATCAGACACAGCCAGCCGGTCTATAATACGCTCAAACAGGAACATCTGCAGCACTTCCTGCGCACGTAGATTTTTCTTTTCTGCCATACTGCGGATCGTTCCTTTTAACTGCTCCGGTGTTTTCATCACAATACCTCCATATACATCCTTACTTTATCTTCTATTCCAAATACCTTGCTATATTTGAGCAGCCGCCGGTTATTTGCCCCCGATTTAAAGTAGTCTTTGATTGCCTGGGTATAAAGCTGCAATTCCACCTGCGCCCGGTCACGGATCAAATCACAGATACACCGCTCTCTATCATATAATTTCACCATGCCGCCCTGTGGGGAGTTAGTTTCTGTTATTCCCATTTCATAGATATGTGGCTGTACATAGTGACAGCGAAGATTCGGATTATTGCGTTTCAGTCTGCTGATATTGGTTCCATGCGGAAGAGTAATATCCAGAAAATGCGGCGTCCGATCCGACAGTTCCCACAAAAAAAGAGCCGTGCCATAAGAAAAAACAGCCTTGGCGCTCTGTGCCTGAAGTAGTGCGTATTCATCTGCAAGTCCTTCTGAAAGAATATAAAGGCCCTTTCGCACTTGTTCCAATTTTCCTTCATCCACATATTTTCTCAATACAGGTCTGCTAATTCCCATTTCTTCAATTTGCCCTGTTTTTAAAAATCCGTTGTTATCTTCTGCAATGCTTTTAATGCTCTTCCAGATTTTATCCACCGGACACACCTCCAAGCTGTATTTACATTCGCACTTCATATTATATATTTTTGAAGTCCAAATGTAAATACAGATTTGAAAATAGTATGCCCAAAAAAATCAATTGCTATTAAAAAAGGGATGCCGCCGAAACGACATCCCAATCTTAACAATACTATGATATATCTTCTATGCAATTTTACGGTACAGGCTCCAAAGTCCCCGTCCGTCATGATTAAAATATTTTGGATTGCACTGCAGGGTCTGGCGGATTTTTTCTTTCCACCATTTGTTCTTTTGCGCTTTACTGTAGGGTTCAATCTTTTCATATAGATAGGAAAGAGGAACCGCCTCCGGGCATGACTCCAGAACAGCCGCTACAACATCCCTCCATGTGGCGCCTGGCATATCCCGAATATCAATCTCTTTCTTCTGTGACATCATAATGGGATAAAGCGAAGAAGCATCTTTCCTGACAATGAGAAGATACTCATGCAGAATGGGGATAAACCGTCCTGTATACTGGGTATTGTCCGAAAAACAATTGTGCTGCGCTTTAATGATGACGTTTTCCAGTGTTCCAGGCTTGGTGAGTTCAAAAAGCATGCTGTAGAGCTTTCCTTTTTTCTTGATATCACCTACCAGTACAGCCATGCGGCCCCCTTTTTCGAGAGCGCAGAATTGCTTCATCATCGCATAGTTCATAGCAGATACAAAAGTGTCCCAATCCGGAATCCGTGATAAATCCAATGGACGTGGATCAAAGCCATATTTAGCGCGTACATCTTTTGCGCTATACATTTTATCCGAATACTGGATGATGTCCCAATACGGCGGGTGCCAGAAGATAAAGGGCGGCCGCTCAGGAATATCACTGTTCATCAGGTCAAATCCACTATGCAGATCATAGCAATGGCTGCCGATTCCCATTTTGCTGGCGGCGAAAGCTGTGGTACCGCTGCCGCACATGTAGTCGCAGATTTCCTCCGGCTTAAAAAAGTCTATGAGATCTTCTATCAGTTTTGGAGAACAATTTCCCCGGTATTTATTGTTGCCGCCTTCTCCGCGTTCCGGATATGAAACGATACTGGTTAGGGGACGACAGGAAGAAAGATTCAATGCCATGTAAAGTACCTCCTTTTATCCACCGTTTTCAACAGCTTGATAAGCTATTTCAATTGGTTTGCCTGTCAAAACAGATACATATTTTTGAAAAATATCCTGAATATCGCTTTCCTGCATCAATCTCTCTTTTTCTCCTGTCTGCCAGGGATATCGAGGTTCATAAACAAGGAAAGTATGCCCGTAAAAATCATCACAAGCTGTAAATTCAATCACCTCTGCCTCCAGTATCACTTCCTTGAGCAGATACGCCAAACCCAGCATGTAATCCTGGTCAAATTCCATATAGTCTTCATATTCCGGGGAAGAAAGGTCAGCCTCCGCCAGCCATTGCGCTATCCGTTTATTCAACTTGGGAGCAAGAGAAAGCAAAGACTGCAGCCTTTTCACATCGGGCTTTTCAGCTTCTATATCTGAAACACAGATACCGTATCCATATGTATGCCATGATTCATAACTCATCGTTCATTGCCCTCTTTTCTTCTGCGGTATATTGTCTGGCAATTTCTTTTATAATCTCATGGATAGTTGCCCAATAGCATTCCCAGTAAGTATCGTTTCTGTCAAGTGCTTTGTGAATCCGTTCCGCTATTGTCGAATCAGAAATCAATTGACGGTATTGTGCGTCTGTAAGACGGCTCACTTCCTCGGATTGTGCTACTTGGTCCATGAAATCCTTTTGGAACGTCTCATTTTGGTAGGCATGTCCCAGTTTTCCGAATTCTCCGGGTGACATCATCAGCATCTCCAGCTTGATGGAAATTTTATAATGGTTCTCCATGTATTCTCCATCTAACCAGCATTCATAAAAAGAACTTCCGGAATCCATGCAGAACTGAGGCAGATCATCCCAGTTTGACACACAACCGCTGTCCGCTTCGTGGTTCAGCTTTTCTGTAAACTCATTTTTTGCGTCTTTTTCATCGGAAAAGAAGTATTCTTTATGGCCATTCTCACCATTGATCGTCCAATCTTCCGATATGATATAAAGCGGCAGCCTGTATCTCTGTTCTCTTGCATACTGAACAGGAATAACCATCTCCGGCGCCATAACCACATAATCCAATATAATGTCTTCCAGCGTTTTCGGAAAATCGTAAAGGTCAGAAAAGATTTCTTCCAACTGTTTAATATCATAAGGAAGAACTGGCGGGTCAAAACAACAATAGAAATCCGGGGTAGAATTTTCTGTTCGCTTGTCTTCACCATCAGTGATTGCCACGATGCTCCCAATCAAGCCCTCATACTCACTTTGTTCCGTGCCAATGATCGGCTCTCCGATTTTATATAAAATCCCATTGTATTGAAACTCGTCTCCAGGTGTTCTAAGAATCATATCTATTCTCCTTTCAAATTTGCAGTTGTGAGTTTCCCGGGGCTGCAATGGCAATTGTGCTATCACAGCTGCCATTGCAATCCTTCAGGGAAAATTCTGTCACGTATGGATAACGCCCATGATCAATATTTCTATTTATCCGAGTGCTTGATGCTGGCTATTTCCAACTCCTGTATTTTCCGCCATAACTATCGGATCGTCCACATCTTCATCTTCCCATCTGAAGAGTTCAGCACAACGCTCATTATCATACGCGTCGTCAATGATATTTCCATCCTCATAGGTTAGATCTCCGGCAAAATAGCATCCAGGTTCCTCATAATGGAGCTTGAAGTACAAGGTTGGGAACATCTCCGTCACACGTTCAAACCAAATGGTTGGTGGGGACCAGGCTGTATCAAAGGAAAAAGAGATACTTTCGCATCCTTCCTGCCAGCCCATATCCTCCGGTGTAATACCATCTGAATAGACATCCCACTTGGTTCCCCAGTTTTGGATATTCCAGTGATAACCGTCAATGGGTTCAAAGGATCTACCAGCCAATGCGAACAACAGCGCGTCTTTGGTAATTTTATCATGCGCATCATATCCCATCTGAAGTACCGGCTCCGGAGTAGAAACCAACGCATTAAAGCAAAAATAAGGATCAACCGGTTCTTTATAATCCGGCTTCAACTTCTTCTCCCATTCCTGCAGCGGGTATTTTGCCGGCAATCCTTGGGAAGAAAATACAAACCTCTTCAATTCTTCGGGATTTCCCGCAACAGTCAGTTCATTCATGCACCAGTTTGGCATATTATTCACCCTTTCTTTTAATTATGATAGTCAAACATCACGAGTGCCCAGTCTGCGGGCGTTTTTTCCACTGCATCAAGGTCGCAGGGATACAGAGACGCAGTATAGTCGTGCGTGTTATAAAAATAGGAATCGCACCGATAATCGCCGTGGAGATAATCCGCAACACAGTGCAGATAATAGGAGGTCATGAAGTTGAAGCCATTCTGATGCTCATCGTAGCTTTTTCTGGCCATAAGACCTTCCGCAATCCTTTTCAGGTCGGTTCCTACAGTTTGCTCTAACTGTGCCAGGCACGTCCGAAGCTCATTTTCCTGCTCCGCCTTGACTCCACGCAGTTCGGAGAGAAATTTTTCGGTGTTGTCTGAAGCAAACAACACATTGGTCGGATATTCACCTTCCCATCGTCCGGCGCAATTTGTTTCTCGCCAGTCATACGCCTGTCCATAGGCGCTTTCTGTCTCGTTTTCCGCATGATTTCGGATGGCTTCAATCAGTTCATCCTGTTCATAGCCGTCCCTGTCCGGAACAGCGTCCGGGATGTAAACCAAAACCTTATGTAAGTAATGCATTAAAATTCTCCTTTCAAAGAAATGGCGAGGATGAAGGATCATCCCCGCCGTTCTCGTTATACCCGGATATGCCGTTTGACCACTGAGGTCAGCTTCACGGGCAATTGATTCAAATCTGTGATATCCATAAAGGAATCACCGTAAATCCTCTCAATACTGAGTTTGTCATCTCCAATGGCTGCGGCAATAAACAAAATCCCTTTTCTTCGGTATTCCTGCTTGATACCGCGAAGGTCTTCTTCCGCAGCAGTTCCATAGTAACCGGACGCAGCCGGCTGGCCGTCTGAAACCAGTATCAGGATTTTGACCTCCTCCGGCCGCTTGGACAGCTGTTCTGCTACAAATCGCAGTGCTGCGCCATCACGGTTGCTGGAACGGGCGGATATGTCCATCATCCGGTATTTATCATTCTGGTCAATGCTTTCAAATTCCGCATACGAAAACAGTTCCACACCGGAGCCCTCGGTAGAATGGCCGTATACCATAATGGGGATGTTGAGGGACTGGCAGAAATCATACAGGATGATTGCCGACGCTCTTGCATAGGTGCAGCGGTCCCCGGAACACATGGAGCCTGATTCATCCAGAAGAAGCCCAACGGCCATTTCCGGGATCTCATTGGGCAATGCGTTTTTATAAAACACCTTTCCATCGTTTCTGCACAATGCGTGAGCATCCAGCCTGCGCCCCATCATCAGCCCTGTCTGCTTACCGCCGCGGCGCTGATCCCTGAGTTGCTGCAGCAGACTCTTTTGCAGCTGCCGGGAAATTGTCAGCAGGGGAGCGGATATGTCGTTATATTGGTCAACCAGTTCCTCGTCCACATCTGCGATCCGCTTTACGCAAACAGGTACACCCTCATGGATGTTTCCATAAGAGATCCCCTGAGCCGTATCGTTCAATTCCCTGAGCCGCTCGTTCTCCAACTGCTCGCATGCAGCCCGTTCTGCCATTTTATCAAGCAAACGCTCAATATCTGCCGCAGCGCCGCCATAACGTTCCCTCTCATAGGCGTCATCACGCGTTTTTTCCCCGCCCAGCGGTTCTGACACGCGTTCCGTATTCATAAGGGGAATGCGCCCTGATTCTTCAGCGGAAACGTCCTGTTTTTTGCTGCCTTCCGCACCATCGGCATTTATCGGGAAAATCTCCCCTACCGGACTGGACGCAGGGCCGCCGTCTTCCTGTCTTTCATTTTCCGATTCAGTCTGGGGCGAAGACGCGATTTCCGCATTCTCTTCTCCAGACTGATTTTCTTCGGCCTGTTCTTTTGTTGCAGCCCGCTTTTTTGGATTGGACGCCGGGTTTGATAAACTTGAATCGGCAACCGGGGTACTGTTTCCTTCGCCTGCAGCCGAATTTCCGGCTATTGCCTGAAGGCGTTCAGCTAAAGTCTGAGCCAAGCTTTTGGCGCCTCCTGCAGCTTCGGCCTCATCCTGCCGTGTTTTGCAGACCTCAATATACTCCCGGATATATTCCCAGCACCTTACCAGGATCGTGTTCACAACATTCAATCTGTCTTTACCCGAAGGATTGATAAGGGCGCTGTCCAGTTCCGGCAGCAAGCCGAAGATGGTCTGTACCCGTTCATCCGAAAGCGGTTCCTCTCCATACTTGATTTCTCCAAATTTCACATAGGAGAGAAGCAGCTGCAGGACTGTCTCAAAAATATGGCCGTCATCGTCCTCCTTTTCAATCATCTGCGTGAGCGTAGGCATGCTTTCCCAGTGCTGATTCCGAACTATTTCCAGGCAATGCCCTAATTTTCCGGGGAACTGAGCGAGTATCCGGCTCTCGATGTATCCATCTTCCAGAACATTGGACACATTCTGTGCGATATATCTCAGCATTTCCAGATTTCGCGGTTCCGTCTTCACATACTCCCACAGTTCCTTTTCATTCCGCAGATCAGAGCTCGTCTTCAGAACCGGCGGTTTGGGATACCACTTGTATGCCTGCATGAAATTATCATAGGTTTGGCCTGAAAGAAAATCTGTAAACAGGCAGTGTCCCAGCTCATGAGCGAACAATCCGCAAACAATCTGGTACCTGGTCTCGCGGGAACGGTTCTGTGTAACCATTTTATTGCCGGAATTGATATGCACCGACAGGTTATTGGTACAAGCAACGCTCTTATCCCTCGGCTTCCAGAACAGGTTGACGTGAATACGGCGGTTGTATTTGTACCGCCGCGTCTGCGCCATTGCCATATCCTCGAAATGAAGCGCCAGGATTCTGGATGTGAAGAACTGTCTGTCCGATATCTTGCTGCGCTTTTCATTGAGCAGCTGCTTAACTTTTTTATGATTCACTCTTGCCACAAGAGCAGACCTCCTTTCCTGATGTTATACCGCCTTTTTGCGGCGTTTTGGAGCAAACATGGGCTCCAGTACCGTGCTGATCAGCGCCTCGCGGTCCTCCTCATCGGCGGTCGCTTTACTGATTACCGTGTAAAGAGCCGATGTATATGGATCACCGGATATCTCTGTGCTGACGACCCAGTCGATCAGGCTGCGCATACCGCACGCTCCATCTGTGATACTGTTTTTCCTGCAATAGTCTGCCATATCATTGACAACCTGCACCATCTGCGATACCAAATACTCATCAGTAGCGCCAGTCACCGCCATAGCACGCTGTACCATGACCTCCGGCGTTGGCAGTTCAATATCCTCCACCAGGCTCATTCTGTCCACAACTGACTGGTTCATGGACCGGCACCCTTCATAACTGACATTGGTAGTCACGATAACCACGGCCTCCGGATGCCGCTGAATGATTTCACCTGTGGGAAGCGTGATGGAGCCTTCCTGTTCCAGGAGGGAATTGAGGCCAACCAATACGCCCGGCTGCATGATGGTCGAAGGTTCCTGGATCTCTATTACATAGCCGTTTTTCAGCGCCTTGATGAAATCCGTTTCTACATAAGTGTAAGTCTGGCCCGATGACGTTTCCTGACCGTCATGAGCGCTGAGCGCCTTGACCTTTTCTGTAACCAGATCCAGGACGATTCCCATGCAGTCCTGGGATGTTGCGGCCGGGTTTTCCACACCCGTAAGCGCCTGATAAACGCCCGCCGGATCGTAATCCATATCATCCAAATCCGGAAGATTCATCAGTTTCGATACGTTGGCGTAGTTAATGCCGCCCATGGATTTGAGGGTTTCCCGCTCTTTGTCAAGCTCCGCATTCCCCGTGGAAATAGAATCCGTTTCCGGAAACACCATGCCGACAAAGTCGAATATCTCCGTACCGGCTGAGCAGGTATATTTCATATAGGGAAGACCAAGGCCGGCTGCAATTGCTTTTGCTCCCATAGTTTTGCCTGTGCCGGCAGGTCCTCTCAGCAGGAAGTTGCGCATCTGCATGGGCCTGCCCGTTGTTGCCTGGGCGTGGCGGCAGATATCGACTACCTCCGGCGGGATTATGTACCATTCCGGAAGTCTGGGGACAAGAGAAAGCTCCAGCGCAGATAATTTTCTGCCGGTGTTCAGCGGATATTTTCCAATAAAATCACTGTGTTCAACTGCTTCCGTGGCCTTGTAAATCACAGCCGGTCCCGTTTTCGCAAAAATGGTAAACTCACCGGCTATAACGCTGTTAGGAGTAAACACACCCGAGTCCAACTGAGCCTGCGATACCCGCATTAGATTACCAGATTTGTCGATGTTAACCGGAATGTGGGCAGGGCAGGTGTCATCCTTGATGCGTCGGTAGGCGTTATCACAAAGGATTGCCATTGCGTTAGTTGCCTTTCCCATATCCGGATAGCCCAGATTCATCTGTTCCTGATACACTTGGAGATTCTCATCAAATTCCTCGTCTGTCATCAAAACAGGCATCATGGCATAAAACAATGCTGCGCCGTCCCTTTGGCTGGCATGAGCTACATACTGCTCCATAACCTCCGTGTTCTTATCATAAACACTGGCCAGCATCGTTCCCGTCGCAGAATCAAACACCACCAAATGATAGGCGTCAGGGCCAACTGACGATTTATATTCTGCAATGCTTTTTTTCTCATCAACCATCCCGACAGCGCCTTCCTGTGTTCCGTCCATGGAATGGCAGAACGCATGAACAGCCTTGATGACTGAACCGCAAAGCGTGGCTTCGGTTTTATCCGCATATTTGGACGCTGTCTTTACTTTTTTGTTTGGCAGCATGTCAAACGGCGGAGGCAGTGTACGGGAATAGTTAAAAAGATTTGAAATGGATACACTCATACGCTTTTATTCCTTTCTGCAGTTCTTCTGCGTAAAATTGATTTGAATACCCTTATCCAGGCATTCACAGTCTTCCATACCGTTCCTTGCCAGTTCACGGCAGATATCCGGCCAGCTTCCCTGATCCGGCAATTCATCAGCTGTGAGCAGCAGCGAATCGCATTTTTTGGCAATGTATTCGTTACACCGCTCATTAAGCTCGACCGCATGGGCGTCTACCCATTCGAAGGCCAGGAACTCATAATTTGGTGGAGCCTTTTCTTCCGGTGTTTCCACATTTGATTCTGGTTCCGGCACTTCTTTTCCAGATTCGCTGGGAAGGTGTACATACTCAAGGCCGGAAACATGCAAATTGATGATTTTTACTTTGGCCTCGCGATACCCGCCGGCGTGATTCAGCAGGATGAATACCTCATCCCCCGCAAGCACATGCCGCTTTGGATGGGGTGATTTCCATACCCAACGGGCCTGCGGATAGTCTTCTGCCACTTTCTGTGTAATTTTTTGCTGTATCATGCCGAATACCAGGCTCTCAACATCTTTTTCTGAGAGTTCCGGTTTTTCCTGCGGCTCTGGCTTTTGCATCGGCTCTACTACTTCAGCCTGCCTTTGAGAGAGGACAAGCAGGATTATCGCTGCTGCGAAAATCCCCAGTATAACCAGTAAAAGAATCGGCCACAGGCGGCAGATAAATAGCAGCAGCGCCAGCATTCCCAGGATGATCAGTACCTCATAGGCGATCCGCCTTTTAAAGTCTTTGTCTTTCATCGCTCTTCCTTTCTTCCGAAATATAAAAAAGCGCACATGAGTTTGCCAATGCTCTCTCATGTGCGCTATCTATACGCCGGATTCATTTTTTGACGGGCGCCAATCCTCATTCATCAAAGAACGAGTTGATCCCTCCGAACGGTTCATATCCTGTAAAATTCCCGCCCGCATTTCCAGTGGCCGGAGCCGCAGCGGGATCCGCCGGCTGCTGAACGCTGCCGGACGAATTTGTCTGTTGTGCCGGTGCCGGAGCACCTGCGTTTTCTTTCTGCTGCCGGTTCCCGCCGGATGCGCAATACTCGATTTCATCGAGTATCACCACCATGGCGCTTTTCTTTTCATGGGTCGTTGGATCTTCCCATGTATCTTCGTCCAGACGGCCCAGAATATTGATAAATGAGCCTTCTTTGACCTGCATCTTCTTGATGCGGTCGCAGACAGGGCCGAATGCCTTGACCGACAGGTTTACCCATCGGTGGTTATTCTCAGCCCTCGTGTCGTAGACCTTTTTTCCAATCCGGAACCGGACGCTTTCACCGCTTTCTGAATATTTCAGTGCGGGGGCGCCGTCATACCCCTTAGAAATAACGGCGTCTGTTGCAATTACTTTGAGCATAGATGTACTCCTTTCTTGCAGGGGCTGCCTGCCAAAATATGATTTATTTCAACCCTTTTAGGGCAGAAACCCGGAAATAAAAAAAGTGCCAATCAACACAATGTGTTAATTGACACTCTGTTACCGCGGATACTTTGGATTTTCTTTGAAAAAATCCTTGATACTGATGTTCATATTATAGCATTGCCCCAATCAATAGTCAATCCGTTTCCTGGCGGATGCTCTTTTCAATCTCATGTTTCACAAGTTCCAGCGCCAGCTTTACTTTAACCGGATCAAATCTGCATTGCCCGTCCGGCGAGATATTCGCATAAACCAACTGTCGGATTTCTTCCACCAGAGTACAAACTGCTTCTGAACTATTCATGTACCTCAGCTCCTTTTCTGATCTCCATGGCTAAATAACCATTTAATACTTCGCATCCCTCTTGTTGATACACCGGCATTGTGTCCGACACATACACAATAACGCCGTCCCCTTCCTTCAGGTTTTTTAATCTCTGCCGTATATACACCTTTACCATGTGCGGGTCTGCAGATAAGTAGATTGCCTTTGGACGCCGCCGCATGGATGTCCGTTCTATCTGGCGGCAAATGCCTTCTAACGCAACATACCTCCCCTGACATGAGCGGATAAACAGCGTGATGCCCGCAATGGCAAATACAGCTGCAAACAGCAGGAACGAAATACAGATATAAAATTCCCGGTATAGAACCGCCGCCACAACCAGTACAAGTAAGCTGACAGCACTGGCGGCAATCCGGATGATAATTTCTTTCTGCAAACCAGGAGGAATCATCTGGAATCTCTTCTTCATAACACACACCTCATAAAAGTAAAATACGCTTTTTCCTGAGAAGGCGCAACACACCTTTTACAACACGGTCCCTGCGGACGGCATGCTCCATCTGCGTCTCAAGAATATTATCGAAAATATTCTCCTGCGTATAAATCCGCTCTGTCAGACTTTGCCGGTTATCCGGCCCCAGCAGCGGCGGCAGAGGGGCAATGGCATGTTCTAAAAGAAAGACCAGCTCCGCCATTGTGAGCCGAAGCCCTGCTTCCCGGATCCATTTCAAAATTGTTTTCTCCTCAGAACTTAATACAGAACAAAAGCTTCGGTTTTTCGCCGGAACCATGATACAACGAGTCAGCGCACGGTATTCGCCGGCTTCGGATTCATCCGCTATTTCCACCAGTTCCTGCCGACGAAGCTGTTCCAGCGCCTTTGTTAGGACAGGCTGCCCGTCCTTCACGGCAGAAAAGCCAAACTGTCCATTAAGCCAGAGACGCGCTTGATCTCCAGTCAGTTGGAAATCTGCTCCGCAGCGTGTAATATGCAAAATGTCTTCCGTTGAACCTGCAGCAACAAGACCTTTCGAGATATACTTCATTTTCTCCACCTCTTTCGGTTCATTTGCTTATATTACACCGCCTCACGGCCCAAATTACAACTATCACAACAGATAAAGCGCGACTATGCACAAAACAATAATAAGAAGTACCGCACCGGCAATAATTCCAATCTTTTTTACAAGTTCCATATCAAATCCTTCCCGTTCACGATTCAAATCAGTAGGGAGGACGTCATCATAATAACCGTCATATTCATCCGGCTCCTGATTCTGGTTTGAGTGGACAACGTTGCTTTTTTCCTGCGAACGATCATCTTTTTTCTCCTGCCTTTTTGGGGTTGTATGGACAGATTCTTTCCTCATGTGCCTTCGTTTAGACCGTTCCGGCTTTTTCCTCATCTCCCTTCTTTCCGGCTGCTCGTTATCAGTACTTAGATTCTTTCCGCATTCTGAGCAAAAAGAAGCGGCGCCGCTGACGAGTTCGGCACCGCAATAAGGACAATACTTCATGCTATAAACACTCCTTTCAGGCATTATTTGGCCTTAAAGCCATCTTCAATACCTAAAGGTGGACAATAGCATTATACCACGGAAGGATTTTCAGGTCATCGGCATTTACCTTGCCATTTTATAGGCATTTCATTTTCACTTAGGTTGAAAACTGGATTTTACCTTCCCAAATTGATGATGTCCAACCCCCGCTTTTCCGCATACTTCAAAGTCTGCGCAGCACCGCCCCAGCCGTGTTGCACATAGGCTATTACGAAGTCCGCATGCTTAACCATCCAACGGTTTCGATGGACAATTGCATATTTGGGTGGAACCAATTCCAAACCTTCCGGGAAAAGCAGGGGAACAGTTTCCTCATCCCCATTTTTCTGAACTGGGAGATAAGCTGGTATCACATAGTACTGGAACTCTGGAAAAATACTTTTCATCTGTCCCAGAATATTCACAGCCATACGGTCAAATCCTCCATGATTTCCCACATAAAAGGTATCCGCTTTTTTCGCGGTTATCATTTTTTTAATCGCAGAAACCAAGGATACTTTTATGGTGTCCGGCACATCCGAATGCCCGCAAAACATACAGACTCTACCCATTCAGATCCCTCGTTCATGAAAAATATTTTCTTAGTATCTAATTAAGATATTTTATATCTATTCTATTCTGAATTATATCCGATTTAGCTATAAAATCAATAAAACAGAGTAAAAATATCTAATCCAGTTGTAAAATGGGGGTGAGCAGGTGGCCAAAAGTATGTTTATAATCCAGGGGAATCTTTGCGCTGAGCGTGTACGTCTCGGCCGAGCCCTGCAAAAGCCGCCCATAACGCAGGAAGAATTAGCCCGTAAGATCCAGCTGATGGGAGTAGAAGATATGACAAAGCTGATTATCTCCCGCATAGAAAAGAATCAGCGCCATGTATGCGATGCAGAACTCCGCATCCTTGCAAAAGCACTGAATGTTTCCATGGAGTGGCTGGTGGGGGATTCCGATGAAATCAGTTTAAAGTAGCAAAGCCCATGCTGGGAAATCCAGACATGGGCTTTGCTTTCATTGAGATATTCCTATTTTCGTATCACATGTATTTCCTGCGTACCGGAACAAAGGGTTTCCGTGCGGGTTTCCACAGAAGTAAAACCTGCTTTTTTCGCAGCCTCCGGGATTTCTCCGGATTTCACGCCCATGTCCATACCGTTGAGATAATAAGGCAGATATCCGGTCACCATATCCCAGGGGCCAGATAGGTCAGGGAATATCCCTTCACTGATGACCAACAGTACGCCTCCGGGATTCAGGGCGTTATGAAATTTTTTCAGCAGGGCCTCCATATTCCCCTTCGCAAAAAGCATGATGGAAACAGCCAGAATCAGATCGTACCCCTCTCCGATGGGATCAGAGAGGAAATTGCCCTGTATCACTTCACTCCGCCCCTGCAGGCCCATACGTTCAATTGATTCCTGGATGATCTGCGGCGGAATCCGGTCAAACAGTACGCCGCTGCGCTCCGGATCGTCTCCGATTATCGAAAGTCCTAAAAGGCCGGTGGCACAACCCACATCCAGCACCCGGCGGATAGAGCTGTTTTCCGGCAGTGCGCGGACAATGCGCAGAATCTCCTGCTGCCGGCAGCCTTCTTCTGACATCCGCAGCATCTGCCCGTACTGAGAAAAATCCAGGCTCTGTTCCATCTCCATTTGCGGAACAGGCTGAGGCCCATCAGTAAGAAGCTTTTTTACATCCATAGGCGTCATACCTTCGTTCTGCCCGTAAAAAAGGATAAATCCTCCCAGATATTCCGGACTGCCCTTCACCAGATACCTCATGGCTTCTTCTGTATTTTGAAACTTTCCGCCCGCCTGTGTTACAAACCCCAAGGCAGACAGGGCACCCAGAAAATACCCCGTATTTGTTGTATTCCATCCCATCTTCTCAGCAAGATTTTCCACAGTTTCCGGTTCCGAAAGATAAGAAAAAACATCCAGCTCCAAGGCCGCGTTTACCAGTTTGCTGTAAAGATTGAGGTAAGGAAGCTGAACCAGTTGATTCCATACACTTATATGATTCATGATCGTTCTCCTTTCTGCAACACCTGTTCAATTCGGCTCTCACCGAATACATTCCATAAAATATTTACGCCTGTTCCGTCCAACGGCAGAAACTCCTTTACCTGTCCGGCATGCAGAACCAGCAGATGGCTGGCACAGTTCAGAATCAGTTCAGGGTCATGGGAAACAATGAGGGAGCACACCGCCTGTTCATTGGCATTTTGGATCAGCCGCACTGTACGCAGCAGGTTTTCACCGTCCTGACCGCTGGTAGGTTCATCATACAGCAGCACCCTGCGGCCGCTGCACATCGCTACAGCCAAAGACAGCCTCTGCTGCTGGCCGCCGGAAAGTGAACCGGGATGGCGTTTTTCTAATCCCGCAAGTCCCAGATCACTCAATATCCCGCCTGCCGTCTCTTCTGGTAAATCCGGGTTGTTCAGCAATAATTCTCCCAGTACTGTATCGGAAAACAACTGATGCCCCGCCTCCTGCATAACCAGATAGGCTGTTTGGGGCAGTTTTTTGAAAGGTGTCGCTTGATTGCGAATACAGATTTCCCCACGATGCTTCAGCAGTCCACACAGGCATAGCAACAAGGTGGATTTTCCCGCGCCGTTTTCCCCGATAACCGCCACGACTGCCCCTTCAGGAATAGAAAGGCTGGGGATTTCCAGCACCTGTTTTCTTTTACGGCAGCAGGTAAGATCTTTGACCTCTAAACCAGGGCGTGTTACTGCCGCTTTACTTTCCGCTTTCGGGTTCATGGCAAGCAGCTGTTCCCTGCAAACGGCACGGAGCCCCAAACGAGTGCGCTCCGCTTCTGAAAGGCCTGTAAATTCTTCCGGCGTATACTCCCCTCGAAGGCGCCCATCCTCCATCAAGACATACCGGTCCGCAATACCATAGAGATACCATAAGCGGTGTTCCGAAACCAAGACAGTCGTTCCGGCAGCTTTCATTGTCTGTATGGCCTTCTGCAGCCTGCGGATCCCCGGCAGGTCCAGATTAGAGGAGGGTTCGTCCAGCACCACGACCTGCGGCTGCGCTGCCCAGGCGCTGCCGCATGCGATCTGCTGCTTTTCACCTCCGGACAGGGCAAAGATGTCCCGACCCAAAAGAGGCTGTAATTCCATCTCTTTCGCCGTCTCCCGGATACGCTCGCGCATTCGTTCACGTGGCATATTCTGATTCTCCAGTTGGAACGCCAGTTCCCCGGTGGTATCCATGTGAAAGAACTGTGTGCGCGGGTTTTGAAACACACTGCCCACTATCCGGGCAATTTCCGGCAAAGAAGACATGGCAATATCCAGCCCGGCAACCGTCACCTTCCCTTCCGTTTTTCCACCGTGAAAATGCGGGACCAGCCCGTTGACCGTCCGCAGAAGAGTGGTCTTCCCACAGCCGCTCCGTCCGCAGAGGGCAACGCACTCCCCGGAGGAAATGCGAAGGGAGATGTCCCGCAAAATCGGGGTTTCTTCCATCCCCGGATAGGCATAGGAAAGTTTCTCCAATCGAATCATTTTACCCTCTCCTTTCTACCAGAACAGATTCCACACTGTAATCGCTGCAGCGGCTGTCAGGAACAGCCAATCCAACGCCCGCATTTTCACTTCCTGGTAACTGCTCCGGGGATGGTCCTTGTCAAATCCTCTGGCCATCACCGCTGCGGACATCTCATCTACCACCGTGGAGCATTGGAGCAGGAAAGGCACCAGCACCGTCTCCAGCATAGTCATAGGCCTGCGCAAAAAATTGCCCCAGTTTACAGCCAGCCCCCGCAGCTTCATGGCCCGTGTCACCGACTGCCATTCTTCGTTCATAGTAGGAACAAATCGGAACATTACCGCCATAGGGATAATGACGACGCCAGGTAAGCGCATAGCCATAAAAGCGCTGATGTATTCTCCCACTGTGGAGGTTTTGGTTACTGCGTAAAAGGATGTAAACAGCGGCAGCAGGAACCGAAGCACATGGCAGATAAGCAGAGCCAGATACTGTGCCGCTCCTGTAAGCCGGCTTACCAGAAAGGCGTCTCCCAGAGACATAGCGGCAAACACTGCAACTGTTATCAGCGCCCCTTTCCATCGCCGGCAAAGAAGCAGAGTTAGCAGACAAAGCGCAAGCAGCGTGACCTCCTGCAGCTGGGACATGCCGGAAAAGGTACATAGGCAGGCGGCTGCAAACACCGCCAGCTTGCTCCGGGGATCCAGCCTGATTCCTGCCCTCACGCCATACCCACCTTGGCAAAATGCTTTTTCAGAATCCGCTTTCCAAACAGGCCGCCCAACAGGCCGCCCAGCAGTGCCTGCGCCACAAAGACCAGAATGATCCAGTCGGGCGTTAAACGGTCAATGGTCTGGGCATATTGCTCGCCATAGTATGTAACGCAGGTTTGAAGGAAAGCGTCTTTTGCCAGGAGCAGAGAGAAAAACGGCCCCATGGAGGTGAGATTGAACACACAGTAGCTTGCCAGCAGCGCGTTGGGGGATTTCCGGCGGCCCTTTGCCAGGATCACTTCAGCAATGATTCCCCATACCACGGCAGCAATGAGAGGATATATACTCGCCATAGAGGTGATAAGGCCCACCAAAACAGCCAGGATCAGCACCGCACCGGTGCGGGGAACCTTCACACAGTAGAGCATATACACTGTCCCCAGCAGGATGCCTGCGATAAGGGGGGTCGCCAGGTACAGCACCGGAACGATTGGAAGCACCATTACCGCCAGCACTGTGAGCAAGACCAAATAGATCGCCGCAAAAGCGCCGGCGGATATCACGTCTTTTGTCGTCAGCTTTGATTTCATACGTAATGACCTCTTTCTATAAAATACTTTGGTTAGTTATTGCTAACCAACATTATACAAGATTTAATGCTGTTCCTGCTACTCCAAAAGGAAAGAGGACCTGCAAAAATACTCCAAAAGGTCAAAAAAATACTCTCCGAATTTCGAAGAGTATTTTTACCGTTATTTCCCTTTGTTCCGGTATTGCAGGGGCGTTATGCCCATCACGTCTCGAAATGCTTCGGAAAACTTGCTTGCATTCTGATATCCGATCTCCTGCGCTATATCGCTCACCCTATGATTCGTCTCTGTCAAAAGCACAGCGGCCCGGTGCATTCGATATTGTTTTAGATACGCATATGGCGTTTCGCCGTAGATCTGCTTAAATCCTGTCTTTAGCTGGGTCAGGCTTAAACCATGTTCCCATGCAAGTTCTTTCAAACGGGGGCGTTCCTCCGCATCCTCTAACAGATGTTCTTTCACATGCTTGATTTTTTCCGTTATATCTTTGGGGATATAGTCCCGATTTTCTTCCAACGCCGTTTGTCTGTTCTGAAAATAATAGAGCAGTTCCAGAAGCTTGAGGCGCAGGAATGGCAACTGCGGTTCGTGAAGGGACGCATATATTTCCCGATATATCCGTTCCGTCGTTTCATTGCGGCGGAATACACGGCAATGCTCCAGTAAAGAGTATTTTTCAGTTATCTTCCTTGTATTGATCTCAAAGGCGGAAAGCTCCGGAATACCATCGCATATTTCCGGCATTAACGCTATGGTAGATCCATAGTAATGTCGAAGTGGGAAAGAAGCTCCAATGGGCGGACGAAGCATGCTGTTAAGAGCAATATCGCCTTCGCCCATATAGATATAACTGCGGCAATCAAATACACATTCAAACCGGCCTTTGGCGCAATGATTGATGCAGACAACATTCTGTTCCATACCATCCTGAAAACAGGTTTCGCATACAAAGTCTGTCACCATCAGATGTACGCCTGGGAAAATCTCATACACCCACAGGTCGGCGCGGCCTTCCGCTACGGGATAAGTAGCATACGTAACAAACGGAGCCGGCCCCGGTGATTTGATTTTGTCCTGTAAATATTTCAATTCCTGCACATCATCATATCTCCCCAAGGTTAGTCTACGCTAATCATAACATAAAACCCCTTTTCAGTCAAAACAATCTTATTGTTTCCGATTTTCAGTATAGATAGATGAGTTAATTCTGCAGGTCATTTAAAGTGATGCTGCAAAGATGCTGTTTCACCATATCTTCCAACTGGCTGTATGCTGCGTGGAGCGGTAAGAGTGTTCCTTCGCTTTTGGCATGTATATTCCAGTACATTCCTTCCATGACAGTAATAATATCATACAAACTGATTTCCTCTGGACACCTGGTAAGCACATATCCTCCGGTTGGACCATGGGCCGTTTTTATGAAACCGGCCTCTCTTAATTTGGCGCCTATTTGTAAGAGATAGCGTTGAGATACTCCGACCTCAACGGCCAGCTTGGAAGAGGGAACAGGCACTGGTGTTTCCGCAAGGCAAATCAGCAGCCGGATCGCATAATCTGTAGATTTATTCAGTTGCACGTTCTCTTCCTCCTCTCTAATTTGTTCTGCTTCTCATAGAAGTCGGTCTTGAAACATCGCATGTTACGCTTTTCCTTTTAACTGAGCTTTCAGCTTTTCAAAGCTCTCTTCACTGATGCCATGCTCCATACGGCACGCATCCGCTTCTGCGGTTTCAGGATCAACACCTGCGGCGATAAGCCTTTCCGCAAAGAAAAGATGACGTTCGTAAATATCTTTAGCTATTTGCAAACCGGAAGGTGTCAAAGACAGTGCACCACACTCCCGTACCAAATGTCCTTTTTTCTCCAATTCCTTGACCGCACGGCTGACAGATGGCATTGTAACACCCAAATATTCAGAAACGTCTATACAACGCGCATATTCGCGCTCCTGGCAAATGGCAAAAATTGCTTCTAAATAGTCTTCCATAGACGATGATAATTTCAGTTCAATCACACTCCTTCTCCATATCACTCAGGAAAAACTTTAGCATGCGTTCTCGGCCATCGCTGTTCTCTATGGAATAACTTTCCTGAATTTGCCCGTTTTCTAAGTGAAGGACATAATTGCAGCAGCGTAGAATAAATTCCGGGTCATGCGTTACCACAAGCGCAGTTCTTCCAGTATTCGCCACCTGATTAACAACATTAGCGACCTGTCTCATGTGAAACAGGTCAAGACCGCTGGTCGGTTCATCGAATAAAATCAAAGGGCGCTCCGAAGCAATCGCAGAGGCAACCGCCACGCGCTGCTTTTGGCCGCCGGACAGTCCCATCGGGTGGCAGTCCTCAAAGGAAAGCAAGTCCATCTCCTTTAAGATTTCCCTTGCCCTCTGCCTGTCCTCGGTTCTCATACTGAGCAGAATTTCATCCAGAACACTTTCGGTAAAGAGTTGGTGGTTCACATCCTGCATGACCATATAACAGAGTTTCAATCGTTCTTTTCTGGAATAGTCCTTGCTCTGATCCTGCACTGTTCCCTTGAAGTGCTTTTCCAGTCCGCATAGACACCGGGCAAAGGTAGATTTTCCAGCACCATTATGTCCGATGATGGCCGTGGCACTGCCGGATGGGAAAGAGGTTTCCGTTATATGCAAGGTTTCCGGCCCATGCTTATAGGCGAAGGACACATTCTTTATCGTCCAAACTGCCTCATTCGTTCTCTGTGGCGGCCCTCCAACTTCTGAAAGCCCCGCAAGGTCAAGAGGACGCAATCCCATATCGTCGCGCTGTTTTGCCGACAGGCCGCAAAATTCCTCTGCTGTATAATCTCCTTCAATTTCTCCATCTTTCAGGTACAGGACACGGTCAAAGAGGCCGGACAGATAATACA
>OLSC01000887.1_pt1 | contig 32832 bp, 32 predicted proteins | sample 1672881 | NCBI WGS metagenome assembly OLSC01 (sample SAMEA3136733, study PRJEB25190) | human gut metagenome | biome: human gut; feature: human-associated habitat; material: faeces | place: Austria | collected 2013
GCATTTTGTCCTTGGAGAGGGACTCTAATAACTACTACTTTATAATACGAGGAGAATTAGTACAGCGAAAAGAATTGTTGCTGTAGCCTTGGCCGCTACGGTTTCGGTTTCTTTGGCCGGCTGCAAGAAGAGAAAAAACAACACTAATGCGGCAAGTTCGGATGCGACCACAAGCCAAAGTCAGGCTGCGGTTCCGGAAACACCGGAAGTAACTGCCACACCTGCACCGACGGCTACGCCTGCACCGACCGCCGCGCCCGCTGAGAACACCGATAAGAAGGACAACACCACCAGCGAGCCGACTAAGACGGAGAAGCCGAGCACCGGAACTTCGACTTCCGGCGGGACGACAAAACCGGCAGCGACAAAAACACCGGCACCTGCTCCGGCAGTTACTCCGGCTCCTACCGCAAAGCCTCAGGTAAAATACACCTTCACGGTTCGCCGTCATGAGGCGACCTGCACCACGCAGGGCTACGATGAGCATATCTGCCATGAGTGGGGCGGCATGAACTACAATGACCGCTTTGTTCCGGCAAAGGGACACAGCTGGGATGGCGGTACAGTCACGAAGGCTGCTACTTATACCGAGACCGGTATTAAGACCTTCAAGTGCAAGGAATGCGATGAGACGCGCACCGAGAAAATCCCGTCTCTCGACAAGACCTATCATATCAAGAGCATTGTTGCTCCGACCTGCACCGCTGAGGGTTATACCATCTATGAGTGCAACGAAGTCCCCGGTCTTACCTATAAGGGCGATTACAAGGCAAAGCTGCCGCACGCCTACGATGCCGGTAAGGTCACAAAGCCTGCTACCATCTACGAGAAGGGTACGAAGACCTTTACCTGCACCTCTTGCGGTGCTACTTACACGGAGGATATCCCGGTAGTCGAGAAGACATGGCATAAGGGCACTACGGTAGAGCCTACCTGCACAGAAAAGGGCTATACCATTTACATCTGCGACCAGGATTCCGCTCTGACCGAAAAACGCGATTATACGAATGCACTGGGGCATGCCTGGGATACCGGTACAGTCACAACGGCAGCGACCTGTACGACAGCTGGCGTTAAGACCTACAAGTGCCAGAATACCGGCTGCGCAGAGACTAAGACTGAGGAAATCGCGGCTCTGGGTCATAAGTGGGATGATGGTACTGTCACCAAGGCTCCTACCTGCACCGAGAATGGTGTTAAGACCTTCACTTGCCTGAATGATAAGAACCATACCTACACGGAACCTGTTCCTGCGACGGGACACGCTTGGGACGAAGGCGTTGTAACGAAGGAACCGACCTGCGAAGAAGACGGTGAGCGCACCTATACCTGTCAGAATGACAAGACCCATGTGCATAAGGAAGTGATTCCTGCACTGGGCTATACCTTCACGGAAACTGTCGTTCCTCCTACTTGCACCGAGGACGGTTACACGCTGCATACCTGCAATGAGAATCCCGCAAAGACCTATCAGGATACGCCTGTTGCTGCGTTGGGCCATCAGTATAAGGAAGTCACTACTCCCGCTACCTGTGGCGCTCCTGGCAGCGTAGACAATGTCTGTGAGCGCTGCAACGATAAGCAGCATGTGAAAGACCTTCCTGCAACTGGTGAGCATCAGTGGGATGAAGGCGTTGTAACGAAGGAGCCGACCGCTACCGAGACCGGCATCAAGACCTTTACCTGCACTGTTTGTAGCGCAACAAAGACCGAAGATATCGTCAAGGTACATACCCATGATTACACGCGCCTTGGCGAAATCGTTAATGAGTCTTCCTGTGAGACCGAGGGCGAGCGTTGGGTGTACTGCAACTGCGAGGGTTGCAACGAAAGAGTTCTGAAGCCTATGCCCGCTATCGGCAGCCACGACTGGGACTTTGCAAATGCCGAGTGTCTGAAAAAGGCTACCTGCACCGAGCAGGGCACTATGCGGGCGCGTTGCAAGCGCGATGCTTCTCATACTACGACCTACTCCTATGGTGGTACTGGTCATATCTGGGATGAGGGTGTCATCACTACCCAGCCCACTCGTGACGAGTATGGCATCAGGACGCTGCATTGCAAGAACTGTGACGCTACTACGACCGAAAAGGTTTTCCCCACGAAGTACACCTTCACAGTGACCGTTGTCCCGCCGACTTGCACCGAGGATGGCTACACGATGCACAAGTGCAAAGAGGATGACAGCCTCTCCTACAAGGACAACATTGTACACTCCACCGGTCACCATGCCGCCATGCGTGTCATTGAGCCTACCTGCAAGGAAGAGGGTCGTACCGAAATCTACTGCATCGTCTGCGGTGATGTGAGCAGCATTATCAATACCACACCAAAAACCAACAACCATACTTGGGATAACGGTGTCGTAACTACTCAGCCTACGGCTGAAAAAGAAGGCGTCAAGACCTATACTTGCAAGGTTTGCAATGAAACGAAGACTGAGACCATCCCACGTCTGAACGGCATCGGCAAGTAAGCTGTGAGCCTTTCAAAAGGCACAAGAAACACAAAGAGGAGCGTCTGCTTTGGCGGACGCTCCTTTTGCTTTGACTGAAAAACTGCATAAGTGCTCTTGAAAATCTTTTTGACATTGTTTGTCGCACTTGGTAGAGTGATGACAGAAAAGAAAGAATGCAAATCCTATGGGGAGGTTTCGGGTATGCTGCAGATTGCAATTGTCGAAGACGAAGCAGATTTGGCTCAGCAGACAAAGGATAATGTTGTTCGCTATCTTAATGAGCATGGACTCGAAGGCAATATCGCGGTGTTTAACGATGGCATGGATATTGCTGAGAACTACAAACCCATATGGGATATTATCAAACACTCCGAAGCCGTAGTCGGTAGAGCGGTAAATATCTGTGAACAGGGAATACAGCTCCGGACTGGGCGGAGCTTGCTTGATGTACTTGGATAAGACCGATACGCGAAAGCTGTCTTCCAAAGAAAAGATGTAGGTACGGATAAACGCCGCGTTGTTGGTGGTCAGTCTCTTGGCTGTATCGAGAATGTGCTGCTGGAACTGTTCATCATTCAAGTTGCCGACCGGCAAGCGATGGTCGCCATAAATTTGCAGACTGAGTACGATTGGCACAACGGAGTTGTCAGGTTCACAGTAATATAAGGAAGACAGTCGATTGAATCCTACATAAATATGGTCGATAGACAAGAGGGGATACCGTTCAGAAAACTCATCGGCTGTCATTCCGACACCATAACCAGAATCACTGTATCTCTTGATGTCCTTATAAATGATGAGAAATTGTTCTCGTGAAGAAAGATTTAATCTGGAAGATTGATTAGAAGATTTGAGTAAAATATCTCGAGTAAAAGTTTGCATATAAGATTTGCGTATAGAATAGACTTACTTGCGTCGATATGCTAAAATACATCAAAATGCCCCCGAAAGGATATCGATTTTATGGCTAAGAAGAATACGAAACGCGGGTTCACACTTGTCGAACTTATTGTTGTACTGGTGATTCTGGCAATTCTTGCCGCACTGCTGATTCCGGCACTTACCGGGTACATTGACAAAGCAAGAAAGAGTCAGGTTGTGGCAGAAACGCGAGCGTTGACGCAGGCTGTGCAGACGGAGATGTCTACGATATACGCGCTCAATGACGAGTTCCAAAGACAAAAGACTATTGGTAAGCCGTTGACAATTGCGTCAAAAAGCGGAACCTATCTAACTGTTCCTGGTGGTACAACAACTGGAGACTTGGGCAATTTAAAAGAACACTACGAAGAGATAGTTCATCTTTCGGAAGTGCCTGCGCTAGAAAAAGGACTCACAGCCTCAAGTGATGCCTATTTTTACTCATTCATTGACAAAAATGGCGCAGTGATGTGGACCGTATATGATAACGGTAATGGGTACATCGGAATATATTGTGGCGATGACGACAAGATTGATTCGTTTAAACGTAGCGACGTCGGGTACGCAGACGCTAACAAAAATACTTATGCGGGATATGTTATCTATTGGAACAAGAGAGATGCGGGCGGTTTTGACATGTTTACAAAAGATTTCTTTTATGAGTATGTATTAGGAATCACGACCTAATACAGCAAATTGCTTAAAAAGAATAACCATTAGTGATATGGTGAGTGCCATCATATATTAGAAAATCCCTCAGAGCAAGTTACTCTGGGGAACTTTTTCTTGGCAAAATATCAGAATGTCAACCGCATCTGATGCCACGCCACATTCCCGTGCGTGGACTTGTCGGTCATGCCCTCGTCCACAAATCCGAACTTGGCATAGTAGGGAACAAGCCGGTCCTTGCAGGTCAGGACAAGACCTTTGCGGCCCTGTTTCTTCGCGTCAGCAATGGCTTCTTGAATCAGCTCACCTGCATACCCATGCTGGCGATATGCAGGCAGCGTATTGACACCGAAAATCATCTGCCACGCACCGTTCTCGTTGTGCATGGCGGCGTTTTCGTACATCTCATCAGTCAAGTCGGCGTCATCGGTCACGAACCCGTCCACGAAGGAAATGAGCTTGTCACCATCATACATCAGCCAGAAATGATTGCCATAATGGGCGACTTTCTCGGCAAACTCGGCGGCAGTAGCAGCTTCGGCGGGTGGAAAACATTCGGCCTCAACGACGGAGAGTGCCGGAACATCAGCGGGTACAGCGTATCGAATCGTCATAGTCCTCGCTATGCCTCACAGGGATTTGCCGAGATTATAAGCGTCCAGCAAAGTCTCAGTATGGTTCTTAGCATCTCCTGGCTCGGCAATGCCTTTGCCAAACACATAGCCTTTGAGCTCGGCCTTCTCGAAGCAATCGACCCAACCCTGCAAACCGTTATAGGCTTTGTCGATGGCGTGTGCATCGTCATCTGCGGCGGTGGCAAGCATGTAAATGTCACGGAACTTGTAGTCGGACTCGTACAGAGGATTCAGACGGTCGAGCAGCGTTTTCATTTGCCCGCACATCTCGTAATAATAGATAGGCGTGGCGAAGATGATGACCTCGGCTTCCTTGATCTTTGCCATGATTTCAGCTACATCATCCTTCAATACACAACGGCCGGATTTTTGGCAGGTCATGCATCCGATGCAGAACCGGATATCTTTGCCGCGCAGGGACACGAACTCAACCTCATGCCCCGCGTACTTCGCGCCGCGCTCGCATTCCTTTGCCAAAATCTCCGAATTGCTGTTTCCGCGCAGGCTGGTGGAAACTACAAGAACCTTCTTTGCCATCGTTAAACGCTCCTTTTTGCTCTGATTTTTGCTCATCAAACGCAGAAAATCTGCCGTGCCAGCATCGAGCCGCTGTTTGTCTGCATGACCTTGTTGATGAATCCCTTGATGTTTTCCTTGCTGTACTCGCTCTCAGCCGCGTTCACGATGTAATCGGCCTCAATGAGGATTTGGTAGTCGATGCCGTCAATATCTGTCAGGGTATGGTGATGGCTGACCAGATACGCTACGCGGTCAACCTGTGCCAGGGTCAGACCAGTATCATGCAGAAATTCCCGCACCAAGGGCCCGCCTTCGAGTTCCTGATGCTTGCCGTCAGCGCTGCCGTATTTCTTTCGGCAGAGAGGGCAGGCAATGTCATGCGTGATAGCGGCAACTTCCAGTATGTACTGCGTCTCAGCATCAATATGTTCGAGTTCGCCGATGGTCTTGGCGAATGTCCAGACGCGAACAAGATGGTCGATGTCGTGGATGTTACCGTTAGAATAGCAAATCATCTTCTCTAAAATTTCCGCAATAGTCATGCCTCATACCCTCCAATACCCTCAGAATTGCCGCTTGTCTTAGTCCGGAAAAACCTCGCCGAGTGCAAGCACCGCATTGCGTACACACTCAGGACAAGGGCAGAGCGGTTTGCCGGTTCCGACACCTTTCAAGTCCTTGCAGATAGTAGCGCCGCATTTCGCCTCAAACTTCTGCAGGAGTTCTTTAGAAATCCGAGGCGTTGCTTTGCCATCGGTCAGTATACCCGCCACCATCACAGCGCCAATAAGAGCGCCGCAGGTGCTCTCCATGCAGCCCATACCGGCAGCATACCCCGCCGTCAGCTTCATGAGGGTATCCTCACCGACAGGCAGCTTGTCCTGAAATACTTTGACAACTGACTGCGAGCAGTTGCACTTGCCGGTGGCTTTCAGCTCATACGAAGCTGCTGCGCGTTCCTCAATACTTTGCATATTATCACTTCCTGTTTTCTTTCTATTATAGCACGGAGAGGCGTCATTGAGAACGCCTCCTCTTTTGATGTGAACAGCCTTTTAGGGCATAAAACACTCGAAAACAGCTAAAAATGCACAAAAAACACATATCTTGCTATTGAACATACAGCATGATATGGTCGATTTTAATAGATTTGTTGCGATTTTTATAGAAATAGGCGCAAAACCAAGGGCAACATGATGTAACAATTGGTGTTCGGCTAGGAAAACTATGCGCAAAATATGTGCGGTGTTAGAGAAGACTTATGTATCTTGCAAGTGTAATATTGATATGTTACATTGACACAAAAATGACGATACAGCGCGATTAGGGCTGCGTTGGTTTTTGCCAATATTGCCCTAAGAACGGCAGTTTTTGAATTTTTACTCGAAAACAGTGTGACCGGCTCATTCGGAGCATATAATTATTGCGAATATTGTCGGTTTTTGTTGCAGAATTGGTTTTGGTATGATATTATTATTCAGTTACATGACATTATTTGGTTGTAAGAATAATGCCGAAAAAAATTGGAGGAATTATAATGCTTTCTAAGATTCGTGCTCTTAAAGAGAAAAAGGGGTTCACTTTGGTCGAACTCATCGTTGTGCTGGTCATCTTGGCTATCCTGGCTGCACTGCTCATCCCTGCGCTCACCGGCTACATCGACAAGGCCAACAAGGAGAAGGTCACTGCCGAGGCTCGTATGGTCGTTATGGCTGCCCAGACCGAGGCTTCTGAGGTGTATGCTACCGTTGCTCAGCCCGATGCCGACAAGATGAAGACCGCACTGACTGCCAAGGTGGGTGACATTGCGAAACTCGCCGAAGTCAAGGGCACGTGGACTGTTTCCGTTGACGCCTCTGGCAAGATCACCAAGGTTGTCTATGGCAACAGCGGTTGGGTCTGCACTTATCGTGCTGCTGATGAGACTACCGGTGAAGGCGAGGCTGCCACCAAGGTGCCTGCCGGCTACTCTGTAGTAAAGGGCGCTGCACCAGAGAAGAACGCCGTCGCCTAATCTCTTGCACTGATCACATCTAAACAATAGCCGTTGTGGATCCGCTTTCAGCCGTTCACAACGGCTTTTTGGTATAACAAAATGACACGAAAATCCAAAACCAAGCGCAAGCAGCTCGGCTTCGAAGACTGGTATGAGATTGCCAAGAAATACTACGAAGAACACGGTGACCTCCTTGTACCTCGAATCTATGAGGATGAAAAAGGGCATAAACTGGGCCGGTGGATTGAGCGGCTGAGAGCGTTCTATAATGGGAACCCGAAAATCAAAGTCGCGCTGACTCAGACGGGCATTGTGATGCTCGAGAAAATCGGCATGGTATGGAAACTCGAAAACAGATATCCATGGCCGGAATGGTATCTGCAATGCAGGCTGTATTATGCAGCCAACGGTGACCTGCTCGTACCAAAAATGTACAAGAATGAGCAGTATGCGCTCGGTAACTGGATTGGCGAACAGCGCAAAAAATATAAAAAAGGAACGCTCAAACCCGAACAAGTCGAAGCCCTCGAAAAAGTTGGCATGGTCTGGGAACTTGTGGACCGAGATGTCTGGGAGAAACGCTACAATGATGCTTACGCTTACTACAACGAGCACGGCAATATAGATGTGTCGCCTAATTTCCTGACGGCAGGCAATATGTATCTGCGTGACTGGCTGATAGCGCAGAAGAGTTTGTATCAAGAAGCCAACTGCGAGACAGACCTTGACTGGGAGCGCCACGACCTGCTGGATGACATCGGAATGGACTGGGAAAAGCAGGTTGGCAGAAAATCTTATAGTTACGCATATCGAGCGCAGAGGTATTATAATGAATTCGGCAACTTGGATGTGCCGGAGGATTATAATGACATGATGGGCGGCAATCTCCACGAATGGGTAAAGCGTCAGTGGCGACTTTATCATCGCCCGACAACGGACAAGTCGGATGCCTACATAAGCAAGAAGAAAGAACTTGAAAACATTGGCTTTGATTGGAGCTGCGAAGGTCGCTGGGATTGGGATGCCAAAGAAGCTACTTGGCTGCAAAACTACAACGGTATCAAAGCCTATGTGGATGCGAACGGATGCCTGCCTATTGGTGAGAGTTCTATTCCCTTGACGACTAGCGTAAACAGTGAATTCTGGATTGCTGCTCAGAAAGCTGCTATCCGAAACGGAATGATGAACGAAGATAAGCAGCAGATGCTTGCCTCAATCGGCATTATCTACGGCCAGTTTAAAAGAAACGATGACTGGCAGGAAAACTATAACTTCGTTAAGGCATACTATGAGCAGCACAAGCAGCTGCCCGTCGGTGTCAATTCTCAGCAGATGAGTACCGGAAGCCTGTCCGGCTTTTGGATTGGTCTGCAGCGCAAGAAATTAAAGGACAACACACTGTCCGCCGAGAGAGTAAGCCTGCTGAAAGAAATCGGCATCGAATACGGGCAACTTGAAAACAGCGGGAACGCGAACTACAATGCGGTAAAGATGTTCTTCGATGAACATCATCACCTGCCCGTACAGGACGCTTCGATTCTGCTTCCAAGCGGTATCCAATCTCGTAATTGGATTACCAACCAGAAGAAATTTCTCAAAACAGGAACTGCCCCGGAGGACAGAGTAAAGCTTCTGAACGAAATTGGTATTGTTGCCGAAGCAGATGCACCGAAACCATCTAAGAGCAAGAGCGTGGCAGTGAAGAAAGCCGTTCAGACCAGTTCCAAGCTGAGCCGTAAGGTATCTAAGAACCCTGCGGAAGAATGGCAGGAGTGCTATGATTTCGTGAAGCATTGCTTAGAAGAGAGCGGTACACTCCCAACGGGAGAGAAGTCTACAACGATGCCCAATGGCGTGCAAACGAAGTCTTGGATTAAGCAGCAGCGTAAAGCGTTAAAGGATTCCGGATTGCCAGCCGATAAAGTTGAGCTTCTCCGCGCTATCGGCATTGTAGGCAATCTTATGGAACAGAACTGGATGCGTGACTACGAGTGCATAAAAGCGTATGTGGAAGAGCATCATCAGCTTCCTGTCTATAAAAATTCTTTCGAGTTGCCGGACGGAGGCCAGAGTGCGCAGTGGATTGCCAATCGGCGTACTCAGATGCGCAATGGCACGATGCCGGAAGAAAGAGTAAAGATGCTGGCAGACATCGGTATTGTCTATGGGAGTCTCGCCGATAATTGGAAAGAAAGCTACAATGCCATCAAAGTCTATCTTGACGAGCACGGAGAACTTCCGTTCAAAGAAGCGTCCATAACTTTGCCGACAGGTTCGCAGTCCCATTGGTGGATTCGGAATCAGACGCTCATGTTGCACCAAGGCCGACAGAGCGAAGACAAGGTCAAGCTGCTCAACGAAATCGGAATCGTGTAAAACAGATGACAAACCCAATATAGGACTTTCTATGGACATCGGGAAATTCGAAAAACGAATGGATGATGCTCTTGGCGGGGGAAAGCACCTGTTGGTACAATCCGGCTACTATGATAATCAGACTCTGGAAAACATCGACTGCGACAGGGATGACCCAGACGATGTGCAACGCTGGAATGAGCTCACGAACACGTCAAAGCTGCTCTCAAAGGCAGTTGACGATCTAAACTACCTACACCGCCCGATTGCCGGTACGAGCCGGTTGCACCTGGACACCAGCGGCAGATACGAGGAAGATTCCAACGAGTACACCTCTGGCTCTGGCATCGAGTTTTTACTGGCGGATGATTGCACCAAACCCTGCTGGGTGCGTTCCCGCGTAGAGGTCGATGACGATGGCAATACTATATCGTTGGTCACGAGGGTCTCAATATGGACGGCTTGGAAACGAGAGCTAGAAAATAAGGAATATTGCTGAATAGTGCGAGGACCTCTGCTTTTGTGGCAGGGGTCCTTTTTTCCGTTCTGGACGATTTGCAGGTAACCGCTCAACCACAGCGTCAAGCAAAAATAAAACTGGAGCCAAACCCGGCTCCAGCAAACTTCAAATTTTCTTTTTGAAAACGTCAGGCAGCTTGTCCGACCACGGTGCATATATCGGAGTCAGAACCCCGCTTGCACGGACTGTTAGCCCCACTTTCACACGCTAAAGCCCTAACCTATGTATTGGAAACAAACGGATAACATAATAGGTCACTCTGTCTGAATGCTTAAGGGCTTCTCTGGCTACCTGCAGACCGACTGCTATTCGGCGTACAACGCTGTCGATTTTGTGACTAGAGTCGGATGCTGGGCACATGCAAGGCGCAAATGGGTAGATTGCTTTGAGGGCAAGAAACCTGTTGAAGGGAGCCAATCCGAAAAGGCTTTTGCATATGTTGAAAAGATTTTCGCATTAGAAGCTTGCTGGAGAAATATGTCACCTGACGAACGTCAAAAACACCGTATGGCTGAAATGAAACCCGTTATGGATGCCTATTGAAACTTCCTTTCCAGTTTTTCTTCTGAAAAAGTTTCGAATCTGCAAAAGGCACAAACATACTCGCTACACCAGAGAAAACAGTTGGAGGCTGTTCTGCTGGATGGAAGACTGGAACTTACGAACAATGTGGCGGAGCGAACCGTTAAGCCGTTTGTTATGGCCAGAAGGAATTTCTTATTCTGCGACACCGCCAAAGGCGCAGATGCCAGTGCCCTGTGCTTCAGCGTGATTGAAACAGGTAAACGCAACAAGCTGGATCCCTTTGGATACCTTCTGTTCCTTTTGCAGGAGCTTCCTAAACCCGGAAGCGAGCCAACTCGTGAGCAACTCCTGCCGCTATTGCCTTGGTCTACGGCGCTCCCTGAATATTGCCATCTGTCTTGATTTTTTTAGCATCTCAGTTTCGAGGTGCTCTTATTTTTTGCCTTCACGGGGGATTATTGATTGCTTACAATAAAATGAGTGCGGGAGTAAAATCCTGAAATAAGTACTGGAATATAATTCTATTGGAATTTCAACAAAGTTCGACAGAAAAAGAGTGAGAACACGTTGAAATGGTTTGTTTGAAAGTTGTATTATAACTAATACGGACAAATGTAGTATGATACGAATCATTCAACTGGATGCGGATAGTAAATTAAATACAGTCAGTATGATGGCCACCTAAGAAGTCTTTTTTTGGCTTCTCTGGTGGCCTTCTTTATAAACCACATGCGGGAATTGTGAAATTTATATTTATGATTCCCAAATCACCTAAGCGACGCAATCCATTGTAACTGAGGGGATAGGTGATTTTGTGGTGAAACTGCTTAGTTGCGCTCGAAGCAGGGGACCTCCTAGGTGTGATTTGACCGAAAAAATTCAAATCGCTATAGGAGGTCAAAATGACTGAATTAGAAATGTATGAACTTTGGCGCACACTTCGTTTATGGGCCAATTATAATCAGCTTAACCAGACGATAGAAAAAAACTGGCTTAGTAATTCGTTCAACAGCCATATCCTTGATTTGTTAGACAAAGAGGAAATTAAATACAGGTCGGAGAAACGTCTCCTTGGATATAGGAACAAGGGGAAAAGGCGACTTGCTGGTAATGCAAATCAGCCGATTATTATCAATATTGATGATGTGGCTGATGTCATTGATGTTCGTGCGGAAGATGAATTCGCTCGAGTAGAGCTTCTGGTATCATTGAAGCAGGAATTGGAAAGGCTCTCACCCAGAGAGCTAATGATTATTCGTACTTATTTGGATTATCCTATAGAGGTTGTGGCGAGGAAGCTTAAGGTTAGACCCAACACGATTTCTAAGGCACGAAGAAAAATTGCAAGAGAATTGAGAAAGAAGCTGGTTTGAGATGAAAAGGGAAGAACTGTGGACTCCATCTGCAAGGCGGTTTGAATGCCTGCTCAAGGCTGCGCAGAATGGCGACTATAACGCATACATGAGTTTGATGGCGAGGTTTTTTAAGGTAATGGATGCCAAGGCAAGGAATAACTACTTGCGCGATTACGAGATGTTTACGGCACTGGTTGAACGGGTCTCAGAAGGAATCTTTGGATTCAGTTCTGAAGATGCGTATCAGCGTGAATTGAACAAGGAAAAACACCCGTCAAAGAAGCGGAAGAAGTTCGGACGCAGGTGATGATCTGAGCGTTAGTAGTTAATATTGATTCGAATAAAAACAGATTGCTGCAAGCGTAGCAATCTGTTTTTATTTGAATCAGTTGCGTTTTAAGCAAAATATGAATCGTGTATCAATTGACGGCTACATATAACAATCTATCGAATTTTAGCCTCATTCACCTTATGAACAAGGGTGTATTTGTAAAATGTGCTGAATTTGTGTACTTGTATAATTAAAGTGAATCCGATTTGTTGATAAATGTCGAATTGTGTGCTATTATATCAATGCATATATTGGGAAAATATTGCGTTGGTAGACTGCTGAATTGTGCTAAGGATTTTCCATGAGTAATTTGTGGGAATGCCTTTTGCTGCTCAAAACTGCTTTCCCTGATTTCAATTGCAGTATTGAAAATAGTATGTGTGCAAAGAAGAACGAGGAGTAAGAACATGACAAGGTTTAGGCATGACTTGATTTTGCGGATGATAAAGCTGTTAGATGCTGTGCTTGTGACGATACCATTTGCAATGTGCTGGTATCTATACTATGCTAAGCGCGTTGCATCGCCGTATTATGCAATGGGCGATTACCTGGTCGTGGCACTGTTCTTTGTGCTGTTCATCATCTTTGGACGCGTTTATGACGCCTTTCTGATGTCGATGCAGCGTATCTCCGAAATTATCTACGAGCAATTTTTGGCGGCTGCGGTCAGCGATTTTATCATGTATGTCGTGATCTGGCTTTTGTCCAAGCACCTGCCCAACATTCTTCCTGGCGTGGCAGCTCTTGTGGGACAGGTTATTATGGCCTCAATTTGGGCTTATAACGCTCACCACGCCTACTTTAACACCTTCCCGCCGCAGGCCACAGCTGTTATTTATGATACCAGACGCGGTATGGAGCGGCTGATTGGTAAGTACGGTCTAGATGCCAAGTACAAAGTGGTTTCCACAGCTACGGCGGGGGAGTGCATCGAGAATCTTTCCATGCTGGACGGCATCAGCACAGTGTTTTTGAGCGGCATCCACAGCCATGATCGGAATATTATTCTGAAATACTGTGTAGAAAACAACATTACCGTATTTGTTGTCCCGCGCATCGGTGACACCATCATGTCCGGTGCACATCACATGCATATGTTCCACCTGCCGATGCTTCGTGTTGGCCGGTATAATCCTCAGCCGGAGTATCTGCTTGTAAAACGACTGCTGGATATTGTCATTTCTGCTATTGCGCTTGTGATTCTGAGTCCAATCTTCCTTGTGACGGCTATTGCCATCAAAGCAACGGATCACGGTCCAGTATTTTACGAGCAAATTCGTTTAACGAAGGATGGCAAAGAATTCGGTATTCTCAAATTCAGAAGCATGCGGGTCGATGCTGAAAAGGACGGCGTCGCCCGTCTTTCCAGCGGCGAAAACGATGATCGCATCACGCCCGTTGGCAAAATCATTCGTGCTTGCCGCGTTGATGAATTGCCGCAGCTTATAAATATCTTGAAGGGTGACTTGAGCCTCGTCGGGCCCCGTCCAGAGCGTCCCGAAATTGCTGCTCAGTACTGTGAGGAAATGCCGGAATTCTCCCTGCGCCTGCAGGCCAAGGCTGGCCTGACTGGTTATGCACAGGTTTATGGTAAGTACAATACTACTCCTTACGACAAACTGACTATGGATTTGATGTACATAGCTCATCCGAGCATTGTCGAAGATTTGAAAATCATGTTTGCAACAGTGAAAATCCTGTTTATGCCGGAAAGCACCGAGGGAGTTTCTGAGGGTCAAACCACCGCAATGAGTGGAGAAAACGACTAAATATCGATGCTTTGGCGCATTCCTTGCTACTAAAAATTGGAAGAAAATCCAGAGTGGAATCGGGCATAAATACACCTCTTACAGTGGCGTTAAGCTGGAAGGTCGGTAGGCTGCCCTGTATGAAGTTAAAATGCTGCTTCTGGTAGTGCAAAATGCCGAGACCATGGGCGTGAGAGAGGGCAAAACGAGTGTGAATTGAAGCTTTTATGCCCGAAAAAGCACTTGTATGGATGCGACCGTAGCTGGTGGGTTTATGTCTGATTGTACCGTGAGGGTATTACCGACATTGTGGTGATTATCACATAGCGGTTTTGAGGCTGAGCGACGATTACATCATCTGCGATTTTATCCCGGTCTTGGAGATAACAAGTCGGATGTGAGCGTGATGGTGATAACCACATCCTCGCAGAGATGCTCATTCGTGTGGTGGAATCCGCCATAAGCAGGGGAGCTACCGTAGCATGAATGAGTGGAACCTGGAATAAAGGCAGGGGCTACCGTAACAAGTACTGGTGCTACCAGGACTAAAGACGGGAGCTACCATAGCGTCAAAAATGGTGCAATTTAGAGCGTAGTGGAGACCCAATGCAGCGGTACAAGACATAGCGTCAGTGTGAACCACACTGCTGAGGACGATTAGTAGAGCTTTATAAGGAATAAACGGCTCAGACTCTTTGAGATGAGTCTGGGCTGTAATCTTTGATATGCGGAGAGGAAGAGAAGATGGAAACTACGAAGCAGCCACTTATTACTGTTGTGATGCCGAACTACAATGGTCACCGTTTTGTAGAGCAGGCAATCGACAGTGTACTTAATCAGACTTATCCCAATTTTGAGCTGCTGGTAGTAGATGACTGCTCGAAGGACAATTCGCTGCAGCTTATCCAGCAGAAGGCACAGAGCGATGACAGAATTAGGGTAATTGCGCTGGAGCACAATGCAGGCGTGGCCAATGCCCGAAATGTCGGTATTAAAGAGGCAAGGGGAGAGTTCATTGCCCTTCTGGATAATGACGACTTGTGGACTGTAGACAAGCTGGAGCGCCAGCTTGCTCTTGCAAACAAGGGCGCAGATATTGTCTATTGTTCTTATGACTTTATTGATGAGAAAAACAACCCCATTAAGAAGCCTTTTATCGTTCCACAGCAGACGAACTTTAATAAAATGCTGGCATCAAGCGTTATAAGCTGTTCCACAAGTTTTATCAAGACAGAACTGATGCAAGCACATCCTTTCAACTCGAATTTTTATCATGAGGATTATGTCCTGTGGATGGAATTGCTCCGGGTTTGCCCAACTGCATACGGTGATCCAAAAGTGCTGATGCACTACCGTCAGGTTACTGGATCGAGATCAAACAAAAAGAGCAATGCGGTAAAGGAACGGTGGAACGCGTATCGTAAGGCATTAAAACTCAATGCAATAACAAGTGCGTGGGCGTTTGTAAGATATGCTGTGAAGGGTGTAGTTAAGTACTACCTGTAAGTAGAGGTTTTTATATGAAGTACGTTTCATTTACGTTTGATGACGGTAGAAGAGATAACTTTACTTGTGCGTACCCTGTTATGAAGAAGCACGGTATCCCTGGTACGCTGTTCTGCACGACCGGTTATATCGATGGAACTTGGCAGAAGGATGAATCTTGGCATAGTGCAGGCGAAGCAATTCATGTGGATGAATTGAAAGAACTTCAACAAAATGGATGGGAACTTGCCCTTCATGGAGACAAGCATACAACAGAAGTTCATGATTTGAAGTGTGCATCTCAAAAGATGACGCAGTGGGGATTTTCGACTCGACCGATTGGCTTTTCCATGCCTAATTCAAATATTGGCAAGGAAAAGCTCGATGCAGTTGTTGATGCTTATTTAGGATCGGAGCTGCTGTACATCCGGGCAGGAAGAAAGATTGACACAAAGAGTCTTTCTGCAAAGATTCTGTTTGCATTATACACATACGGGCATATGCAGTGGGCCTATAATCGTTTCAATAAAAAAAACCTGACGGAATTGACGAATATTGACAGAAAGCAAATATATTCCGTTGTTGTTCGTTGCAAGGATGATCCGAGGATGATTGCAAGGTTTATTGAGCAAATGCCGGATAATACGTGTGCAGTTCTGATGCTTCATAGCATTCTGCCGGAGGATAGTCAGTACTATGGAACGGATCCGTGGAACTGGAGCCTTGTGCGGTTTGAAAGGTTCTGCAAAGAAATTGACAAGCTAAGAAATGCTGATAAGCTCCGAGTGGCAACACTTGAACAAATTGTAAATGGAAAATTGGGAAGATGAAGAGGTATGGGGATGGAAACGATAAAGAACCCAGTCATAGTGTGGAGCATTGATGATTTTAATACTTTAGGCTTACTGCGTGAGTTAGGGCAGAGCGGACTTGACTTGGTTTTCCTTATAAAAGGAAAAGCAGGTTATGCCTCTAAAAGTAAGTACTGCGTGAACTATGTAGAAACCGGGTCCATACAGGCTGGTTACGAATATCTAATGGCAACATATAAATCGGCAGACTTTAAGCCGGTTCTTATTGTTGCAAGTGATGAAATCATTACCTTTGTTGATCAGCATCGTAAAGAAATGGAACCGCTCTTTATCCTTCCGGGGACAAAAGAGCAGGGGAACATTGAAAAGTATATCGACAAGAATACAATGACGGCTTTAGCTGAAGATATTGGGATTCTCTGCCCACAGTCTAAAGAAGTTCGTTGGGATTCCTCAATTGAAGGCGTGAAATACCCGTGTCTGATTAAGCCCAGCCATCAGACAGAAGGTCATTATAATGAGTTTAAATTCAAGATTTGCCAAAATGAAAAGGAACTGAAGCAGACACTGCGGTTTGTACGCCATGAATCGGTTTTTATTTTACAGCAGTATATCAAAAAGGAAAAGGACCTCTTGGTATATGGCGGACGTTTGTATGATGGCAAAACCGTTATTGCAGGCGCAATGATTCGTGATCGGTTTGCAGATAGCGGTTCGTCATCACACGGATATATTACTTGTGACGTGCCCGAATGTGCAGATACCAGAAAGATAGCTGAATTCTTAGAAAAGATTGACTATTATGGTCTGTTCAGTTTTGAGTATGGCATGATAGGAGACAAAGCATATTTCTTTGAAGTGAATCTGAGAAATGATGGAACCTCGCATTATTTCTTCCAAGCTGGTGCAAATATTCCCTTGGCCTACGTGTATAGCTGCGTTGGTAAGGACTATTCAGAGATACCGGTAAAGACTTCCAAGAAGGCTTTGTTTATTGATGAGGTCTTTGATGTTGAGAACGTAATAAAAGGCGTCATTTCAAAAGAGCAATGGAAAAAGGAAATGGCGGAAGCGACAATCTTCAAATATTACGATAGGGAAGATCAGGAGCCGTGGAAGACTGTAAAAAAGACAAGAGTCAAGCAGATTGCACAGGACTTTCTTTTGAAAAAGTATCGACTCTATATTGTTGCGCTACTGGATAAACTTGGGCTGAGAAAATAAAGCCGATGTGGGGGAATAGACATGGCGGGGAAACAACGACTTATATGGATTGGAAGTGTTGTTCCGGAAGGCTTCTATAAGAAACTTTGTTCAATGGGATATAAAAATCAGCAGGCTTCAAGAATAGCACAATTAAATATTGTGAATGGATTGGAAGCGCATTATGGAGTCCCGTTTGACTTTGTGAGTGGTCCTGCCTTGCCAGCATATCCAAAGTTTCCGGAAATGAGAGTCAAGCCTTATACCTGGGAGAATGAAAACGGTAGCAAGGGAGCTTTTGCCTCATATTTGAATCTTGAATATATCAACCGAGTGTTCAAAGGTGGAGCGATGGAAAAGGCTGCAAAACAGTTGATTGCTTCATATGATAAGGATGACTTGGTGACAGTATATGTTAATTCTCCTCACACGCCGTTTATCAGAGCTGGGATAGAAGTGAAGAAGCAATTTCCACAAGCTAAGTTGGTGTTGATTATTCCGGATTTACCGCAGTATATGGAAACGCAGATTAACCCTGTAAAGAAATTTCTTAAGAACTTTGATATTTCCTATATGATGGGGCTGCTGAAACAGTTTGATTATTTTATTCCATACTCGAAGCACATGGTTACTTATCTGCATCTAAATCCGGAACGATGCGTAACGATGGAAGGCTGTGTTTCGAGTGATGGAGACGCCTATAAGAAATCAGAGGAAAAATTACCGTTTACCTTTATGTACTCTGGCACTGCTGATATCCGCTTCGGGTTAAAAATGCTTGTGGATGCTTTTGGACAGATTGAAGATACAAATACGGCACTGATTATAACCGGAAAAGGTGATGCAGCAGCTTATATTGAAGAAGCTGAAAAGAAAGACAAACGGATTCATTATTATGGCTTTGTCGATGATTACTCAAAAGTCAAACAAATGCAGGCGGATGCCGATGTAATGATGAACATGCGTTTGCCTAGTGAAGAAGCAAGCATGTATTGTTTCCCATCGAAGCTCTTTGAATATATGAAAACGGGAAATCCGGTTCTGTCTTTTAGAATCGGGGGAATTCCGGACGAGTATTTTGAACATTTGATTCCTATTGAAAAAGAGTCTGTTACTGCTGTAAAGGCAGCGATGCTTGAAGCAATGAAGATGCCGAAAGAAAGTCGGCTGGATTTTGGAAAAAAAGCAAAAGATTTTATAATGATGCAGAAAAATACCGCCAAACAAACAAAGTTGATTTATGACTTGGTTGAAGGAGAAAAATGAAGAAGATTCTAATTGCTTATGACACAATGATGACGGGTGGAACAACAACTGCGCTTCTCTCATTATTGAATGAACTGGATTTTAGTAAAGTTTCGGTGGATATGGTTCTGTTTAAGAATGAAGGTCCATTCTTGAATGATATCCCGCATCAAGTAAAGCTGTTAGATCAGGCTCATAATGTGAATGGCAGGCATCTTTCAATCTCAAAGGAAAAGATTATAAGAACGGTGCTGAATGGAAATGTGTTCCGAGCATTTTCTAGCTATTTGAAGTATAAAAATACTCCGAAGGGTAATTTGCGAAATATCTTGATGCATTACGGCATTCAAGCACAAGTTGATATGTCACGCGAAATTGACGAAGAGTACGATGCCGCCATTGGATTTATTGAGGGCTGGGCGGATCAATATGTTCTGTCAAATAAGATAAAGGCAAAATCCAAAATCGTGTGGATTCATCCGGACTATAAGGCAAGCTATCTGGTGCCGGAAATTGATAGAAAATTGTTCAAGCGCGCTACTAATATTGTTGTTGTGGCAAAGAGCTGCGAAGCTAATATCTGTAAAATTTTCCCGGAATATGCGGATAAAGTCAGGACGATTGAAAACATCAATTCTGTTGCCTTTATAAAAAAACGTGCTGCAGAGGATACACCGCCGATAAAAAAAGCGGCTGTGAATTTTTGTACTGTGGCTCGTTGCGATATGGATGTCAAAGGGTTGGATCGGATCTTGGTAGCACTCCAAAGACTCAGCGAAAGCGGCTATTCGGATTTCCTGTGGCACTATATTGGAGATGGAAGAGATTATCAGCAGCTGCAAGCGAAAATTGAAGAATTTGGGCTTCAAGAAAAAGTTGTTTGCTATGGCCAAATGAATAATCCACTTGTGATTCTAAAGCAGATGGATTGCTTTGTTTTAGCCTCCCGTTATGAAGGAAAACCTGTATCGGTGACAGAAGCAATGGCACTTGGAATTCCTTGTATCGTAACAGAGTATGCCTCTGCAAGAGAGCAAATAGCAGATGGTGAAGAGGGCATTGTTACAGAAAATAGCGAAGATGGTGTATGTAAGGCGTTTAAGGCTGTGATGGAAAATCCAAGCCAGTTAGACACTTATCGGATGAACATGAAAGATATTTCAAATTCCGATGAGATTCAAAAGCTCTATGAGATCCTTTAATTTTAGTGATTTGCAATACAGTTGCACAGTGGGAGAAAAGTAATGTTCACTTTAGGAAATCACAAACTAATGCATCTGTCCACATACGGGCTTGCATTGTTCTTTATATTATTGCCTTTTGAGTATCCGCTGGCAGCGATTGGAACGCAGAGTATTTTGATGCTTGTAGGTGTAGCTACAATGGGACTTGCGGTACTAGATCTCATTGTTGCACAGAACTTTAAATTCCACTTTAGCCATAGAGTGGTCCTTACGATTATTTGGATCGTATATGCAGGTTTGACGGCAATATGGTGTAACTATCAGGCGGCTTATTCCTATTTCTATATGATGTATTTGAGAAACTGTCTGATGTTTATCCTGATTGCAATGATTGATTATAGTAGACGAGAGGCATTCGTTGTAAAGAAATCTGCCGTTTTAGGCGTTGGTCTGCTAATGCTTTATATGACGTTTGTTCCAGGGGCTACTCGTTACTCGAATTATCAGCACAGACTTGAATTGGTTGCTGGCAACTCAAATTTGGATGAAAACTATTTGGCAGCAATTCTTCTGATAGGCTTCGGCTTTGTACTGTACTGGCTTATTAATCAGAAAACAGCTAAGTTAAAATTCAAAGCGATTGCGCTTTTATACTGTGCCGGATGTATCTACTATATTTTTGCCACAGGTTCACGAAGTGGATTAATAGCAGCAATGATTATTCTAATTGTAGTTCTTGCGGGTAACATCAAGAAAAACACATTAGCGGTATTGTTGCTTGCACTGCTTGTGATAGTGATTTATCCGTATGTGATAGATCTTTTGCCAGCTGACTTAGCGTCCCGTTATTCGATTGCAGCTTTAACGGGAAATACATCGGAAAGCTCACCGAGACTCTATATCTGGGCTGGTTTACTTGGACGATTGAAGGGAATAAGAGTACTCATTGGCTTTGGTGCGGGTTCTTCGGCACCAATCACCAGGGAAGTATATGTTAATAATGCCGCAGCTCATAATTTTTATATTGGACAAATAGTAGAGTTTGGAATAATAGGTTGTGGTCTGATTTTTACCGTAATCGCCGGAATGGGAAAACAATTGCTAAGGAATAAGGATATAGATTGTCTAGCAGTGCTGTGTGGCACGATGGTCATGGGAATGTTTTTGGATCTCTTAACAACGAAATTCTTTTGGGCGTCAATGATGTTGGCATGTATCTTTGTATCTGCATCGAAGAGCGAATACATCGATAATCTGGAGGAGAATGAATAGTGTTTATTATATCTTGTGCAGCGAAGGTTGTCTTATTCTTTAGGAAAGTAAACAACAAGCTTGTTTCATTATACCAGTTATCGCAAATACCTCATGGTAAAAACTGTGAAATTCGTGGGGGGGTCATCCTTTCAGGGGAATATTACCTTCGGTGACCATGTCGTAATAGGAACAAATTCAAATTTCATGTCAACAGGTGCGAAAATTACAATTGGAAATTCTGTTCTATTTGGACCACATGTTTTTATTATCACGGGGAATCATCAGGTAAATCAGATTGGTAAGTATATCATTGATGTCGAGAAAAAAACAGAATGCTGTGATGCAGATGTGGTGATAGAAGATGATGTTTGGATTGGAGCAGGAACGATTATTCTAAAAGGTGTGCGAATTGGACGAGGAAGCGTTATCGGTGCGGGAAGCATCGTAACAAAAGATACTCAACCATACAGTATAAATGCTGGAAATCCGTGCCGAAAAATCAGAATGCGCTTTACCGATTCTGAAATAGAAGAGCATGAGAAAAGACTAAGACCATAGATATGATGGAAAGAGGACAAGTTTATGGAGAGAATAATACGCTATTTCAAATATTTAAGGGAGCTAGTTTTATATTTTGTCCTCTTGCCGGCTTCGTTAATCTACAACAAAAACAGAGAAGTATATTTGGTCTCTGAACGAGGAACGGATGCAAGGGATAATGGATATCACTTTTTTAAATATTTAAGAAGGCAGCATCCTGAAATTGAAGCGTATTATGTGATTGATAAAAACTCACCAGATTATGATAAGGTTGCAAGATTTGGAAAAACGCTTCAGTGGAAGAGTATGCGACATAGATTCATTTTCATAGGAGCAAAGTACAAAATTAGCACACATATTATGGGATTTTCTCCTAATATCGATTTTTATAACAAGATGAATGAAGTTTTTCCCCTTGTTGGGAAAAAAATCTTTCTCCAACATGGAATTATTAAAGACGATTTGCCGCAGTTATATGAAGAAAAAACAAAATTAGATATGTTCGTGTGTGGGGCCAAGCCGGAATATGACTTTATTAGAAGTAAATTTCATTATAAAAATGGTGAGGTTAAATATACCGGACTAGCACGGTATGATGCATTAAGCAATTATTCTACTGAAAATCAAATTCTTATAATGCCGACATGGAGAATGTACTTTAACAATCAAACAAATGAAGAAATTGAACAATCCGTGTATGTTAAGGCGTGGAATGACATTTTATCAAATGAGCGGCTGATTGAAAAGTTAAAAGAGAGAAACCTTACATTATTCTTCTACCCACATTACGAAATGCAAAAACATATATCGTTATTTAAAAGTTCGAGCGATCATGTTGTTATCGCCGATTTTGCATCATATGATGTACAGGATCTTCTGAAAAAGTCAAAATTACTTATTACTGATTATTCGAGTGTGTTTTTTGATTTTGCATATATGATGAAGCCGTGTATTTATTACCAATTTGATTTGAAAGAGTTTACAGAACATCATTATGGAAGAGGGTATTTTAATTATGAAAAAGATGGCTTCGGGAGGGTTGTTTCTGACTCGGAAACTTTGATTGAAGAAATAATTAAAATAATCAATCGAAACTATGAGTTAGAAGAACGATATCGTGGAAATATTTGTAGATTCTTTCAAAAACATGACACAAACAATTGTCAAAGGATATTTGAAGAGATTTGTAAATTGTGATGACCTTTGAAAGCAAAAACTACTACACCATGGATGGGAAAGAGTATGAAAAAAAGAAGCTTGCAAATCAATATTATTTCGTCAATTGCGATGCAAGGAGTCTCAATAATATGTGCGTTTATATTGCCAAGGTTAATTTTGGTTTCGTTTGGATCAACTTATAACGGTATTATAAATTCTGTCAACCAATTTCTGTCATGTGTGACACTACTTAGAGCCGGAGTTGGCGGTGTTACGAGGGCGGCTCTTTATAAACCACTAGCCCAAAATGATACTAAAAGTGTAAGTGCTATTATTAAGGCAACTGAAATTTTCATGCGTAAAATTGCCTGCATTTTTACGATTTTCCTATTTGCCTTTGCATGTATATACCCGGCGTTTGTAAAAGATCAATTTGGATGGCTCTTTACTTTCTCATTAGTACTTGTGCTTGGAATAAGTACGGTATCACAGTATTTCTTTGGCATTACGTATCAGATGCTTTTACAAGCAGATCAAAAATTATATGTGTATAATTGTGTTCAAATAGCAGGAACTATTGCTAACACTGTTGCATCCGTCTTTCTTATCAATGCTGGATTTGAAATTAGAATTGTTAAATTGGCTAGTGCTGTTGTTTTTGGAATAACGCCAATAGTCCTTTTTTATTATGTTAAACATAATTATTGCTTAGATAGAAAAATAAAACCGGATAATTCTACTATTAAACAGAGATGGGATGCTTTTGCTCACCAAGTAGCGGCTTTTGTAAACACCAACACAGATATTATGGTGCTGACTATTTTTTCGAATCTGTATCAAGTGTCTATCTATTCGGTTTATAACCTTGTAATAAGTGGAGTTAAACAGCTTATTACTACTTGCTCCGGTGCAATTGAAGCTATGCTTGGCGATACGATTGCAAAAGAAAGCATGAATCAATTAAATGCGAAAGTAAATGCCTATGAGTGGATATTGAATGTAGTTTCTTGTATTGCGCTGATTTGTTCTGCTATGTTAATTGTTCCGTTTGTTATGATTTATACACAGGGAGTCAGCGATACAAATTATGAACAGCCAGCTTTTGCATATTTACTTTGTTTTGCTACATTTATGTCTTGCATAAGGTTGCCTTATCAAAATCTGGTGGAGGCTTCTGGACATTTTAAAGAAACAAGAAATGGCGCAATAGGTGAGGCAATTATAAATATTGTGGTTTCAGTTATATTTGTTAGAAAATGGGGCTGCATAGGAGTTGCGATTGGAACGATTGTTGCAATGACTGTTAGAACAATACAGTATGCTGAGTATGCGTCAAAGTTTATTCTTTTTAGAAGTTCTAAAATTTATCTCAAAAGGTTTATAGTAAGTTTTATATCTATTGCTGTAACAATGACCATGTTTTATGTCTTTAATCTTGGCGATGTTTTAGTAAAGGCAACTACATATACTGAATGGGTTCTTTATGCAATAGTCGTTTTCTTGGCTGTATCAATGGTTGTTGTTTTAATAAATGCTATTTTTTATAATAATGAAACCCGAAACGGAATTAAAATACTGTTTAAACGCATCAGTAACTGAGATTAGTAAAGGCTAATATGCTAGAATTTCTGCTCGCGTATGGAGTGTTTTTACAATACTGAGACGAAGCTAAAAATCCACATTTTTGTTAGTGGGAAACAAAGAACCTGTGGAAATAATTATAAAATGGCTGCGTGGAATACAGAAAAGGAGTTGGATTAATGTAGGACATTTATAAATAAACACGATTTGAATTTAATTATGAGTCAAGTGAAGACATGATTGTATTGTTAGAATATTGCGACTTCTCTTTGATGAATTCGGCAAAGTGATATGGAGATTCTGTACAATGTATGGGAATTGCGATGATGAAAATATGCGTAAATAGAAGGCGAATTTTAATAATCCTGTTGATTTTAAGTATTGGAATATTGACACTGCTGGGAATAAGTAAATACTCTTTTCAGAAAGCCTGCCTGAGAAGAGAAATTCGATGGCCAGATTTAGGAATTGCCGATGACTGGCAGTATGAAATTCTTACAGAAGCATATAAAATAAAAAATGAGCCAAATAGAAAAATTACTATTACGGCATCTGATGGAGTACAATTAGTTGGTCACTATTATGAAAGAAAGAAAAATGCGCCAGTCATAATCTTTTTTCATGGGCTTTGGGGTAATTGTTATACGAATAGTGTGCCAATCTATAGAATAACAGAAGAAAAAGAATGGAATCTTTTGTTGGTGAACTTACGAGCGCACAATGAAAGTGGAGGTGACGTTTCAACACTTGGCGTTTTAGAAAGATACGACTGTCGTGATTGGGCAAATTGGGTGGATTTTGAATTCGGAGAACAGGTACCTATATTCCTTATGGGAATTTCCATGGGAGGAGCGGTAGCAGTGATGAGTAGTGATTTAGAATTGCCGGAATCAGTTTGTGGAATTATTGATGATGCTGGGTTTACATCACCATTAGAAATGATAAAAATAGGCAGTAAAGAGAAACTTCGTTTTGAATTATTGACAGATTTATTCGCTCGGATAGTGAATGTAGGAACAAAAATTTGGGGCGGATTTGACTTGAAAGAAGCAAACGCATGTGCCGCAGTGTCTAAGACAAGTGTGCCAGTTCTAATTATTCATGGAGACAAGGATAAGAAAGCACCGGTATCTATGGCGTATAAAATTTACAATAGTTGCAAAAGTGAAAGGGAGTTGTACATAGTTTCTGGGGCAGAGCATACTGGATGCTATAGAACAGATCCTGAAAAATACAAAATGATTGTTTCTGAATTTATTGAAAAACATATTCCACAATGAAGAAAGAATAATTTATGTTTTTAGAATAATAAAAAATCATCTGAAGAATACGAAGGTGGATTCTTATATTCGGTTTGTCAGATAATAAACTATCAACGGGGGAGGTGTCCAGCAATGAATGATTTGTTTTTACATGATTCACTGGACACCTCCCCAATAGTTTCTTCCGACCGAGTCCTCTATACACCGACTTCCTTCGCAAAATCTGCGCTTCTCTATCTTCAGGAAATTGGTAGCTTACAGGCAGAACAGCCCCATACATCCTCTCGCACACATTTGTCTTCATACTTGTTCTTTTGTGTTAAATCAGGTTTCGGAGAGCTGGACTATCAAGGAAAAAAGCATAAGTTGACAGCAGGGGACTGCGTGTTTATTGACTGCCAACAGCCGTATTCGCATAGTACAGATACAAAACTTTGGTCATTGTCATGGATTCACTTCTCTGGTGTGACAATGAAGAACATTTACCAAAAGTACCAAGAGCGTGGTGGTCGACCGGTATTTCATCCGGAGAATGTTGCAGCGTTTACAGAGCTGCATAAGTCGCTTTTCACTCTTGCCTCGTCAGATGATTACATCCGGGATATGCGGATTAACAGCGGTTTAAATGAACTGCTGGTGCTACTCATGAATGAATCATGGCATCCAGCAGATCGTTCAGATGCTATATTGAAAAAGCAGAACCTTGAACCGATTCGAGATTATCTGGATACACACTACACCGAAAAAGTTTCGCTGGATGCATTGGCAGACCAGTTCTTTATCAGTAAGTTCTATCTGACCCGTGTGTTTAAGGAACAGTACGGCGTGAGTATCAATACATATGTCCTGAATCTCCGCATTACAAAAGCCAAGCAGATGCTTCGCTTTACAGACAAGAAGCTGGAGGATATTGGCTACCAATGCGGCCTTGGCGCACCGCATTATTTCAGCCGTATCTTTAAGCAGGTCGAGGGGATTACACCATCAGAGTTCCGTGAAAAGTGGTAAACGCTGTATTGACTCTAATGCGGTCGTGTAAATGTAACTGCTTACTTCAAAAGAGGGCAATATTGTGTAAGCAATTTGCCGCGAAAGGCAAGATAGTGAATTCAGTTTTGAGACTATTTTCGCTAAAATAATATACGGTATTACAAAAAAACCATGCAGAAGACTGCAAAGACAACAGGAAAGTTGAGGTAAATATATGTCTAAAGTTGCGCTGATTACCGGTATTACCGGTCAGGATGGTTCCTATCTGGCAGAGTTCCTTCTGGAGAAGGGCTACGAGGTTCACGGCGTCATACGTCGTTCCTCCGTCGACTACCGTGAGCGCATCGCCCATCTGGAGGGTCATCCTAGCTTCCACCTGCACTATGGCGATCTGAGCGATTCGATGAGCATCCTCTCGGTCGTCAGCACCGTGCGCCCTGATGAGATCTACAATCTGGCCGCTCAGAGCCATGTGCAGGTCAGCTTCGATGTGCCGGAGTTCACGGCCGATATCGATGCCACCGGTGTGCTGCGCGTACTGGAGGCTGTGCGCCTCTGCGGTCTGAAGGACAGCTGCCGCATCTATCAGGCATCTACCTCCGAGCTGTACGGCAAGGTAGAGGAGGTTCCCCAGAACGAGAACACTCCGTTCCATCCCTACAGCCCCTATGCTGTTGCCAAGCAGTATGGCTTCTGGATTGTCAAGGAGTACCGCGAGGCCTATAATATGTTCTGCTGTTCGGGCATCCTCTTCAACCATGAGTCTGAACGCCGTGGCGAGACCTTCGTCACCCGCAAGATCACGCTTGCCGCTGCCCGCATTGCGCAGGGCAAGCAGGACAAGCTCTATCTCGGCAATCTGTCCAGTCTTCGCGACTGGGGCTATGCCAAGGATTATGTTGAGTGCATGTGGCTGATCCTGCAGAACAAGACACCTGAGGACTTCGTGATTGCCACTGGTGAGCAGCACTCCGTGCGCGAGTTCTGCGAGCTGGCCTTCCACAATGCCGGCATCGAGCTGGAATTTGTGGGCGAGGGCATGAACGAAAAGGGCATCGACAAGGCTACTGGCAAGGTCGTTATCGAGGTCAGCCCTGATTTCTACCGTCCCACCGATGTTGTCAACCTGTGGGGCGACCCCAGCAAGGCCAAGCGTGAGCTGGGTTGGAACCCCACAAAGACAACCTTTGCAGAGCTTGTCAGGATCATGGTCGATCATGACATGAAGAAAGTCGCCGTAGAGCGCGCCGAGGAGCATATCAAGACCAATCTGGCTGAATATCTCGAAAAGGGCGTTATCAAATAATTTCATCAAAAGCATCAAAAGAAGGTAACAATCATGATGGAAAAGAATGCTAAAATTTATGTCGCAGGTCATCGCGGCATGGTTGGCTCTGCAATCGTCCGCGAATTGCAGCGTCAGGGCTACACCAATATCATCACCCGCACCCACAAGGAGCTGGATCTGACCCGTCAGGATGCTGTGGAAGAGTTCTTTGCACAGGAGAAGCCAGAGTATGTGTTCCTTGCAGCTGCCAAGGTCGGTGGCATCGTGGCAAATCAGGAAGCACTGGCCGATTTCATGTATGACAACATGACACTGGAGATGAATGCCATCCACTCTGCATGGAAGAACGGCTGCAAGAAGCTGGAATTCCTCGGTTCCTCCTGCATCTACCCACGCTTGGCTCCTCAGCCCATGAAGGAAGATTGTCTGCTGACCAGCGAACTGGAAAAGACCAACGAGGCCTATGCACTGGCTAAGATCAGCGGTCTGAAGTACTGCGAGTTCCTGAACCGTCAGTACGGCACCGACTACATCAGCGTCATGCCCACCAACCTCTATGGCCCCAACGACAACTATCACCCGACCCACAGCCATGTGGTCCCGGCACTGATCCGTCGTTTCCATGAGGCCAAGGAGCAGAACCTGCCTAGTGTTACCTGCTGGGGCGATGGCTCTCCGCTGCGTGAGTTCCTGTATGTGGATGACTTGGCAAACCTGTGCGTCTTCCTGATGAACAACTACTCCGGCAACGAAACGGTCAACGCCGGTACCGGCAAGGAACTGACCATCAAGGAACTGACCGAACTGGTTGCTAAAGTTGTGGGCTACACCGGTGAGATCAAGTGGGATACTACCAAGCCTAACGGTACGCCCCGCAAGCTGCTGGACGTGTCTAAGGCAACTAATCTCGGCTGGACCTACAAGACTGAGCTGGAAGACGGTCTGCGCCTGTCCTATGAGGATTTCCTGAATAATCCGATGCGTGCTGAACGCTAAAGAATCACAGAGCCGCATCCTGAACCGGGGTGCGGCTCTTTCCGATAAGGGAGAAGTTTATGAATATCATTTTGTTGTCCGGTGGCTCCGGTAAGCGGCTGTGGCCCTTGTCCAACGACATTCGTTCCAAGCAGTTTATCAAGATTTTCAAGAAGGAAGATGGTACCTATGAGTCGATGGTGCAGCGTGTCTATCGCCAGATCAAGAAGGTAGACACGGATGCAACTGTGACGATTGCTACCAGCAAAACGCAGGTTTCTGCCATTCACAACCAGTTGGGCGAGGATGTGGGCATCAGTGTGGAGCCGTGCGTCGGGATACCTTCCCGGCAATTGCGCTGGCAACTGCCTATTTGGTGGATGTGATGCACGTTGACCCTTCCGAATCCGTGGTTGTATGCCCGGTCGACCCATATGTAGAGGATAGCTACTTTGAGGCGCTGAAAGAACTGTCAGAGCAGGCGGATAAATGCGAAGCCAATCTTGTGCTGATGGGCATCGAACCGACCTATCCCAGCGAAAAGTACGGGTATATCATCCCGGAAAGTGCGGATCATGTGGCTACAGTCAAGACCTTCAAAGAAAAGCCGACTGCCGATGTGGCAGAGCAGTACATTGCGCAGGGCGCACTTTGGAACGGCGGTGTGTTTGCTTATAAGCTGGGCTATGTGATGAACAAGGCTCATGAGCTGATGGATTTTACCGACTATCAGGACTTGTTTGATAAGTACGATACATTGAAAAAAATCTCCTTTGACTATGCGGTGGTGGAGCATGAGCCGAAGATCCAAGTCGTTCGTTTTGCCGGTATGTGGAAGGATCTCGGCACATGGAACACACTGACCGAGGCAATGGAAGAAAACGTTATCGGTAAGGGCGAACTGAACGACAAGTGTTCCGGTGTCCACATCATCAATGAGATGGATGTTCCTGTGCTGGCCATGGGGCTGCATGATGTCGTTATCTCCGCATCGCCGGAGGGGATTCTGGTTTCGGATAAGGAGCAAAGTTCCTACATTAAGCCCTTCGTGGACAAATTCGAGCAGCAGATTATGTTTGCAGAAAAGTCTTGGGGCAGCTTTAAGGTTGTGGACGTGGAAACTACATCTCTGACTATTAAGGTGACGTTGAACCCCGGTCACAGCATGAACTACCACAGTCACAAGAATCGTGATGAGGTGTGGGTAGTTATTTCCGGTGAGGGAAAGACTATCGTGGACGGCATGGAGCAGAAGGTCAAGGCAGGCGACGTGATCACCATGTCCGCCGGCTGCCGCCATACGGTTATAGCAGATACCGAACTGAAACTGATCGAGGTGCAGTTGGGCGAAGAAATCAATGTCCACGACAAGCAGAAATTTGAGCTAGAATACTGATACAGCGCAGGAGGCGTATATGCCAAACGAGAATAAGCCTCTTTTGCTCAGACCGTCCGGTAAAGATTATCTTTGGGGCGGCAGCCGTTTAAATGATGACTTTGAAAAAAATATCGACCTGACTCCGCTGGCAGAAACGTGGGAATGCTCCACGCACCCCGATGGACCCAGCTATGTGGTGGGCGGTGCATTCGATGGGCAGGAACTGGCAGCGGTGCTGAAAACGCATCCGGAGTATCTGGGCGAGCGCCATAAGGGCGAAAACACGCTGCCAATCCTCATAAAGTTTATTGACGCCAAGAAGGACCTGTCGGTACAGGTGCATCCCACCGATGCCTATGCGCAGGAGCATGAAGGCGGGCAGCTTGGCAAGACGGAAATGTGGTATGTGCTGGATGCCGGACGGGACGCAAAGCTGGTCTATGGGCTAAAAAAGGACTGCACAAAGGAAGAAATGCGCAGGGCAATTGCGGACGGCACGGTGATGAAATACCTGCAAAAGGTGCCCATCCATAAGGATGATTTGTTCTTCATCCAGGCAGGTACGATTCATGCCATTGGTGCAGGGGCGCTGGTGGCAGAAATTCAGGAAAGCTCCAACCTGACCTACCGCCTGTATGATTATGACCGCATCGGCAAAGACGGCAAAAAGCGGGAGTTGCATATTGACAAGGCACTGGATGTGGCAAATCTTCACAGCAGCGCAGAGCCAAAACAGCCGCTGCGTGTGCTGAAATATCGGCAGGGCGTTGCCTCTGAGCTGCTGACCCGCTGCAAGTATTTTGAAGTGTACCGTATGATCGTCAACACCGAGCGGCGCCAAACTGTGCATTACCGGGCGGATGAACTGGCTTTCCGTGTGCTGCTGTGTGTCAATGGGTGCGGAACCATTTCGTATGAGGACGGGACCATTCCGTTCTATAAAGGAGACTGCATTTTTGTTCCGGCAGATTCCGTAACTCTAACCATTCATGGACAGGCACAGTTCCTTGATGTAAGAGGCTGATATATGGAAAAGTGGAAGACAATAAAATCTGAACCACTTGTAGACAGCCGATGGGTCAAGGTGCGAAAAGATTCAGTGGACTTGCCGAATGGTCAGCACATTGATGATTTCTATGCCATTTCACTCAACGATGCGGCGGCCATTGTGGCACTGGATGATGCCGGAAATATAGTTCTGAAAAAGGAATATCGGTATTGCCTTGACCGTGACCTTATTGAAGTTCCTGCAGGAGGCTTTGAGAGAGGCGAAGATGGCTTGACAGTTGCCAAACGGGAACTTCTGGAAGAAACTGGCTATGTTTCGGACGACTGGCAATATATCGGAGCAACGGTAGAAAGCTCGGCAAAGCTAACGAACTATATGCATCTATTTTTTGCCAATCATTGCCGAAAGGTTAGCGAACAGAATCTTGACCCTACAGAAGAATTGGATGTTCTAGTTGTTCCGTTAAAACAGGCGGTTGAGATGGTGATGAATAACGAAATATGCTGCAATAGCTCTGCACATGGAATCCTTTGGGCTACAAGAAAGCTCGGAGTGTAATGAAAGGTGACCGGAAATGGATATCAAGAAAGAATATGAACGCTGGTTGGCTAATTCCACCGCCGATGGAGATGTACTGGCAGAACTGAAAACGCTGGATGATGCAAAAATCGAGGACGCATTCTATCGTGACCTTGCATTTGGCACGGGCGGTCTGCGTGGTGTGATTGGTGCGGGTACCAACCGCATGAATATCTATACTGTGGCTAAGGCTTCTCAGGGTCTGGCGGACTATTTAAAGAAGAACTATGAAAAGCCTTCTGTGGTGATCGGTTACGACAGCCGTATCAAGAGCGATGTGTTTGCAAAAGTTGCCGCCGGGGTGTTTGCTGCTAATGGCGTCAAGGTGAATATCTGGCCTGTTCTGATGCCTGTTCCTACCGTGTCCTTTGCGACCCGTTATCTGCACACCTCTGCCGGTGTCATGGTGACGGCTTCTCACAATCCTAGCAAATACAACGGTTATAAGGTCTACGGTGCAGACGGCTGCCAAATTACGACTGAAGCCGCAGCAGAAATTCTTGCCGAAATCGAGAAGCTGGACATCTTCGCAGACGTCAAGACCAGCGATTTTGAAGCAGGTGTGGCAAACGGCAGCATCCGGTACATCCCAGACGATGTATATACCGCCTTTGTGGAGCAGGTCAAGAGCCAGTCCGTCCTGTTCGGCGAAGAAGTTAATAAGAATGTAGCCATCGTATACAGCCCGCTGAACGGCACCGGGCTGAAGCCGGTGACCCGTACCTTAAAAGAAATGGGTTACACCAACATCACGGTGGTCAAGGAGCAGGAGCAGCCGGACGGCAACTTCCCGACCTGCCCATACCCCAACCCGGAAATCAAGGAAGCCATGGCACTGGGCATGGAGTATGCCAAGA
>OLSC01000898.1_pt1 | contig 32525 bp, 38 predicted proteins | sample 1672881 | NCBI WGS metagenome assembly OLSC01 (sample SAMEA3136733, study PRJEB25190) | human gut metagenome | biome: human gut; feature: human-associated habitat; material: faeces | place: Austria | collected 2013
GCACGCTCTGCGGCTGCACGCTCTGCGGCTGCACGCTCTGCGGCTGCACGCTCTGATATGAGGTAGCCGCTGCCGTATATCGCCTTGTTCTGCACGCGCTGCGCGTCGAGCGCCCTCGTGAAGCTGCACTTCTGCGGCCCCACGCGGAAGTCGATGCCGTACTTGGAGTAGCGCGCCAGCATGGGCGCGGTCAGCACCTCGTCCGGGTACTCGTACTTCGGCAGCGCCTTGGCCTTCTCGCGGCGCAGGCGCTCTATCGCGGCATCCAGCTCGGAGCGCAGGTCGGGCGCGCTGCGAGCCTGGGCGGGGTCGAGGTTGGTCACGAACGACGTGTTGACGCTCGCGCCGTTGGCGTACGTCACGCCGACGCCCGTCACGACCTTGCAGCAGTTGCGGATGCCCATGCACGTCAGGGTGGGGGCGAACAGAAAGAAGCCCACGCCGCGCTCCTGGTAGTGCTTGACGATCTTGCTCAGGATGGAGAACGGCGGGTTGTCCACCACCGTGCAGCCCTCCGGGTACTCCTCGCGCTCGTAGTCGCCGCCCGGATAGAACGGGCGCGCCACCTTCGCCAGGTCGAACCCGTACTCCCGGTACGCCCACCGCAGCACGCAGTCGTACACCTCGGGCGGGGTGTAGCAGTCGTCCGTCGTCCTCTTCGGCTCGAACTTGGCCGTGAACTCCTCGTATGTCTCGCCTCTCGCCATGCGTCTCCTATCTCTCGGCCCATATGGTCGCAAGCGTGTCGCCGGGCACGAAAAAGGCCGCCCCGAAGGACGGCCCTCTGCCTGTTTCCGTATTCGGTTGCCCCTATCCGCACGCCGCCACGGCCATGGCCATGAGCCCGAGCGCCAGCGCCCTTATGGCGTAGATGGCCGCCGCGTCTATGGCGATTGCCGCCGCTATGAACAGCAGGCACCCCCAGTTGCATCCCGGGCGGTTCATCGCTCCTCCCACTCGACGGTGCCGTCGTCGTACTCGGCCTTGAGCCATTCCAGGTAGTCGGCCTCCTCGCAGAAGCTGGCCAGCAGCCGCTTGCTGGTAGTGCAGCTGCTCATGCGGCTCGTCTCATACACGGCGATGAAGAAGGGCCACGAGTGGAACTCCGTCTCCGTGTGGATGGCCCGCTCGGGCGTGCCGAAAAGGTGCTCCCAGTTCGTCATCGCGCCCCCTCCTTCGCGCTCGGTCCGACCTTGCGGTAGGTGAAGTCCTCGAACAGGTGACCGCACCAGCGGCAGCGGTCGCCGCCCTTGGGCAGGTGGTGCCAGATCTCGCGCATGCCGCACTTCGGGCAGCGCACCTCGATACTGGGTCGGCGCTTCGGCTTCTCGGTCTGCTGCTCCATGGCTACTCCACCGCCATCCGCATGGCCGGCTTCATGGCCTCGCGCAGGCTCTTGGCCAGATTCTCGGCCGTTACCTCTACGTTCACGTCGGGCATCGCGAAACCGTGCGCCTCTTCGGCCTTGAGGCAAGGCATGGCGGCGTCCTGGGCCGCGCCCTTGAGCGTCGGTGACGCTGTCGCCCTCGGCTCGCAGCGCCCCAGCCACAACTCGCACTCGTCCAGCTTCGTGAGCGCCAGGGCGCGCTCGCGGCTCGCCTCGTAGGCCGTCTCGATGCCCTTGCGCAGGTTCTGCACGGCCGTCTCTTCGGTTCCGGCGTCCAACTTTTCGCGCAGTCGGGCGTTCTCGAACCTCAGGTTGCGAGCCTCGCGACGCGGCACTGCTACCGTATGGCTTTGCTGCTCGCCCCAGCAGTCCTCGCACAGCGGCGCGTCTACGCCCATGTTGTCCTGCCCCAGGGCGTCGATGTCGCGCCCGCAGGTATCGCAGATGATTCCCATGGCTACTCCCTTCCTTCCGGCTTCACCGCGCCTGCGAGGAACCACGCCCGCAGGCTCTCGGCGCACTCCGGGCACAAGGCCCTTGCCTTGCCGTCGATTCGCGCGCTGTTCCTCAGCACCATCTTGGCGTAACCCGCCAGGGTCTCCGGCACCTCCTTGCCGCAGCGTTCGCATGCGCATATGTACAGCCTCATGCCTGCTCGCCTCCCTTCGGCAGAGCGTCGGCGATTCGGTCCCAGTCGGTGGCCGGCTTCTCGCTGGGGTACTCGTAGGCCCCCACGCACGGCACCGGCAGCACCGCCATGCCGTCGTGCTCGCCTGCGTACTCGTCTGCGTCCGATCTGCTCTCGAACGCCAGCACCACGTCGCTCTCCGTGGCCACCGCGTAGATCTTCTTCATCGTTTCGTCTCCTATTCGAACTCGAAGCACTCGCATGCCTCGCTTGTCTCTTCTACCGCCTCCACGTCGGGGCCGCCGCCCGTCATGGCGTCGCGGGCGCACACGGCCTCGCCGCCAGCGCCCTGCACGCGGCCGCAGAAGCGGCACTCCCGGCACGTGCGGCCCTCCCACGGGTCGGGCCGGTTCCACGGTGCCCTGGGGTCGGACTCGAAGCACCCGGGCGGGAGGTTCCACCCGCTTGAAGGCTCGTACCCGCTCACATGCACCGCCTGCCCCTCGGCAGCCGCCCCCAGCCGTCCATGGCCAGGGCATCCGCGTACTTGGTCGGTTCCGGCAGCAGCAGGTACTCCCAGTGCCCCGAGCCCGGCGGGGCGGGGCGGTTGAACCTCTGCTCGGCCCTGACCCAGCGGAAGTGCAGCCGGTTGGCGTGCGCCAGCCCGTGGCAGCCGCTGCCGTTGCCGCTGCCGCACAGCATCACCGTGGGCTTGGGAACCTCGCGCCCGTCGCGGAACAGCTTGCCCGCCCCGCGCCTCACGATGTGGTGGCGGTTGAGCGGCCACGGCGCGCCGCACACGGCGCACCTGGGCGTCTCGATGCTCGGCCCCTCCATGAGGGGGCGCAGGATCTCGGGCAGCGTGTCAACGTTTGCCATTCGATAGCCTCCTGTCCTTGCCTTGCAGCTCATACTTGTCGCACATTTCCGACAGGCGGCTCACGATGGCCACCGCCGTCTCCTCGTCGCCGTTCTTGGCCAGGCGGCGTATGAGGTCGCTCTTGCCGTACTGCGTGGTCACGACCACGGGCCTCATGTTCTCGTACCTGTCGTTCACGACGCGGAACACCTGCCCCAGCGTCCAGTCGGTGGGGGACTCCTTGCCCAGGTCGTCCAGCACCAGGCACCCCACGCGGGAGAGCCTGGACAGCACGCCGTCCTCGGTGCCGTCGCCGCCGTAGGTGCCCTTGATGGCGGCCAGCACGCCCAGCATGTCGGTCACCCTCACGCTGGTGCCGCCGTCCACCAGGAGCCGCGCCACGGCGCTCGCCAGGTGGGTCTTGCCGGTTCCCACGGGGCCGCAGATGTACGCCCCGCGCCCTTGCTCAACCTTCGCGGCAATGCCCTCGGCCATGGGGGAGGCGGCTGTCATGAAGCGGGGCTTGATTCCGGCCCGCTCGTAGGCCCGGCGGCGTTTGGCTGCGGCCTCCTCGGCCTTGGCCCTGGCCTCAAGGCGCGAACGCTCGTCGCGCTCCGCCACGGCACCCGGGCAGCCGCACGGCTTCCAGCCGCAGAAGGTGCGGCGGCCAGCCAGCACCACGTAGCGGACCTCCAGCTGCGCCCCGCAGTGGGGGCACTCAGTCGTACTCGGCATAGCCGTCGGCCTCCTTCCGGGTCCTCGGGCCGCGGTTCACGTAGTCCTCGAACTTCGGCGAGAACAGCGTGGAGGGCCGCAGGTACTTGGCCATCTTCGGGTCGCCCGCCCACTCGGCTGCCATCGTGTCGATGACGGCCAGGAAGTCGGGGAGGCGGTAGCCCTCGGCCCAGCGGGCGTGTATCAGCCTGCGGGTCTTGGCGCTGCTTGAGCGGTAGCGGGTGCCGGCTGCCTCGTTGAGCGCATGCACGATTTCGTCAAAGGGGATTAAGGGGTTATCTATATACTCAACCTCAACCTCTGCATTGCCGCAACTCGATGCGCCTGCATGTGCATCCGCATCTGCTTGCGCATGTGCGACTGCATCTGTATCCGCATATGCTCCCGCATGTGCTTGCGCATCGGCTTGCGCCCGTGCCGCCGCATCGTCCACCGCGTCTTCCTTCCCCGGCCTGTTGCCCCAGCGGGCGTTGGCCGCCTTTCTTGCGCGCTCGCTCTTCTCGTCGCCCATGTCGAGCCTGCCCTTGAGCACCAGGAAGGTAGGCAGCCACGCGGGGCTGCCCTGCGGCTCCTTGCCCGTGAACCGGTACTCGACGATGGCGTAGATGAACGGCGCGCGCTGCTTCTCGGGCATGGCCTGCGCGGCCGCCCAGAAGTCGTCGTGTATAACCATGCCCATAGTGTCGCCGTCGCCTTCCCTAAAACGGGATATCCTCGTCGTACAGATCGGGCATGGCCTGCTGCTGCGGCGCGGGCTGCTGTGGCGCGTACGCCTGTTGAGTGGCCGGCTGCGGCGCGTAGGCGGGCTGCTGCGGCGCAGGTGCCGGGGCGGGGCGTCCCTGGCCGTACGTGCGGGCCTGCGGCGCTTGCGGGACCGCCTGGGGCGCGTACTGCTGCGGCGCGTAGCCCTGCTGCTGTTGCTGGCCGCTCATGAACTCCAGCTCGTCCACCACGACCTCCAGCGCGCTGCGCTTCTGACCGGTCTGCTGGTCGTTCCAGCTGCGGTAGCGCAGCTTGCCCTCGATGGCCACCTTGCTGCCTTTGGCGAGGTACTGCGCCAGCTTCTCGCCGCGGGTGCCGAACAGCGTGCAGTCCACGAAGTTCGGGTAGTCCTCCCACTGCCCGGTCTGCTGGTTCTTGCGGCGGTCGTTGACGGCCACGCCCATGGACAGCACGGACATGCCGCCAGACGTGGAGCGCAGCACGGGGTCGCGGGTCAGGTTGCCGGATATGCACACGCGGTTGATGCTCATAGATACCCTCCTTGGGTTACGTCCCCGCTGTTCCAGATGCGGGTGATCTGCGCGTCTACCATGCGGATACGCAGCTTGATTACGTTGATGGCCTCCTGCGAGGCCTTGTAGATGGCCTCGGAGCAGTCGCGGCGGCGCTTGGCCTCCGCTATCTGCTCCTGGCCCCGGCACACGTCGCCGATGATGGTGACGGGCGTGCCCTTCTGGCGCTCGTTCAGGATGGCGATGCGCAGGGCCTTGCGGTACTCGGCCTCGTTCTCGGCGTACTGGCAGCCCGACTCCTTGCAGGTCTTCAGCTCGGCCTCCAGCCTGTCGGTCAGCTCGTCCAGCTCCTCGGTGAGCGCCTGCATCTACTCCACCTGCCAGTCGGGGCGCGGGCAGCACGGGCTGTTGGCCACGAATTCCATGTACTGCGGCATGCTGGCGAACTGGTAGCGCGCCCCGCAGCTGCGGCAGTGGGCCGTGAAGGGGCCGTCTGCGGGCGGCTGCTTCTCCTCGGGCGCGGGCTGCTCCTCCATGGCGTCGGGATCGCTCTGCCCGTCGATGGCGAACGCGCCGCACAGCGCGTACTTGCGGGCGTAGCTCGACGCCATGCCGGTCACCTGGGCGTCGTCCGAGCCCTTCTTGTGCTCGTCCTCGCGGGCGTAGGCGCTCACCTGCAGCAGGCCCTCGCCGCCCTCGGCGGGGAACACGCACGCCGTGGACTTCACGTAGTAGCGGTCGCCTATCTGCACCAGCTCGTCGGTCATGAAGAACGCCAGGCCCTCCTTGGCGCACGGCTCCTTCAGCGCGGCCACTATGTCCTCGTAGCTGCGGTAGCTGAACTTGCCGAAAGCGTTGTACTTGGCCTTGGGCACCACCACGGCGCGCTGCACGCGGGCAACGGCCGCCATGAGGTCGATGGACTGCTGTTCCTGGGTCATGCTAGTAGCCTCCGTTCATTCGCTCGTAAACCTGGCCCACCGTGCCGTGCATGATGGTGCCCACGACGCCCTGCGCCTTGAGGGCCGCCGCGACACCCTGCATCTGCTCGCGCGTGGCGCACGGCACCACGACCGTCCACGGGTCGCCCGCCATGGCCACGGGCGCCGGTGCGGGCGGCGCTGGCGGCACCGGGGCGGGCATGGGCGCGGGCTGCGGCTCGGGCATCTGCTCAAGCGGCTGCGGGAACTCTGCGGGCTGGCATTCCGCGGGCTCGGGCACCGCTTCGGGTTCGGGTCCGGGCTCTTCCACGGGTTCCGGCTCCATGGCCGCCTTCAGCTCGGCGATGCGCCGGCGCTCCTCCTCGGCCTTGTGCGCCGCCGTTATGGCCGCGCCCAGGTCCAGGGTGGCGAACAGCTCGCGCTCGGCCTCGTCGTAGAACGGCTCGCCCTGGAACTGCGTCTTGAGGGTTTCCCAATCCTGGGCCAGGCGTTCTACCTTGGCCTCCAGGGCCTTGAATGCCTTCACCTCGCCGAAGGTCTTGTTGGTCCACTGCTTCTCGTGGAAACGCTCATAGGGCACGACGGGGGCCAGCAGCCCGGCGAACTCCTCGTAGTGCTCCCGCAGCTTGGCGTACGCGCGCAGCTGGCGCTCCTCCTCGGCCTCGTCCAGCTGCGCCTTGATGCCGTCGGCTGCCTGCTTCGCGATGCCCGCCACGGCCTTGCACCTGTCCTCGAACGCGGCCAGGGGCTTCGTGTACTCGCGGCTCACGGCCTTGCGGCGCTCGTCTATCTCCTTGGCGATGCCGTTGAGGTAGGCGCGGTCGCGCTTGGCGGCCTTCACGTTCTCGTCCTTACCCATGTCGTAGGTCGCGCCCTCGTAGTCGGCCACCAGCCTGCGCACGTGCGCCTCCAGGGCGTCGAAGTTGGCCTCGATCACGGCGGGGGAGTACGCCACGGTCAGCTCTGACGCCTCCTCGGGCTCGATGATCTCGGCCTCAACTGCTTCGCTCATTTACTCCTCGCTTCCCAGGCGCGCCATGCACGCCTCGTAGGTTTCCGTCTCGGCCGCGTTCGGCTCGTAGCCGTCGGCCTTCATGGCCTCGTAGGTGATGGTCACGTTCTCGACCGTCGCTCGGTTGAAGTACACGGAGCTGCCGCCTTCCATGAGGCTCCAGGCCGTCCAGCCGCTCATGTTCCACGCTGCCCGCCAGCCCATGGCCACGGCCAGCTCGGTGGGCGTGCGGTCGATGGGTCGGCCCAGCAGCTCCTCGAACGATTCCACGGCCTCGGCCTCCATGGCGAACGCGGTCAGCGCCAGAGCCGTGCGACGCATCGACTTGAGGTCGCCCGCGTGGGCGGCAAGCCACTCGCGGCGGGCCTTCGCGCCGTCCTCGTAGGCGGCCTGGAAGTCGGCCTTGCGCTGGGCTGCGGCCTGTGCGGCCTCGTCGGCCCCCTCGGCCACCGGCGCCAGCAGGGTCACGCCGAACGACGTCTCCTCGGCCAGAAGCCCCGCGCCCGCGTTGTCGGCCACGTAGGCGTCCAGCGCCGCCAGGTCGGGGCGGTAGTCGGAAAACGTGCGGCATGCGGCGAAGCCCTCGGGGCATTCGTCGACGAACTCGACGCCCGCGTCGGCAAGCACCGCCACCACCTCGGCGCGGTTGCGCCTCTGCTCGGCCTCGGCCTTCAGGCTCGCGTACACGCGCTGCCATTCGGACTGCTTGCAGTCGCGCAGCTCGGCCACGGCCTCGTCGTCGCCCTCGAACTCGGCGATGGCGGCCAGGCGGTCGAGCGTCATGTCGTAGGCGGCGTCCTGCACCCTGCGGGCGGCGCGGCGCGCCTTGGCCACGGTGCCCGCGTCGGTGCGGGCGGCCACGGCCACCTCCTCGTCGGGAATGTCGAGCGCCAGCATGGTCTGCACGCCGCGCGACTTCTCCTCGGCGGTCAGCCCCAGCTTGGCGTCGGTCTCCACCATGGCCTTGGCGGCCTCCACGCGCGCCAGCTCGGCGTCGTCCAGGTCGTCGTAGACCTCGGCGAGGAACCGCTCGGTGCCGATGGAGCGCATGGCGCGCACGCGGCACTCGCCGTCGATGATCCAGTAGATGCCGCCCTCCTTGTACAGGATGGGCTTCATGACGGGCTGGCCGGGGTTGAGGCGGTTGGCCTTGAACTGCGCGGCCAGGCCCGCGATGTGCTCGGCGCTCTCCCTGGTGGTGAAGTCGCGCGGGTTCATCGGCTCGCCGTCGGCGCGCTCGTAGGGGTACACGTCGCAGATCGCGACCTCCTCTAGCGATTGCATGCGCGGGCCTCCTCGTCTACGACCACGCGGCACTCCATGCCCACCAGGCGGGCGCGGCACGCCACGCGGGCCACCTCGCCCATGAGCGCGATGCGCTTGGTGGGCACGGGGCCGTTCTTGATCTGCGCGGCCATGCAGGCGGCCCCCATGTTGAACGCCTGGCGCATGGCGGCGTCGAAGCCGCCGTCGCCCGGCTCGGGCACGGGGACGGCGCGCTCGATGCGCCTCAGGATGCTGTCCACCGTCTTGTCCGCGACGGTCTTGCTGATGATTTCCGTGAGCATTTGGGTCTCCTAACTGGGAAAACTAAAAGTGATAAAAACTTTTCAGGATTTCGGAACTTTTTTCTCTATGCGCTCCTTGCGCTTCTGCGCCGCCTTGACCCTGCGGTACAGGTAACGGCACAGCCACCGCTCCATGGCCTCGTCGTGCGCCTCTGCTGCCTTGTCGGCGGCGTAGCGGCTCATGCCCGAGGTGTCCGGGGCCTGCGGCATGGGGTCGGCGCGGCTCTCTCGGCCGCACTCGGTGCGCTCATAGGTGCGGCGCTCCTCTGCGGTCAGCCTCGGCAGCAGCTCGGCTATGCGGGCCTCTATGGCCTCAAGCTGCTGCTGGCGTCTGCACGGTTCGCAGATGCCGTCCTTGCCGAGGGTCGCCCTGCGGCACCCGCACGACGGGCACAGCTCCAGGCGGTGGCGGTAGCAGCGCAGGGACACGTGGCCGCCGCTGGCGTTGATCACGCGCCGCGCGTTATCCAACTGGTTCTTGGACAGCCGCAGCTCGCGGCGAATCTCGCGGGCGGGCACCTTTCCCGCCAGCTCGGCTATGCGGTCGAGGTCGGCCTTGCGCCACGCCCTGTGTGGCCTGCCCTTGTCTCGGCGGGTCACTCGTCGCTCACCTCCACGACCACGCGGGGGCGCGCCCTGTCGGTGAGCACCCTGTCGGGGCACTGCTCCACGTACTTGCGGGAGTCGTCCTTGATTACGCCCGCCGCCACCAGGCCGTCGAGCACGAACTTGCGCGCGAAGCCCACGTTGTCGGCGTCGCGGCGCATGTCGGGCTCGTAGAACGTGGTGCGCACGGTCACCCGGCGCTCGAAGCGCGGCGCGCGCTGCTGCATGGCCGCCGCCCTCACGCGCGCCGTCTCGCGCTTCTTCATGGCCGCCGCCTTGTAGCGGTTGGCGCGCTCGGCGCTGATGTAGTCGTTCAGGCTCGGCATTCGGCCCTCGACCGTGACGGTGCACCTCATTGCGCGCCCCTGTCGTAGATGCCCTGCGCCTCGGTTAGCGTGGAGGCGGCGAAAACGGCTGGGCCCACGATGGCCTCCCACGTGCCCACCAGGTCCACGGAGTCCACCGGCGTGCGGCGGAAGCTCACGGCGGCCAGCATGGAGGGGCGCTGCAGCACCATGTAGCGGGACAGCACGCTCCACAGGTTGTGGTCGCGCTTGAACTCGCTGGCCTCGCTCACGGTCATGCCGTTCTGGCACGCCAGGGTGTACACGTTGTCGCGCTGGATGACGTGGCCCTCCAGCATCAGGCGGTAGCAGATGCGGCGCAGCTTCGCCCATGTATCTGGGTTCGAGGCAACCCAGCCGCACGCCTTGGCCACGAGGGCCTGGGCCTTGGCGTCTACCTCGGCCATACTGTTGCCTCCAGCGCCCATGTGGCGGCGATGCACGCGCAGACGAACAGGGCGGCGAAAACGGCCTGCAGCCTCTCGCGGCGCTGCTCGGGTGTTACACTGGTCTCGGTTCGGAAGTGAACCGTTGCGGTGCGCGTCTTTCGCTTGCCGGCTGCGACGCGCACCCTCTTTCCCTTGATCTTTTCCATTCCTGGAACTTCCTCTCGTTCTCTGGGTCCTTGTAGAACTCGCGCATCATGGCGGCGCACTCGTCGCACATGGCGCGCTGTATCGGGGTCATTCGCCCGCGACGCCCGGCAGAAGCAGCGGGGCGTCCTCGTAGGCGACCTCACCGGTGTCCCTATCCACGAACATCACCTCCTGGTCGTCGTACACGTGGATGTTGAGCATCTGCCCCGTGAACTCCACCAGCTTGGGGATGAAGTCACGGAACTTCGGGTCCAGCTCAAACTGCAGCACGCACTTGCCGCTCTTCACGTTGAGGGCGGTGAACCCCCCCGTACGGTCACCTCGTTCAGCATGGCCTACTCCTTCTCGTCGTACGCGGTGTCGCGCGCGATGGTTTTGAAGTCGGTGCTCCAGCCCTTGCCGTTCACGCTGAACTGCACGGAGCTGTAGACGTTGAACTGCATGCCGCCGAGCTCGAACCAGGTCGTGCTCGCCTCCAGAAGCTCGATGCCGCTCGTCTGGAAGCCCCACATGGCCGCGATGCGGCGCTTGAGGCTGTCGTGCGTCTCCTCCATGCAGCCGTTCTCGGCCAGCTCGAAGTCGACGGCCACGCGCTTGCGGTCGTCGATGAGGTGGTCGAGCGTCTTGCCGATGATCTCGGCGACGAACTCGGGCTGGTGGCTCTTGGTGGTCATGGTGTGTCTCCTTTTCTGATAGGTAAATCTAATTACAGTTTGAAGCGAAAAAAATTTCTTCGGGTTTGTAGCCCAAGAAGTCGGCGGCCTTTTTAGCCGTCTCGATGCGCATACGGTCGGGGTGGTCTTCATAAACATCGTATGTAGGTCCTGAAATGCCCAGATGTTCAGCCATTGCCTTCTTGGTTACGCCCTTGCTCATGCGCGCCTGCTTGAGTGACTTCATACTCCCTCCTTTCTGTCCATAACTGTAATTAATCTTCAGAACACGGTCAAGATTAATTTTGGTAAAATTGAAAATAAATTTAAGTCCTGGAAGGAGTTAAGATGCCGATATCCGACAACATAAAGAAGTTACGGCAGATTTTCGACGTTACCCAGGATGAACTGGGTGAGATTGCAGGTGTGACAGGTAACGCCGTTTCACAGTGGGAAAATGGCCGCTCCGAACCCCGTATGGGAGCTATTGAGCGCATGGCGGCCTGCTATCAGATTAGTAAGTCACACCTTATAGAAGACGGCGGAATGGATCAGATTGACCCCGTGACCAAAAAGCCCAAGGGCAGCTCCTATATGCCCGCCGGTGCCATGCCCGTGGTGGCCAGCAGCGCCACCGTGCCGCTGCTCACGCTCGGGCGCGTGCACGCCGGCGCGCTCGCCGACGAGGAGGAGATAGCGCACCGCGTTGAGGTGCCCGCCTCGGTGTGCGCCGGGCACCCGCGCGCGTTCGCCCTGGAGGTCGAGGGCGACTGCATGAACCGCGTCATACCCGAGGGCAGCCACGTGCTGGTCGACCCCGACCGCCAGCCCGCCAACGGGTCCATCGCCGTGGTGGAGACCGAGGACTACCGCGCGGTCATGCGCCGCTGGTACAAGGGCAGCACCAAGCTGATGCTGTCGGCGGATAGCTTCGAGGACTACGAGGACATGATTTTCGGCATGGACGACGGCCCCGTGCGCGTGATCGGCACGGTGGTGTGGTTCCAGGCCGCCGACGAGATGGGGTAGCCGTGGGCGGGCGCGCGGCGATATACGCCCGCTTCTCGAGCCACAACCAGCGCGGCGAGTCCATAGAGATACAGGTGGAGAAGTCCCGCGCCTACTGCGCCGAGAACGACCTGCGCGTGGTGGCCACGTACTGCGACTTCGCGCAGACGGGCACCAACACCGATCGCGCCGAGTTCCAGCGCATGATGGCCGACGCCAAGCGAGGGCTGTTCGATTTCGTGGTCATATATAAAGTTACCCGAATCATGCGCAACCGCGACGAGATGGCCATGGCGCGCATCATGCTGCGCCGCTGCCGCGTCGAGATACTGTACGCGGGCGAGGACATTTCGGACGGCTCGGCGGGCGTGCTGCAGCTGGGGATGCTGGAGGTGCTGGCGGAGTACGAGAGCGCGCTCGACGGCGAGCGCATACGCGACGGCATACAGAAGAACGCCGAGCGGTGCATGGCCAACGGCTGCGTGCGCTACGGCTGGGACATAGTGGACGGGCGCTACGTGGTCAACGAGGAGGAGGCCGCCGCCATCCGCCTGGGCGTGCGCATGGTCTTGTCGGGCAAGTCGGTGGCCGACGTGGTGCGCGCCTGGGAGCCGTACCGCACCAAGCGCGGCGGCAAGTGGCGCTTCCAGACGGTGCGCCGCATACTGATGCGGCGGGAGAACGGCGGGGAGTACCGCTACGCGGGCGTGGTCGTGCCCGGCGGCATGCCCGCCATCGTTCCCATGGATGACGAGGAGAGGGTGATACGGATGCTTGAGGACTCGCACAGGCCCCGCGCCAAGACCGAAGCGTGGGACTTCCCGCTCACGGGCAAGCTCTACGACGGGCGCGACGGCGGGCTGATGACCGGCACCAGCGGCACGGGCAAGTCGGGCAGGCCCTATCACTACTACCGCTGCCGCAGCTGCGGGCGCACCGTGCGCCGCGATGCCGTGGAGAAGCGCGTGGCCGACGCCGTGCGCGAGGCCCTGGGCAGCGCCGACAGCCGCGAGCGCATCGCCCGCATGCTGGCCGACGCCGAGGAGGAGCGCGCCGACGAGAAGCCCTTGAGCGAGACCGTAAAGGGCGAGCTGGCCAAGATCGAGACGGCGTTCTCCAACATATGGGCGGCCATCGAGTCGGGCATCGCGCCGCCGGGCGGCAAGGAGCGCATAGACGCGCTGAAGCAGCGGCAGGCGCTCCTCAAGGACGAGCTGCGCACGGCCGAGGCCCTTGAGGCCGCCCGCCTTGACTACGACCGCGCGCTGTTCTGGCTTGAGGGCATGGCCGCCGCCGAGGTGGACGACGCGCAGCTTCTGCGCACGTTCGTGGCGCGCGTGGTGCTGGGCGGCCCCGACGATGACGACGGCCTGCGCGTGGCGTTCACGTTTGACGATTCTGCCGGCTTGGGCGATAATCCGTCGCTGCCTGGCGCTATAGGTCCAGGTGGCGAGGTGTTCGACCGAATGAACGCCAGCTCCACCATAAGTAACAGGCAGGTAGATATTCATATCTACCTGCCTTTTTATTTCTAGTCCGTACCGCGGAGAATCGAACTCTATGCAGGGCGCGGGCGTAAAGAAAACGCGTAAGCGTTTTTAGCCCGCGGGCGAGGACGCCGGCAGGCGGCCGAAGCCGGTGCGTATTTGCGAAGCAAATACGCGGATTCTCCGCGCAAAGCCCCAGCCAGATATAGATGCGATGCCGACCGGGCGTCTTGCCCCGGACTCAACCCATCAACGGATCCCCCAAACCGCGGAGAATCGAACTCTATGCAGGGCGCGGGCGTAAAGAAGGCACCGCGGCAACGCGGGGTGAGACGTGCATTCCCAATAGCGGCCCAGGCGGAAAGCGCGTCCCGGAATCCGCGCTCAGACTGGGACGTAGTTTCCGGATGGTGCCTCAAGCGGAAACTACGACCCGGAATCGAGCCGTAGAGTGGGACATGCTTTCCCAATGGCAGCTCAAGCGGAAAGTACATCCCGGAATCCTCATTCGGAATGGGATGCAGTTTCCAAATGAATGGCTAGCGGAAAATGCGACCCGGAATTTGCTCTGAGAACGGGACACGCTTCCCCGCCGACCGCCCCGCCCTCCTCAACTCCAAAACCTGCGCTCTCGCCATCCCAAAACTGGGTAGAAGAAAGCCAAAACGCAATCGCAGGAGGTCAACATGACTGCAGAAGATAAGGCAAAGAACGCTGGCAAGGTCGCGCTCGTCCTGGAGGGCGGCAGCTTCCGCGGGCAGTTTACCGCGGGCGTGCTCGACGTTCTCATGGAGGCTGGCGTTGAGATTCCGGCTGTCTACGGTGTATCGGCCGGCGCCCTCAACGGCGTGAACTACAAGTCGCACCAGATCGGCCGTGCCAACCGCATCAACCTGGCTTTCTGCAACGACAGCCGCTTCATGGGCGCTGCGTCGTTTGCGTCCACGGGCTCTATTGTGGGTTACGACTTTATTTTCAACGATGTTCAGGACCGCCTGGATCCCTTTGACAACGAGACGTTCGACGCGAGCCCCATCGAGATGTACGCCGTCGCGACGGACATGCTCTTTGGAACGGCCACGTACCTCCCGGTCAAAAGCGCCGTGCTTGACCTCGATGCCGTGCGCGCATCGACGTCGCTGCCGCTGGTGACGCCGCCGGTCGAGATTGACGGGCACAAATACGTCGACGGTGGCGTAGCCGATTCGATCCCCATCGAGCACGTGCTGGAGGAGGCGGGCTTCGACCGTGCAGTTGTCATCGTCACGCAGGACCGCTCGTACGAGAAAAAGCCCTACGAGTTTATGCCTGCCGCGCGCGCCCGCTATGCCGACTACCCCTATCTGCTCGAGGGAATCGAGACGCGCCATGACCGCTACAACATACAGCGCATGCACCTGTGGAAGTATGAGCGCGAGGGCCGTGCGCTGGTCGTCGCTCCGCAAAAGCCGGTCGAGGTCGGCCACGTTGAGCACGATTCGGCAAAGCTTTTGGACCTGTATATTCAGGGCCGTCAGGAGGCAAAGCGCTTGCTGGGAGATATCGAGGCATTTGTCGAGCGCTAGTGTCGCGACATCATGACCCATGGATGACATGTGCAGAAACTCTGGTCGGAGCCAAAATACCTGTTGACTCGTACGGCGAGCGGGGTAATATGGACGGGTTACTTGCAGAGCCCCGTGAATCTCTGTAACAACACGTACTGTACATGGAGGAGTCTAAGTGATTTCGAAATCGACTCACTACGCCAAGCAGGGCGAGGTCCAGCGCAACTGGGTTCTCGTCGACGCCGATGGTGCTGTCCTGGGCCGTCTTGCCACCCAGATCGCAATGATCCTGCGCGGTAAGAACAAGCCCCAGTTCACGCCCAACAGCGACTGCGGCGACTTCGTTGTCGTCATCAACGCCGATAAGGTCCAGCTTACCGGTAACAAGGCCGACACGAAGACCTATTATCGCCACAGCGGCTACAACGGCGGCCTCAAGGCTGAGAGCTTCCGCCAGGCTATGGAGAAGCACCCGGAGAAGGTCATCGAGCGCGCCGTTCGCGGTATGCTGCCCAAGACCACCCTCGGCCGTGCCCAGATGACCAAGCTTAAGGTCTACGCTGGTGCCGAGCATCCGCATGCTGCCCAGAACCCCACGAAGATTGAGCTGGAGGCTTAAAGATGGCTGAGAACACCGTTGTTTACCAGGGTACCGGCCGTCGTAAGAACGCCGTCGCCCGCGTCCGTCTCGTCCCCGGCACCGGCAAGGTGACCATCAACAAGCGTGACGCCGAGCAGTATTTCGGCCGTCATCAGCTCGTTGAGAACGCCCTTGCTCCCTTCAAGGTGACCGACACCGCCGGTCAGTTCGACGTTATCGCTCTGTGCGATGGCGGCGGCATTTCCGGTCAGTCCGGCGCTCTGCGCCTGGGCATCGCTCGTGCTCTTCTGAACGCTGGCGACTACCGTGCTGACCTCAAGAAGGCCGGTTTCCTTACGCGCGATGCTCGCGTGGTCGAGCGCAAGAAGTACGGCCTCAAGAAGGCCCGCCGCGCTCCCCAGTTCTCCAAGCGCTAAGGTTTTATCTCCTTTCGAGATACAATGTACAAGCGGGGCCTGCCGATTCCTCGGCGGGTCCCGCTTTTCTTTTTCGACTAGGGTGGGCGGTTGCATATCGCCTGCTAGGGAAGGAGCGATCCTATGCCCCAGAACATCTTCGGTACCGACGGCGTCCGTGGCGTCGCCAATGCCGACCTCTCGTGCGACCTCGCGTTTCGACTGGGCCGCGCGGCGACCAAGTTTCTTGGTCCGGACATCTGCATCGGCCGTGACACGCGCCTTTCGGGCACCATGCTCGAGAGCGCTCTGACCGCCGGCATCATGGCCGAGGGTGGCCGTCCGCATTGCTGCGGCGTTATCCCCACGCCCGCCGTGGCGCTGCTCACTGTTCAGAACGAGCTCGACGGCGGCATCGTCATCTCCGCTTCGCATAATCCGCCGGAGTTCAACGGCATCAAGTTCTTTAGCCGCAAGGGTATGAAGCTTCCCGATGCTGTCGAGGAAGAGATCAGCGCCTGGGTCATGTCCGAGGAAGCCATGGCTGCCGACACGCTGCCGACCGGTGCCGGCGTGGGCCACATTATCAAGATGAAGGACGCCCGCAAGGCATACGTCGACCACGCCATCGATACGCTTGATGGCCTGAGGCTCGATGGCCTGGTCGTTGCCGTCGACTGCGGTCACGGTGCTTCCTGCCAGACTACGCCCGCCGCGCTGCAACGCTTGGGTGCCACGGTGCACGCCATCAACACCGATTACTGCGGCACCGACATTAACGTTGAGTGCGGCTCTACGCACCTCGAGCCCCTGCGCGAGCTCGTGCTGCGCACCCATGCTGACATCGGTCTGGCCCACGACGGCGACGCCGACCGCGTACTGTTCGTGGACAGCGAGGGCAACGAGATCGATGGCGACTACATTCTTGCCATCTGCGGTTCTGACCTCGCCGCTCGCGGCAAGCTCGCCAACTCCGAGATCGTCTCGACCGTCATGTGCAACCTGGGCTTCTCCATCGCTATGAAGGAGCAGGGCTTCGAGATGGTCCAGACCGCCGTGGGCGACCGCTACGTTCTGGAGCGCATGCTCGCGGACGGCGCCGTCATCGGCGGCGAACAGTCCGGCCACATCATCTTCCTGGAGCACAACACCACCGGCGACGGCTTGGTGACGGCTCTGCAGCTGCTGGCCGTGCTCAAGCGCACCGGTCGTACCCTCACCGATCTTGCCGGCATCATGAAGAAGTACCCGCAGGTACTCGTCAACGTGCATTCCGACAACAAGGCTGGTCTGGACGATTGCCAGCCCATCTGGGATGCTGTCGCTGCTGCCGAGAAGGAGCTTGACGGCCGCGGCCGCATTCTGGTGCGCCCGAGCGGTACCGAGCCGCTGGTCCGCGTGATGGCCGAGGCCGAGACGCACGAGCTGACCCAGCGCGTTGTCGACGACATCGTCGAGGTTGTCAAGCGCGAACTTCCCTAATGGTCAAAAACGGGTGCCAAGTGGTAAACTGTTAAGGTTATTTTGATTGATTGGTATGTCCGAGGGGGAGCATGTTCACTAAAGTCCTAAGGTCTTTGGGTATGCGTGGTCGAGTCCTTACGCTGGATGCTCCCATCTCGGGCGACGTCATTCCGCTTTCCGAGGTAAACGACCAGACGTTTGCCACCGGCCTTTTGGGCCAGGGCGTGGCGATTCAGCCCACCGGAACGCGTGTGATTGCACCGGCTGATGCCAAGGTCGAGGCCATTTTTCCCACGGGACACGCTGTTGCGCTTAACACGGTCGATGGCTTGGACGTGCTCATCCACGTTGGTTTGGACACTGTTCAGCTCGAGGGCAAGCACTTTACCGTACATGCGCAAGTGGGTGACATCGTCCATAAGGGTGATGTACTCATTGAGTTCGATCGCGAGGCAATTGCTGCCGAGGGCTACGATGTGACGGTTCCCATCTTGGTGTGCAACTCCGTTGAGTTCTCGAGCATCAAGGGCTCCGTTGGCGTGCATGTCGAAGAGATGGACCAACTCATCGTTGCTCGCGAGCGCTAGCAAGTGCACATGGCCATTAGCCTACAATTCAAACACGTTTGCGGAGGGCGCCCTTGAAAGAGGACGCCCTCCGTGGCAAGATGGGATTTGTCCGAAGCTAAAAGGCTTTGGGTCACCGTGGACGGGCAGGGGCCTCGACGCGGTTAGACACGAGACACATACATTACGCGACCTCGCCCTGGTGGCCGCACACGTTGGTTGCGGCCGACGCGGGCCGCGGGCAAGTGCTTGTAAGGGAGCCTTGCCTCTCTTGTACGAGAAAGGACGCGTAATGAAGATCATTAAAGCTAAAGACTACGAGGATATGAGCCGCAAGGCCGCTAATATCATCTCGGCCCAGGTTATCCTCAAGCCCGACTGTGTGCTGGGTCTTGCCACCGGCTCCACCCCGATCGGTGCCTACAAGCAGCTCGCTGCTTGGTACGAGAAGGGCGACGTCGACTTTGCCGAGGTCAGCACCTACAACCTGGACGAGTATCGCGGCCTTTCGCACGACGATCCCCAGAGCTATCACTACTTCATGCGTGAGAACTTCTTCGATCACATCAACATCGACCTGAACAACACGCATGTGCCCGACGGTTCCAACCCCGACGCCGCCGCTGCTTGCTCTGAGTACGACAAGATTGTCGCCGACGCCGGTTACCCGGATCTGCAGCTGCTCGGCATTGGCAACAACAGCCACATCGGCTTCAACGAGCCCGATGACCATTTCTCCAAGGGTACGCACTGCGTCGACCTCACCGAGAGCACCATTCAGGCCAACAGCCGCCTGTTCGACAGCATCGACGATGTTCCCCGTCAGGCCTACACCATGGGCACTCAGACCATCATGTATGCCCGCATGATCCTGGTCGTCGCCAACGGCGAGGCCAAGGCTCAAGCCGTGCATGACATGTGCTATGGTCCGGTTACGCCCGAGTGCCCGGCTTCGATCCTGCAGCTGCACACCAACTGCGTTGTCGTTGCCGACGAGGCCGCCCTTTCGCTCTGCGAGTAGCGCGAATCCTGCAGCTCGACATAGCCTTGCCTAAGGCCTCCGCTTTGCGGGGGCCTTTTTGCTATCCCTTTTCGCCCACTTGACCAAAAACTTGCCGCAAGCTTGACGAATGCCGGATGCCCAACAGTTTGATTCATTCCATATCAGATTCTATGCAAAAATGCCACTAAAAGGTCGTAGACGGTAGCGGGTGCTAGGCGAGTTGAATGACATAACTGAACCTTGTTCATTTGCGTTACACTGCCGCTTAGATGGGACAAGCTGACAAGCTCATTTACCTGCTTAAAGACCGATTAGTCAGGGGATTAATAACAATCGGCCCTCGCTGTACAAAAACTTGCCGCTTTCGTACCAAAAGACAACCTAAAACACAAGGTCGCTCTATTCATAGCGCGGCTTGTATGGTCTTGCGGCTACAGTGTCCATACGGTCGAGTTGAGGAGCGGGCATGGTAAACGATTTGAGCACTATAGACGACCTCGAGCTGATGCCGCTGGGCGGAGGCTATATGGTGCGACGCGAACGCTTGATGAATGAGCTTATCGCCAAGGGCCGGAAGGCCGGCATCGTGGTTCTTTATGCGCCCGACGGGTTTGGGAAGACTTCGGTGCTGCTGCAGTACACCCATGAGGTTAAATGCGACCCGACGCGAGGCCCCGTGCGGATTATCGAGGCCGATCGTGCCATTGGGCGCGAGGTGTTTATGCAGCTCGAGGTAGTTACCGAAGAACTCAAAGACAAACCGCACTCCCTTATCGCGATTGATAATGTGCCAAACCTCGATCAGCACGATACCGAAGACCTCATCGACAGGATTCGCGGCCTGCGCGCTATGGGGGTAGGGGTCTTTATCTCCTGCCGTCCTTCAAATCGTCAGCTGATTCATGGGCTGGGCGATTCGGTTAAGATCAATGCGCAGATGCTCAAGGTGCATGCCTATGAGTATTCGGCGTGGGCATCGGCGTTTTCGATCAGCACATCGCTCGACTTTTATCAGCTCACGCAGGGCGTGCCCGAGCTCGTTTCGGCATTGCAGACGGGTCTGTATGGCCAAGGTGACGTAGCCGGTCTGCTCGAAAACGAGATTGTCAACGTATATGGCGCGGCACTTGCCGATCTGGCTTCGCTCGACAATAATGCGCTGTTTTGCGTGGCATGTCTCATGGTTTTGATGGGCGAGGGCAATATCGCAGAACTCGAGGCCTGTGGGGTGAGGCTGTCGATGGTCGACCAGTCCTACTTTGTACGCGACTACCCGATCTTTGGCTTGGATCCCGCCGAGCGGAGCTTTACGTGTCTGGGCACGGAGGATAACGGACGCTTGCGTTTGCGTAAGTTGGTGGCCGAGATTCGCCCCGAACTTGTTCCGAGGGCGGCCCGGATTTTGCTTAAGGCGGGCCGGTGCGATGCGGCGATGGGCCTGGCGGACGCCTTTTTGGACCGTGAAGCGGTCCTTGAACTTGCTGGACAGTATGGGGTCGATCTGACTCTGACGGGGCACGGGGCCGATATCTGCCGAGCAGCGCTGGGCACGATCGATGCCGACGATTCGGCTCCAGAGCCAACGCCTGCCGAGGCGCTTGGCGTATATCTGGCATCGGTCAGCGTGTCCAATACAAAGCTCGCCCGCTATATGGCATCGGTTATCGAGCGCGGGGGCGAACGGGCGGCCTGCGAAATAGACCCTGTTTCATGGAGGGTGGCCCAGACACTGACGGCTGTTTGCTATGGGGACAACGGGCTTGGGCTTCCTACGAACCTGGCCGTGCCAGAAATAGAGACGTCCCACACCGCACTCGATATGTTGTCTGCGCATATCGAGGTCAAGCGCTGCCTGACCGAGCGGGGAGATGACGGCGGCGTTCTACAGCAGCTCAAAACGAGCAAGGCCTACGATTGCGAGCTCGACATCGCGGGGATTGTTATACGGGCCGATAGCATGCTGGTGGAGCTCTTTGATGGATCGTTTGCGGGAACCGACGAGCGCGACGACGAGATGACGGTGGTGCGGGAGGCGCTCGACGTACGTGGGCTTAAGGCGATGGCTATCTGGGTGCGCATGGTGCTGGCGGCACGGCGGCTCCTTTCCGGCTTGCCGGTAACCGATGACGCGGCGTTCAACGAGCTCGATCGTTTTGCCGTGCGCATGCGCGACAACCAGATTCAGCTGTTTGGTCTGTTGCTAGAAGGCTGGCAGTCGCTGGCAGAGGGACGGCCGGTTAATGCAAAGTTCCGTGCGGTCCAAGTGCTCAAACTTGCCGAGGAGTCGATTGCGTACATGCGCGATAACGCATTGCTGCTGGAGCGCGCGGCATATCTGCGTAACACCTCGATGGTTTCGGTACGCGAGGAAGCGGAGTTGCTCGATATAAGCCAGACGCAGGTTGGTGGAGCGGAGGCCTGGATGGTGGCGCTGCATTTGGCCTGTGCAGGCCGAGACAGCGACCTTGCGGCCTGGATGTCCATGAATCGTGCGGGGATTCTAGAACCATCGTATCGGCTCTTTGCGCGCCTTGCCATGCATTGTCTGGGCGAGCCGGCGGCCAGGATACGCAAGAAGCTTCCCGTGCGCGAGCTGTCGCGGTACTCGCTGCGCGACGATTTGGAAGGGGAGGGCGAGCGCCTATTCCAGGCCGGCGAGGTTGAAGCCGTTGATACCATCGACCATATCGAGATTCGCATGTTTGGTGCGTTTCGCGCCGAGCGCGACGGGTTTCCCATCACGGACAAAATGTGGCGCCGCAAGAAGGCGGCGACACTTGCCGAGCGGCTTGCGCTGGGCATGGATGCGCTCGTCGATCGTGAGACGCTGGCCATGGAGCTGTGGCCCCATGCCGAGTTCAATAGCGCCCGCAACAACCTGTACTCGACGATATCGCGCTTGCGGTCGGCTTTGGGGCCGACGCCGGACGGCAAGTCGTGTGTGCTCATCCAAAATGAATGCATTGGGCTCAACGGCGACTACGTCAAGACCGATGTACGGCTGTTTGACCAGATAAGCCGCGAGGTTTTGGGAAATCGCACGGGTGCGCGCGGGCCCCATTTAGTTGAGCTGTGCCTTAAGATTGAGCAGCTTTATGCCGGACCGCTGTATGTTCCCAATGGCTGTAATCCCACCTACTTTTTGCGTATGCGACGCATTATGCAGTCAAAGTACATCGATTGCATGATTAAGGGAGCAAATGCCGCTCTAGAAGAAAACGATCTGCAGTCGGCGATTTGGCTGGCGGAGTCGGGGCTTCGGCAGGAAACGGCACGTGAGGATATGGTGCGCTGCGCCATGCACGTCTACAGTGCGGCGGGGCGGCGGCGCGATATCGTCGAGCTATACAGCGGGCATATGCACCATCTGAGGGAGCAGGTCAATGGCGTGCCCGAGCCCGAGACCCGGCGTCTATACGAGCGCTTGGTGGAGGGGCGGCTCAATCGCGTGCTGGTCGAGCGATAAAAAACGGGCGCCCGAAGTACTTGGGCACCCGTAAGCTTGCTATGTGTTGGCTCGCCGGTTTATTGGCTCTTAGACGAGCTTGATCTTCTCGATGTCCTTGCGCGAGGACTCGCGATACAGCGAGAACTTGCGGCCGATGACCTGGACGACCTCGGCGTGGCAGCGCTCAGCGAGCTCTTCGGCGGCTTCGCGTGCGGAAAGGCTGGAGCCATCGAGCACGGAGCACTTAACGAGCTCGTGCTTCTCCAGGTAGGCGACCGTCTGCTCGACGGTGCCCTCGTTGACGTCGGACTTGCCGATGATGATGGCGGGGTTGAGGTGATGGGCCATGCTGCGAAGCTGCTTGACCTGTGCTCCTGTCAGTGCCATGGGTTCTCGCTTTCTATGTATGGGGCGCCCCGCGACGGGGCCTTAATCTACGTGAGCTGTCCCACGATAGCGCAGGAACGGCGCGGTGTGGAGCGCGTTCGCCCAGTTCGCAAAGAATGCGGATGCCGAGTGAGTGGGCGGTGCGGGCTGCGAACAGGCTATGAGCTGGGCGCAGAGACCGGCTCCCATGCAATAAACGCCCAACGGACCTTACGGACGTGGTCGAGCATATAGCGCCCCTGCGGCACGCCCTTGGAGCCCGGCTCACCGGCATGGGGGTTCTCGATCATGTGCTGGGCGATGTAATCGCGCAGGCGGTCGATCTTATCCTCGTTGCCATGCTCGAGCATACGAGAAAAGTCCGCCACGCCTGCCTCAAGGCTATCGAAGGTGTCGCGACGAGGCGATTCAAAATACGTGACCTGCGGCAGCGCACCCATCTGAATAAGGATGTTAAAGGCATACACAAAGCCATTGCTGCAGGTAACGGAGGCGCCGATAGCGTTCATCAGGTGCAGATCATAGCGCGGGCTGGAGTTGGCGACCATCGTGACAGCACAACGCCGACGAGCCGTACGATCAAGCTTGGCAAGCGCACCTTTTAGATTGGTCGTCGTAACTGACCGACTGGCAAAGGCAACATCCACCGCTTTCGCGACCGGTCCAACCAAATCCCAATCATCATCCCAAGCAAGCTCAAGCGGCGTAATGCGATCCTCGAGCCCGTAGTACTCAATGCCGGCATCAAGCGTGCCCAGCATGGCGGGGGAGAAATCAGCGGCAATCACGGGATGCCCGTCTTGCGCAAGCGGAATAGCAATCGACCCAGCCCCGCACCCCATATCCAGCACCGATTCACCAGGCTTTAACGCCAACAGCTTTATAAAATCCCGGGCATACGGAGCAGTCTCAAGCGGCCGAAAATGCCGAGCCCTTTTATCCCACTCAAAAGAATCATCAGCCCGATGCCGAGCGGCCTGCAGACGCATCCATTCGCCATTCCAATCCGCAGAAAGCAGCTCAGAACGATTCTCCCCATCAACCACGGGCCAACCTCCTAGCAACAAAAAAGCGACTCCTCCCAAAAGAAGAGCCGCAACCAGCATATATCAGAAAGAACCGTTCCAACGCCAAACCGCCCTCACAACCAAGGCGGGCAGGAGCGAAGCGACTGCCATACGGGATAGAACCCAACTGAGGCCCCGTTGTGCGGGAGCCCCGGGGAGGGCAAATATATAAGGTCGATCGCGAGTTCCGCACGAGCCGGAGAGCACTTAATGTGCTCTCCGTGTGAGTCAGGACTGTCCGAGCAGGCGACCTTATATATTTGCCCTCCCCGGGGCTCCTCGCCAGTCCCCCTCAGCTAGTTCTTCAGCGAGTTCAGCGGTGCCGGGAAGCGTCCACCACGGTGGGCAAGCACGGTGCCGGCGTTGGGGTTCACCGGCATGATGGGCGCACGGCCAAACAGACCGCCGTACTCGACGCAGTCGCCCACGCCCTTGCCGATGGCAGGAATCACGCGGACGGCCGTGGTCTTGTTGTTGATGACGCCGATGGCCATCTCGTCGGCGATAATGCCGGCGATGGTCTCGACCGGGGTGTCGCCGGGGATGGCGATCATGTCCAGGCCAACGGAGCACACGCAGGTCATGGCCTCGAGCTTCTCGAGCGAAAGCGCACCGGCCTCGACGGCGGCGATCATGCCGGCGTCCTCGGACACGGGGATGAAAGCGCCGGAGAGACCGCCCACGCTGGAGCTGGCCATGACGCCGCCCTTCTTGACGGCATCGTTGAGCATGGCGAGCGCGCAGGTCGTGCCCGGGCCACCGCAGGTGCCCACGCCGATGATCTCGAGGATGCGGGCAACGGAGTCGCCGATGGCAGGCGTGGGAGCCAGCGACAGGTCGACAATGCCCTTCTCGACACCCAGACGATGGGCGGCCTCGCGGCTCATGAGCTCGCCGGCGCGGGTGATCTTAAAGGCGGTCTGCTTAATCTTCTCGGCGACTTCCATCATCGATGCGGAGTCGGGCAGCGTCTCCAGGGCTGCGGCCATAACGCCGGGGCCCGAGACGCCTACGTTGATGACGGCGTCGGCCTCGCCACCGCCGTGGACGGCGCCCGCCATAAACGGGGAGTCCTCGACCATATTGGCAAAGCAGACAAACTTGGAAGCGCCGACGGAGTCCTGGTCGGCCGTGAGCTTAGCGGCGTCGATGATGGTCTGCGCAGCCATGAGTACGGCGTCCATGTTGATGCCGGCACGCAGACTGGCGACGTTGACGCTGGAGCAGACGCGGCTCGTGGTGGCGAGCGCCTGCGGGATGGACTGGATGACGCGGCGGTCGGCGTCGCCGATGCCCTTCTGGACGAGTGCGGAGAAGCCGCCCAGGTAATCGATGCCGAGCGTCTCGGCCGCGCGGTCGAGGGCATGCGCGATGGGGGTGAGGTCCTCATCCTTGCAGCACGCGGCGATCTGCGCCACCGGGGTGACGGAAACGCGCTTGTTGACGATGGGGATACCGTACTCGCGCTCGAGGTTCTCGGCGGTCTCGACCAGATGCTCAGCCGTGTGCGTCACGTGGTCGTAGATTTTCGTGCACATGCGGTCGAGGTTCTCGTCGCCGCAACCCATGAGCGAAACACCCATGGTGATGGTCCTGATGTCGAGGTTCTGTTCCTCAACCATGCCGCGGGTTTCCGCGATTTCTGCGGGCGTGATCGCCATCCTTGCGCTCCTATCTGCCAAAACGAGCATAGTCTTATCTATTCTAACGTGCCGCACGTGCCAAGTGGCGCGTGCGGCACGTTTTGGTGCTCGGTTGTTTCCGTTGTGTTACTGCCCAAAGACCTCTTCGGCGATACGAGCGCTTTCGGCGGCGTCCTTGGCGTAGTAGTCCGCGCCGATCTGCTTGGCGTATTCGGGGGTGAGTACGGCGCCGCCTACGATGATCTTGACGCCCGGCACCTCGGCATGAAGCAGCTTGATGGTCTCTTCCATGGCCACGACGGTGGTAGTCATAAGCGCCGAGAGGCCGACGAGCTTGATGTCACGCTCCCGTACAGTCTTGAGCACCTCTTGCGGGTCGACGTCGCGGCCTAGGTCAAAGACGGTATAGCCGTAGTTATCGAGCAACATTTTGACGATGTTCTTGCCAATGTCGTGGATGTCGCCTTTGACGGTGGCCACGCAGATCTTGCCCTTGTCGGCAATCTCGCCGGCGGGCATCAGGCGCTTGATGGTGTCGAAGCCCACACGCGCTGCCTCGGCCGAGGCCATGAGCTGCGGCAAGAAGAACTTTCCCTGGTCAAAGAGGACGCCAACCTCGTCGAGGGCGGGGATAAAGTGATTGTTGATGAGGTCCATGGCATCGTGATCCGTCAGCAGACGCTCGGTCTCGGCCGCGATCTCGCCTTTGCGGCCCGAGACGACCATGCGACGAATCGGGTCGTCGTTGCCGTCGGAGCCGGCGGTGCCGGCGGCGGGAACGGTGTCGGTCGATACCGCCTGAGCCGCCGCCGGGTTGGCGGCGATCTTATACGGGTCGGTCCAGCCGGCGTAGCGCTCGATGTATCCGGTCGAGCCCTCGTCCTCAACGCTCAAGACGCGATAGCTGTAGACAGTGTCCATAAAGCGCTTGGAGCCCGGGTTCATGATGGGGGCGTCCAGGCCCGCGCCGAAGGCGGCAGCCAAAAAGACCGAGCCCAGCAGCGGGCGGGCAGGCAGACCAAAGCTGATGTTCGACACGCCGAGTGCGCATTTGACGCCCAGGCGCTCCTTGCACAGGGACATGGCGCGCAGGATCTGCTCGGCCTGGCGTTGATTGGTCGAGGCGGTCATGACCAGACAGTCGATGAGGATGCGGTCCGGGCCGATGCCGTAGCGGGCAGCCTCGGCCACGATGCGCTCGGCGATGGCGAAGCGAGCCTCGGCGGTATCGGGGATGCCGCCTTCATCGAGCGTGAGACCGACGACGTTGGTGCCGTAATGGGCGACCAGCGGAAAAATCTCATCCATGATTTGCTGTTTGCCATTGACCGAGTTGATGATGGGCTTGCCGGCGTAGCGACGCACGGCGGCCTCGACGGCGGCGGGATCGGTGGAGTCGATCTGCAGCGGCAGCAGCGTGGAGCCCTGGAGCTGCTCGGTCGCCTGTTGGATGATCTTGACCTCGTCGATCTCGGGCAGGCCCACGTTGACGTCCAGGATGTCGGCGCCCTGCTCCTGCTGGCTGATGCCCTGACTCACGACGTAGTCCAGGTCGCCGTCGCGCAGGGCCTGCTGCAGGCGCTTTTTGCCGGTGGGGTTGATGCGCTCGCCGATGACGGCGATCTTGTGGCCGTCGCAGGGGAGGTCCACGACCGTCTGGGCGCTCGTGACCGACATGCTGGGCTTGCGGTGGCGCGGGCTGGGCGTGTGGTTGTCGATAAGCGTGCGCAAGGCCGCCATGTGCGCCGGCGTGGTGCCGCAGCAACCGCCCACGACGCTCACGCCGTCCTCGATCATGCCGGCGACGGCCTCGGCGTACTCGGGGGCCTGGATATCAAAGACGGTGTTGCCGTCGTCGTCCACATGGGGCAGTCCTGCGTTGGCCTGCACCATAACGGGCTTGTCGGTAACGGTGAGCATACGTGCGGCGAGTCCTCGGAGCTCGGCCGGTCCTTGGCTGCAGTTGATGCCCAAAACGTCGGCACCGATGGCGTCGAGCGTGATGGCGGCCACCTCGGGACTCGTGCCCAGGAAGGTGCGACCGTCTTCCTCGAAGGTCATGGTGGCAAAGACGGGCAGGTCGGAGTTCTCGCGGCAGGCGAGGACAGCCGCCTTGATCTCGGCAAGGTCGGTCATGGTCTCGATAATAAAGAGGTCCACGCCCGCGGCGACGCCGGCGCGCACCTCCTCGGCAAAGAGGTCATAGGCCTCGTCGAAGCTGAGGGTACCCAGGGGGCGAAGCAGCGCGCCGATAGGGCCGATATCGCCAGCGACGTAGCGGGCGCCGGCCTCGCGGGCGCAGGCGACAGCCGCGGCAAAGACGTCTGCCACGGTGGCAGCACCGTCGAGCTTGTGGGCGTTGGCGCCAAAGGTGTTGGCGGTGATCACGTCACAGCCAGCCTCGACATATTGACGCTGGATATCGGTGATGACTTGGGGCTCCTCAAAGTTGAGCAACTCGGGCAGGGCGCCGGCCTTCATGCCAGCGGCCTGCAACATGGTGCCCATGCCGCCGTCAAACAGCAGGTGCCCTGCGCCCTCGACGGCTGCACGCAGGCGATCGTCCTTGATGTTCAGGTCGTCGATTGTGCGCGTCTTGTACGTGGCGCCGTTACAACGCGCAGTATTGACGGGCGCTGCCAGCGCAGTGCCATCGGAATCATGGGTGATAAGCGGACTAAACATCGGGGCTCCTAGCGGCTGGAATAGCAGGTGGTATGGGCGGCGCGGAAGCGGCAGTGCTCACGCATGCGGCAGATATTGCAGGTGGGGCGGCTCTGGGCGTCGTGGACTTCGCCGTCGAACAGACCAATCACCGCGGTCACACTCTTGGTGGGCATGAGCAGGCTGGTGGGTGTGACGGTAAGACCGATGAGCCGCGTGGCATTGAGCGCGTCGACGATCGAGCGCTGCGCCGAGAGCGGGCAGTCGCCATAGCCGGGGCTAAAGCGCCAGTTGCCGGCGAGCCCATGCGCGGCGGCGTCCGCCTTGACCTGCTGGTCCATCTGCTCAACGGCAGCTTCCACATAGGCCGAGCACGCGGCGTCGAGCACGGCGCCCTCCAGTGGCTGTTGGGCTCCCGTGGTGCGCAGACGGCGCTCGGCACCCATGCCGAGGGTGCAGGCCATGAGCGCTGCCATGCGGGCGTCCTTAAGATGGCGGTAGATATCGCGACCCCGCAGCTCAACATTGGTGCCAGCCAGGCGAATGCAAGGCTCGCCCTGCTCATCGACGCCCGTGGCATCGACGGCAAAGACGCGACGCACGCCACGGGGCCCAATGTCTAACTCCAGGCGCTCGACGACGAGCTCAATACGTTGTGACAGCTCAGGCTCAATCTGCTGACCGCCGTAGCCCAAGTAACGCAGCATCTCGGCGCGGTCGACGCGGGGGTGGTGGGCAGCATCGACACGGTAAAGCGCCGGCGACGCAAGGTCGGCCGGCACTTCGACAGCGGTTGTATCGATGTGCGGTTTTTCCATTACCCCAGGCGCTCCATAATGGTCGCGGCGATTGCAGGACGGTTCATAGTGTACAGGTGCAGGCCGTCGGCGCCGTGCTCCTTAAGGTCGCAAAGCTGGCGGGCGGCATAATCTACACCGGCTGCCTGCAGGCTCTCGGGGTCGTTCTCGTACTTGGCGAGGATCTTGATAACGGGGGAGGGCAGCGACGCGCCGCACATAAAGACCATGCGGCTGATCTGCGACTTGCCCATAAACGGCATGATGCCCGCGGTGATGGGCGCGGTGATGCCGGCCTTGTCGGCAAGCTCGCGGAAGCGGTAGAAGCACTCGTTATCAAAGAAGAGCTGCGTCACAAAGAAGCTCGCGCCGGCGTCCTGTTTTTGCTTGAGGTGTTCGACCGAGAGGTTGAGATCCTCACAGGCAATGTGGCCCTCGGGGTAGGCTGCGGCGCCCACGCAAAAGCCAGCGTCGACGAGCTCGGGGATGAGGTCACGGGCGTAGGCGTAGTCGGAGGCGGGTTTGTCGTCCTCGGTCGCGCCAGCGGGAAGGTCGCCGCGCAGGGCCAGCACGTTTTCCACGCCGGCGGTGCGGTACTCGTCGATCTTAGCGGCGATGTCGGCGTGGGTGCGACCCACACAGGTGAGGTGCGCGACCGAAGGCGTATCGAATTCGTTCGAAATCATATGCGCGATGGGGGCGGTGGTGGCGCCGTTGCCCGAGCCGCCGGCCGAGCAGGTGACCGAGACAAAGCTCGGCGAAAGCTTGCACAGATTGCCTGCCACCTCGCGAGCCGTGTCGAGGGTTAGCTCGCCCTTGGGCGGGAACATCTCAAACGAAATGGGCGCGGTGCCCTGGGATGCTGCCTGCTTAAAAACCTCGTCGACGCGCATATCGTGCTCCTTTAGATATTTAGTGCGATGTGTTGTAAGGATTCTACAGCACCACTGTGCCACGGTGGAGTGTTACTCGCTATTTGGGGATACCAATCGAAGATGCTTTACTATCGGAATTACCTATAGCGGGACAGTAAATTTGGGACGTGTCTATAAAGACTGGTATCTGATGCGAAATACCAGTCTTTATAGCCCTGTCCAACCTTGACCGTCCTTAAACCATGCGGAGAGGTCTGCAATTTATACAGTTGATTGGCTGTTAAGGGTGGCAATGCTGCCGCGATGCGGTAACCTCATTGATTGGTTTCGCGACAGCAACATAACGGTAATGTCGCGGAAACACGACGAGTCTAAGCTAAGGCTCGTTCGTTAGTAATCAACACCGCATCTCACGCGGTGCCGATACGAAGGGAGTTCCGTATGGCCGATCTTACAGACCGCTTCGGGACCATGGTGTTCTCTGAGGAAGTCATGAAAGACTACCTCCCCAAGGACATTTGGAAGCGCCTCGCTGCAACCCTCGAGGACGGTGAGCCGCTCGACCTGGACGTGGCTAACGCCGTCGCTCATGCTATGAAGGTCTGGGCCATGTCCAAGGGCGCTACGCATTACGCCCACTGGTTCCAGCCGCTTTCGGGCATCACTTCCGAGAAGCACGACAGCTTCCTCGAGCCCAACCACGACGGCACCGCCATTACCAAGTTTACGGGCAAGAACCTCATCCAGGGCGAGCCGGACGCCTCCAGCTTTCCCAACGGCGGGCTGCGCGCCACCTTCGAGGCCCGTGGCTACACCGCTTGGGATCCCACCAGCCCCGCCTTCATCAAGGATGATGTCCTGTGCATCCCCACGGCTTTCTGCTCCTACACGGGCGAGGCCCTGGACAAGAAGACCCCGCTGCTGCGCTCCATGACCGCGCTTTCGCGTGAGTCCAAGCGCGTGCTTGCCCTCTTTGGCAAGACCCCCAAGAAGGTCGTGCCTTCCGTCGGCGACGAGCAGGAGTACTTCCTGATCAAGAAGGACGCCTACCGTAAGCGCAAGGACCTAGTCATCACCGGTCGCACCCTCTTTGGCGCCAACCCCTGCAAGGGCCAGGAGCTCGAGGAGCACTACTTTGGCGCCATTCGCCCCACCGTCTCGGCCTATATGAAGGACCTGGACGACGAGCTGTGGGCACTCGGCATTCCTGCCAAGACCAAGCACAACGAGGTTGCTCCCTGCCAGCACGAGCTCGCGCCGGTCTATGAGGAGGTCAACGAGGCCATCGACCAGAACCTGGTCATGATGGAGAAGATGAAGCTCATCGCCTCTCGCCACGACCTTGTTTGCCTGCTGCACGAGAAGCCGTTTGAGGGCATCAACGGTTCGGGCAAGCACAACAACTGGTCGCTGGGCACCGAGTCCGAGAACCTGCTCGATCCGGGCGACACTCCGCTCGATAACCTGCAGTTCATCGTCTTCCTTACCGCGGTGATCGAGGCCGTCGATAATTACCAGGAGCTCCTGCGTGCCTCCGTTGCTTCGGCCGGCAACGACCACCGTCTGGGCGCCAACGAGGCTCCTCCGGCGATTATGTCTATCTTCCTGGGCGATCAGCTCACCGAGGTCGTCGAGAAGATCATCGACGGCAAGGCTTCTGTCCACGCCACGCGCGGCGTACTCGACCTGGGTGCCGACGCCCTGCCCAAGCTCATGCAGGACAACACCGACCGCAACCGCACCTCTCCGTTCGCCTTCACCGGCAACAAGTTCGAGTTCCGTGCCTGCGGTTCCGAGCAGAACGTTTCCGACTCCAACCTGGTGCTCGACGCCGCCGTTGCCAAGTCGCTCAAGTCCTTTGCCGACGCGCTCGAGGGCACGCCCGGGGACAAGTTCCAGGATGCCGCGCTCGAGTACTGCAAGAAGGTCCTGACCGATCACCAGCGCATCCTGTTCTCTGGCGACGGCTACTCCGACGAGTGGCCCGTTGAGGCCGAGAAGCGTGGCCTCGCCAACAACAAGACCACGGCCGACGCACTGCCCGCCTTTGTTTCCGACAAGGCTATCGCGCTCTTTGAGGAGACCGGCGTTCTGACCAAGGCTGAGGCCCAGTGCCGTTACGACTGCAAGCTCGAGAAGTACAACAAGCTTATGAACATCGAGGCTACCACGATGGTTCGCGAGGCACGTCGTACCTATCGCCCGGTCATCACCGCCTATGCCACCAAGGTCGCTAAGGGCCTGGAGGCAATCCGCGCCGCCGGTGCCGACGCTGCCATGCAGTGCGAGCAGAATACGCTCAACAAGCTCTGCAACGGCATCACCGCCATCAACGACTCCATCAAGGCACTCGACGCTGTGCACCAGAAGGCCGAGGCCCTCGATGGCCAGGAGCAGGCCAACGTGTACGCCCACGAGGTCGTTCCCGCCATGGATACGCTGCGCTCTGCCGTGGACGCCATGGAGGAGATCGTGGCCGCCGACTACTGGCCAGTCCCGACCTACGACGACATCCTGTTCTACGTGTAGGGCATAACCAGCATATCGTTAGGGTATTAAGCCGGGGTCCGCATCATGCGGGTCCCGGTTTTGATTTGCGAAGGACGCTTTGAAGCCCGTTTTGCCGTCGATTTGCCTTGATCATAAAGGGGCGTGGGCAAAAAACGTCAAATATGAGTACTGTCACAGGATATGTAGCATTATATTTGTGCAAAATATGCAGTGTTACGCAACATATGTCCAAGTATTTAGCAAACAAACGCCTGCAATTCTGCCGCCATAGGACGCTTTGACGTCTAAATCGCCTTCTGAAGGCATGAAATCTCTGTTACTAAAATGGTAACAGTACTCATATTTGCTATTTTTTGTCCACAGGCCTTTCGATGATGCCGGAATCCGCACCCTGTCGGGTTCGAATCCCGGCATTCGGCAGTGAAAAAGCCCTGCCGCGGGTATGAACTGCGCCCCAAATCTTGGACGCCCTAAATAGCGACTAGGCCGCAAGGGCCT
>OLSC01000899.1_pt1 | contig 32508 bp, 30 predicted proteins | sample 1672881 | NCBI WGS metagenome assembly OLSC01 (sample SAMEA3136733, study PRJEB25190) | human gut metagenome | biome: human gut; feature: human-associated habitat; material: faeces | place: Austria | collected 2013
TCTGGTAGAAAATTATGGCATTGGACCTATTACTACCCCGGAAGAGGATATTAAGACACTTCAATCAGGTTGTGTGCAGTGACATCCACGCTCACTACAGCATCTATTTCGTGGCTTGTCTCCTTTCCACAATCCTTCCTGTTATCTCTTGTTGTTTCTTGATGCTTCCAGTATAATAAGATCCATAGAGAAAACACACGCACAGCATGTGGACTTAACACCTGATAATCCTCATGTTTTGCGATATACAGGGAGGAAATTCTCATGGGTAAACAATCTACCAGAGAAAACAAAACAATTTACCAGCTTTGCCGGGAAGCCGCAGGGCTTACAAGGGCAGAAGCAAGTGATAAAATGAAGGCTGTCTCGGATTCTAAAATCGAAAAATTCGAATACGAAACACAGGAGCCTACACCTTATGATATCATTCAAATGGCCGATGCTTATAAGAGACCGGATCTCTGCAATTATTATTGCTCACACAAATGTGAAATAGGCCACCGCTATGTTCCAGAAGTAGAAGTAACTGACTTGTCAAATATCATCCTAGAAACCATTGCCGGTCTAAATGAAATCAACCCTCTTACCGGTCGGCTGATCCAAATCGCTCGTGACGGCAAAATCAGTGATGATGAGATGAGGGATTTTGCTTTTATCAGTAAAAAACTGGATGCAATTTCTTTAGCCATAGACTCTCTGAATCTTTGGGTAGATAAGACGGCCAGTGAACAGGGTCTCAATCTTGAACTTCTAAATGCTGAAAAAGAAAAATTAAAATAATCCATAAATCGCACGAACGGCAACGAATCACTTCTGATTCATTGCCGTTCTCTTTACATACGCTGTAATTGATTGACGATACTTTCCGTTCTTCGAATAGCTTCTTCTACCTGTCTTTTTGCAGTATTGATTCGATCCTGGACCATCCAGTCCACCACAAATCCATCGAAAAAATAATCTGCAAATGAAAGAAAATCTCCGGTATCGATGTGTAGATCACATGCCATATTTACATCATTTAATTCCCTGCTGAAATTACGGAGGTCATACTTTGCCTGATCCATATTCTGCTTTGCATGATCCATTTTAGAATGTTTCAGCATCGTACTGAAAAACCCTCCACCAAACATATCTACCAGACCCCAGTTTTTTGCACTGTTCAGATTCTCTTTTGCTGCACTAAGACTATTTAAGGCTCTGCGTCCGGCTTCAATTGCTTCTCTTTTTTCTTTTTCAATATCATATCCCATCAAAAACACCTCTCTGACTTTTTATGAATGTGACGTTACAAGTCCGATAATCCCACCAATGATCAATAGTGGAAAAGCTATATACATTAATCCGCCTACTACCATTCCAATCAATATCACTGGAAAGAAAATAACCATACAAAGTAATTTCATGATTCCCCAGGATGCTTTTAAGCCAAATATAAAAAATTTTCCAACAAACCAAATCATACAAATAGTAAATAATACTGATAACATCTTTTTCTCCTTCTAACACTCATCCAGTTGTGAGTGATTCATTTTTCGTTGTTTATCTGATATAAAATCAGATGTATTTTTCACTCCAAGCTTGTTACTGAATTTCGGATTTTTTTCAATCTTTTCTATTATCCGAATTAATCGTATTCTCTGCACTGCATTCATCTGATCACCTCGCTAATATCCACCTTTTCTGTTGATATTGTCAGTATAGCAAAATAATCTTTTACAATACACATCCGTAGTAAAGAATTAAATCTTTATAATTCCCATTTTTTGTGGAATAACAATCGAGTAGGAAGCTAATCATTAATTGATTAGCCGACCTCTCACACCACCGTGCATACCGTTCGGTACACGGCGGTTCTTTAGTTTTCACATACTGTTAGATAATAGTCAGACATGGACGTGTATCCCAATCAATAGCTGCTTCAAATACAAACAACTGATTATCCGTTCCTCTGTAGCTGAATCCATAAGATTTATCAGAACCTGCTACATCTCCACGATATTTTATTTCACCAGTTCCCCGGCAGTGTGCATATCTTGGAATACCATCTGCATCTCTGCCGACAAATATAACATTATGATGCTTCTTTTCCTCGTAAATATCACCTCTGTCAATCCACTCTTCCACCAGTTTTTTCTCAATTTCTCTTTTTTCTGTCAGATACTTTATGATTTTTTCATTATCCTCATTTTTTTCCGGTAATCGAAAGTCTTGGGACGGGGCGGGGCAGGACTTCTGCCTGCCTTCGCCTTCTTCTCCGACCACTCCGAAACAAGCTCCGGATGTACTTCTGTTAAACTGTTATTCATAACCAAACCTCAACCTCCTTGTGCTTAGAGTATATGAAGTTTTGGCTTTATCTTGTAGTTTGCGAATATCCGTATAAATAGAAAAAGCCCTTTGAGAAAAGGATTTCTCCTCTCCCAAAGGGTAGTTTAACTTTTACTTAGAATTATCTTTTTTAATAACTAAGTTATAATTGCTATCATAATACAGTCCAAGTTCTCTACACATTCTATCGTTCACATTATCTAACGCTTTCTTATATTCTGCATACGTTGGAGACAGAACCATTAAATTAGGAATGAATATATCGTTATATCCTTTATTTTGTAACTCTTTCTGCATTTTTCTCTGTGCAATAAATGCTGGATGGTATTTCATTATACCGTTTTTCATTTTAGCACCTTTCCATACTTTTTCTTTTAGTCTTTCATATTCACTTTCACTCATATCACGATAATAGGCTATCATCTCATCTGCGGTTCTGGTTTCTTGTGCAATCCCACCTATCATCTTCGCACCTATTCCCATAATAAAAGGAACTTTCAATGTCGTTTCATCGCAATATTCTAATATATTCTGTAGTGCCTGCTTCTGTTCCAGAGTCTTCAACCTTACATTAAGAAATGGTTTGAAATGACTTTTAAAATAATCTCCCCATTCTTTTCCCGGTAGCAAAGACTCAATTGCATTTTCAACGGTTTGATAATCAAGTGCCTCATTTGCTTTGTCTGCGTCACCATCATCTATAAATTGCTTCAAAGCTTCAAGTTCTGAGTCTTTTAAAACTTTTTCCTGCACTTTTTCTTGATAAATACGAAGAAGAATACTTTTGTCGCCAGTTTCCAAAAGGCTCTGTATGTCTTTAATACTAATACCGAGTTTTCTATATACTGAAATCTTTTTTAAAGTTTCAACATCTTGTGCAGTATAGTTACGATAACCATTGTTATCTTTATCCACTGACAGCAATCCTTTTTCTTCATAATACTTAACTGCACGCTTTGTCATTCCAACCTCATTTATAATTTCATTTAATAACATCCGATGCACCTCCTTATGATTTATGTTGATAGTATAAGCGTATACGCTGCGTGCAGGTCAAGAGTTTTTCGTCTTTCTTCTAAAAATGGGCAATCCCGATTTCAGGACTGCCCATTCATTCTGCTAATTATGCGATTTTTTCTTGCTTGCACCGATTTCTGCATCAATTGATGTAAGTTTGATGTAAATCGCTGTTTTTTTAGTTTTTTATCAAATGAAGTACGTCCCGTCTATTTGGTAAAACGGTACATCTTTACATCATCTTAATAGAGCTTTGCACCTGCCGGAATGTGGTCATCAACCATCAGAAGATGAAGCTTTTCTTCGCCTTCTTCTTCATGAATAGCACTGAGGAGCATACCGCAAGAGTCAATGCCCATCATCGCTCTCGGTGGAAGATTTGTGATAGCGATAAGAGTCTTTCCAACCAGTTCCTCCGGCTCATAAAAGCTATGAATACCGCTTAAAATGGTTCTGTCTGTGCCTGTTCCGTCATCAAGAGTAAACTGTAACAGTTTCTTTGACTTCGGTACTGCAACACACTCTTTAACCTTTACTGCACGGAAATCTGACTTGCTGAATGTATCAAAATCAACAAATTCCTCAAATAAAGGCTCTACCTTTACCTTAGAAAAATCAATCTTTTCAGACTCAGTTTTTACATTTTTTTCAGGTGCTTCAGAAGCTGTATTATTTACATCATTTTTCTTATTTACACCATCTAAGGTCTTCATTGTCGGGAACAGAAGTACGTCACGAATTGCCTGGCTGTCTGTCAGGAGCATAACGAGACGGTCGATTCCGTATCCGATACCACCTGTTGGCGGCATACCGATCTCCAGTGCATTCAGGAAGTCTTCATCTGTGTGGTTGGCTTCCTCATCACCTGCGTCTGCAAGGGCATCCTGTGCTTTGAAACGCTCTCTCTGATCGATCGGGTCGTTGAGCTCGGAATATGCGTTACACATTTCCCATGTATTGATAAAGAGCTCGAAACGCTCTACCTTGTTCGGATCGGAAGGTTTCTTCTTGGTCAGCGGAGAGATCTCGATCGGATGATCCATGATAAATGTCGGCTGGATCAGCTCTTTCTCACAGTACTCCTCGAAGAAGAGGTTGATGATATCACCCTTCTTATGGCGATCCTCATACTCGATATGATGCTCGTCAGCAAGCTTCTTGGCTGCCTCATCATCTGCTACTTCGTCAAAGTCGATTCCTGCATATTTCTTGATGGCATCGTTCATGGTCAGACGTGCGAAAGGCTTTCCAAGATCGATCTCGATACCATTGTAGGAAATCTTTGTGGAACCGCAGACCTTCTCTGCAAGGTAACGGAACATGGACTCTGTCAGCTCCATCATTCCCTCATAATCAGTATATGCCTGATAAAGCTCCATCAGAGTGAACTCCGGATTGTGACGGGTATCAACACCCTCGTTACGGAATACACGGCCGATCTCGTAAACTCTCTCAAGTCCGCCTACGATCAGTCTCTTAAGATAAAGCTCCAGGGAAATACGAAGCTTAACGTCTTCGTTCAGTGCATTGTAATGTGTCTCAAATGGTCTTGCAGCTGCACCGCCTGCGTTGGAAACCAGCATTGGTGTCTCTACTTCCATGAAGTCACGTCCTGCAAGGAAGTTACGGATCTCTTTAAGGATCTGGGAACGTTTGATGAATACATTCTTGCTGTCCTGGTTCATGATAAGATCCACATATCTCTGACGATAACGGGTATCTGTATCTGTCAGTCCGTGGAATTTCTCAGGAAGGATCTGTAAGCTCTTGGAAAGAAGAGTCATCTTCTCTGCATGAATGGAGATCTCACCTGTTCTTGTTCTGAAAGCAAATCCCTCCAGACCAAAAATATCACCGATATCAGATTTCTTGAAATCTGCATAGGAATCGGTTCCAATGGCATCTCTTGCCACATAAACCTGAATGTTACCCTGTAAATCCTGGATATTACAGAAAGAAGCTTTTCCCATTACACGCTTGAACATCATACGTCCTGCGATCGATACGTGGATCGGGCTTGCGTCCATGATGCTTCTTCTTTCTTCATAATCCTTCTTCTGAGCCTCTTTTGCCTGCTCTTCATCAAGACCTGTTACATCAAGCTCCTTGCGATCTTTGAGAAGCTCTGCCTCATGTGCTTCATAGAGATTCTTTACCTCAAGGGAATGATGTGTCTGATCAAATTTTGTGATCTGAAACGGGTCCCTGCCATTTGCCTGAAGGTCTGCCAGTTTGTCACGACGTACCTTCAGCAGCTGGTTTACATCCTGCTTCTTCTGCTCTGCCACTTGTTGGCCTCCTTAATCTATCTGTCGTTCAAGCGGATCTCTGCGATCCGCTCCGTTGTCTGCTTTATACGTTTCTCTGAATCTCAAGAACCTTGTATTTCATGATTCCGGACGGCATCTCAACCTCAACGATATCGTTGGTGTGTGCACCGATCAGTGCTTTACCTACCGGAGACTCATTGGAGATCTTTCCCTCAAGGCTGTTAGCCTCTGTGGAACCTACGATCTTCAGCTCCATGTCTTCCTCAAATTCATAATCATGAACCTTAACCTTGCAGCCTACGCTGATTCTGTCAAGATCGACTTCGTCCTCTACTACAACCTCAGCGTTCTTGAGGATCTTCTCGATCTCCTCGATACGTGCCTCGATATCTCTCTGCTCATCCTTTGCTGCATCGTACTCTGCGTTCTCAGAAAGGTCTCCCTGCTCTCTGGCCTCTTTGATCTTTCCTGCTACTTCTTTTCTCTTAACAACTTTCAGATCGTGCAGCTCGTCTTCCAGTTTTCTAAGTCCTGCGTATGTGAGTAAGTTCTTCTTTGCTTCTTCCATTTTGCCTTACTTCCTTTCAAAACCGCGCTGTTTTTTCTGAAAAAAATACAGCTTCGGATATTTCTGTTGCTACCATTCCTAAGAGCTCTTTTTTCTAAAAAAGGGCGTAAAAATCTCAGGATATTCACAATTCCTGTATTATACCGAAAAGCCCCAGTATTGTCAAGCATTCCACGTCGAAAAAGGGTCCCTGAAATATGCAAAAAAAGCCGCGCGAAATCTCAGATTCCAACACGGCTTTTCTATATTATCCTGCCCGGTCTGATTCCTTATTTCTTCTCCGGAAAAAGATCTTTATAACGATTAGTCACCATCTGTGTCTGATACTCAAAATCCTGTTTATGCTGATTGACCAGTGTAGAAAGGATGATCCCGGAAAACCAGCAGATGATAGCTGTCAGGATCACAAACCCGCTGACGATCAGTGTCGGGATCTTTTCCACTGTTCCAACCTCCAGAAAATGTACCAGCACCGGAATAAAGAATGCCATTCCCACCACAAACAGCACTGCTGCGATAAGGGAGAAGAACTCCAGCGGCTTGTAATTCTTGAACATTTTCACAATAGTCTTCAGGACCTTAAATCCATCTGCATAAGTATTCAGCTTGGACTCACTTCCCTCCGGTCTGTCACGATATTCAATGACTACATTCTCAACCTGCATGTTCTTATCGATGGCGTGGATCGTCATCTCTGTCTCGATCTCAAAATTCCTGGAAAGTACCGGGAATGTTTTTACAAAGCGGTAACTCATGGCACGGTAACCTGTCATGATATCCTTGATGTTGCTTTTGAAAAGACGGTTAATGGAACCTCTTACGATACTGTTTCCAAAGTTGTGGAAAGGTCTCTTGTTCTCTGTAAAATATGTAGAAGAAAGGCGGTCACCAACTACCATGTCTGTGCCTTTCTCCAGAACCTTGCTGCACATTTCAGCTGCAAACTCTGCCGGATAAGTATCGTCGCCATCTACCATAAGATAACACTGCGCATCGATATCCCGAAACATACTGCGGATCACGTTTCCTTTTCCCTGCTGATACTCATAACGGACAACTGCCCCTTCTTTTCTGGCGATCTCGTCTGTTCCATCTGTAGAGTTATTATCATATACGTAGATCACAGCTTCCGGAAGTGCTTTTTTCATATCGCGGATAACCTTTGCTACCGTCTTGCTTTCGTTGTAGCAAGGAATTAAAACTGCTATTTTATCTGCCATTATTTTTCTCCTGTAAAACAAAAAAACTTTCTGCGGATTCCCGCTAACTGACTGTAGCACGCGCCCCGTTCCTTGTCAATAGAACGTTTCGTTTTCTCCGACATACTTTTCTCTTTTATCGCTCCAGTACCATGTCTGTAAGCTTTTTCAATTCTTCATAGCTTGAAATATTATTAGATTCTCTCCGGATTCCCGCACTGTGCCGCATACCGGCTGTATACCAGGCTACATGCTTCCGCATTTCGCGAATCCCGATATACTCACCCTTTATCGCGATCTGATCTTCGGCATGGCGCAGGATCATCTCGCAGACTTCCTCTGCGGTTGGTCTGGGAAGTTTTTCCCCGGTGTGGAAATAGTGGTTCAGCTCCCGGAAGATCCACGGGTTCCCACGTACTGCACGGCCGATCATCACCGCATCGCAGCCAGTCTCTTTAAACATGGCTTCTGCAGTTTCCGGTGAAACGATATCTCCGTTTCCTATCACCGGAATAGTCACCGCTTCCTTCACCCTGCGGATAGCATCCCAGTCCGCCTGACCGGAATAATACTGCTGTCTGGTCCTTCCATGAACTGCGATGGCTGCTGCACCGGCATCCTCCACCCGTTTTGCGATCTCCACCACATCCACCGGCGTATTTTCATCAAAGCCAATGCGGACCTTCACCGTTACCGGCTTGGAAACTGCTCCGGAAACACTGCGGACGATCTCTTCGATCAGCTGAGGATCTTTCAGAAGAGCTGAGCCCTCGCCATTATTTACCACCTTGGGAACCGGACATCCCATATTGATATCGAGAATGTCAAAGGGACGCTCCTCAATGCTCTTTGCCACCTCTGCCATAAGGTCCGGCTCGCTGCCGAAAAGCTGCATGGATACCGGATGCTCCCCGGGATCGATCTCCATCAGCGCCTCAGTATTCTTATTATGAAAAGAGATCGCCTTGGCACTGACCATTTCCATACAGATCAGGCCTGCACCCTGCTCCTTGCAAAGTCTTCGAAATGCCAGATCCGTAACCCCTGCCATCGGTGCAAGCACAAAGGGGTTCGGTATCTCCACATTTCCGATCTTCCACTGCATCTTCATGGATCATTCCTCAACGGCATCTGCTTTTTTCTGCAGTTCCTCATCCGGGATATCTCCCAGGAAAAATACCTTGTAATACATTTCCAGAGATTCCAGAAGCTCTCTTTTGTCCCGCTGGAGTTCCTTGATCTTCAGTGCACTTCCGATCTCGTCAAAACGGGCATCTGCCTCCAGAGCCTCAGTCTTAAACTGCAGACTGCCGTCCTCATCAAATTCCAGTGTCAGGATCCCGCCTACATCCTCTGTGAAAAGCACACACATGATCTGCAGCTCCTGCTTTACCGTCTCAGGAAGAGACGCAAAATCCTGGTTAAAATAATATTTCTGCTCATAAGAGCTTGCTCCGCAGAGCACAATGTTATCCTGATACATAAAATCTCCTTTATTTATAACTTGACACTCCCCACAGCTAAAGCAGGGAGATTCTTGTTTTTTCCACTACTGCAATAAAACATCAACGGAAAATCGCTGCCGGAAATTTTATCCGATCTGTGCTGCATGTTTTACACATAGCTGTATAAACCACGTACAGAAACCTCTCCGGAATTTACTTCCTCGACTGTACCGTCTGCACGCTCTACCAGAAGCTCTCCGCCGGCATTGATCCCTCTTGCGATCCCCTCATATGGATCATTCTGATCCAGTACACGTACCGGCTGGTTCAGATTGGCCAGCATTTTCTCATAATCCGGTTTCAGGCCGCTGAGATCCTCTGTCTGTACAAATCTCTCATAATTTTCCTCAAAATGCTTCATCACAAGTCCGACTACCTGTGCCCGGTCAAAGGGATGTCCGCTTTCCAGATACAGAGAGGTAGCCTTATCTGCCATTTCTTCCGGGAAGCTTTCCATATTTACGTTAATCCCGACTCCGATAACTGCACAGCCGATCTTATCCTGCTTCATGGTCATTTCGGTTAAGATACCGCAGATCTTTTTGCGGGAAACAACTACATCGTTAGGCCATTTGATCCATACATCAAGTCCGAGCTCTGCTACTGCCTGTGCAACTGAAAGTCCCATAACAAGTGTCAGCATCGGCGCCTTCTGCGGAGAAAATTCCGGGCAGATAAGGATACTCATAGTAATGGCACTGTCCGGCGGCGCACTCCATCGTCTTGTAAAACGTCCGCGTCCTGCGGACTGATATTCTGCCACAAACAGCTCTCCATGTCCTGCGCCTTCTTCCCTCCAGGCACGTTTTCCCCAGAGGTTGGTGGAATCTGTTTCTCTTGCAAAATGGACGGTTTTGCCCGCCCATTTTGTATGTGTTGCCTGTGAAATTATTTCTTCATTAAATAACTCTGCCATTATTTCTCCGGCTCTCCTAATGTAGCAACGATCACAGCCTTGATGGTATGCATACGGTTCTCTGCTTCGTCAAATACCTTGGACTGCGGAGACTCGAATACCTCGTCTGTAACCTCCATGTCTGTAAGGTTGAAACGCTCGCCCATCTCTTTTCCGATCTTTGTCTTAAGATCATGGAATGCTGGCAGGCAGTGAAGGAAGATTGCCTTCTCACCGGCGTTCTCCATTACGTGTTTGGTAACTTTATATGGTGTCAGGTCGTGGATACGCTCTGTCCATACTTCGTCAGGCTCGCCCATAGATACCCATACATCTGTGTAGATGATGTCCGCGTCCTTGGTTCCTGCCTCTACATCCTCTGTAAGAGTGATGGTGGAACCTGCCTCTTCTGCCCACTGCTGGCACTGTGCTACAAGCTCATCATTAGGGAAGTATTTCTTGTTGGTGCAGGCTACAAAATCAAGGCCAAGTTTGGAGCATACGACCATAAGGGAGTTACCCATGTTGTAGCGGGCGTCACCCATGTATACAAGTTTCAGACCTTTCAGTTTGCCGAAATGCTCACGTACTGTCAGCATATCAGCAAGCATCTGCGTCGGATGATACTCATTTGTCAGACCGTTCCATACCGGAACGCCTGCATGTTTTGCAAGCTCCTCAACAATATCCTGACCGAAGCCACGGTACTCGATTCCCTCATACATTCTTCCGAGAACTCTTGCAGTATCTGCGATGCTCTCCTTCTTTCCGATCTGGGAGCCTGTGGGATCCAGATAGGTAGAACCCATTCCCAGATCATGAGCTGCCACTTCGAAGGAACAGCGTGTTCTTGTGCTTGTTTTTTCAAAGATCAGGGCAATATTCTTACCTCTGTAATACTCATGAAGCTCTCCTGCTTTTTTCTTTGCCTTCAGATCTGCTGCAAGGTCGATCATGTAAGTGATCTCTTCCGGTGTAAAGTCTTTCAGTGTCAGGAAATTTCTTCCTTTAAGATTCATAATATGTCCTCCTCATGGCTACAGATTTATTTCTGCTCTGCCGGTTTATCTGTCATGATTTCCTTCAGGGATGTTGCCAGCCCTGCGATGCCCTGTATCTCGGACGGAATGATGATCTTCGTTGCCTTGCCGTCAGCAACCTTTGTAAGAGCCTCCAGGCTCTTCAGAGTAAGAACAGATTCATCTGCTCCTGCTTCCTTGATCATACGAAGTCCTTCTGCAGTTGCCTGCTGTACTTTAAGGACTGCCTGTGCCTGTCCTTCAGCCTCTTTGATCATACGCTCCTTCTGAGCCTCCGCATGAAGGATCGCCGCCTGCTTCTCAGCCTCAGCATCCAGGATAGCGGACTGTTTTTTACCCTCTGCAACAAGGATGGTGGAACGTTTCTCTCCTTCTGCTTTCAGAATGGCTTCTCGTCTCTCACGCTCAGCCTTCATCTGTTTCTCCATGGCATCCTGGATGGCTGCCGGAGGAATGATGTTCTTAAGCTCCACACGGTTAACCTTGATTCCCCATGGATCTGTAGCCACATCAAGGGAAGCACGCATCTTGGTATTGATAACCTCTCGGGATGTCAGTGTCTCATCCAGCTCCATATCACCGATGATGTTACGAAGTGTTGTAGCAGAAAGATTCTCGATCGCCATGATCGGATTCTCAACGCCATATGCGTAAAGCTTCGGATCTGTGATCTGGAAAAATACAACCGTATCGATCTGCATGGTTACATTATCTTTGGTAATTACCGGCTGCGGTGGAAAATCCACAACCTGTTCTTTCAGGTTTACTCTTCTTGCAACACGTTCAATGAACGGAACCTTGAAATGGATTCCTGTACTCCAGGTAGCCTTGTAAGCGCCAAGACGTTCCAGTACCACTGCATAGGCCTGCGGTACAATGCGGATACAGGATGCAAGTACCCACAGCACAAGAACGATGACTACAAGCAAAACAACAACTCCACCCATAATTTAGCCCTCCTTGCTAATTTCTTTTACGATCAGCTTCACTCCGCGGATCTCTTCAATCTCAACCACTGCACCTGTTGGAATTTCTTCCCCGTCATCTGCGGTCCGTGCAGTCCACTCGATGTCATTGATCCGCACCTGCCCGGTCTGGGCCAGGTTGTTGACCGTCTGTATCACTACGGCTCTTTTTCCCAGAAGACTCTCTGCATTGGTCTTTTCCACGCCCTTGTTCATGTAGCGGACCGCCAGAGGTCTGGTAAAGATCAGAAGCACCACGGAAACTCCGAAAAATAAAAGGAGCTGTACAACAATTCCCCCTCCAAGCCACGAGGCAATGCACGCCACAAGAGCACCGCCTGCAAACCAGACAGTGGTAAGTCCTACCGTGATTGCTTCAATTACCAGTAAAATTGCCAGTATTCCAAGCCAGGCCAAAGGTGTCATAAAACCCCTCCTCTCTTATTCTCTTCTCTGTCTTGCAGCTTCGTACATCAGAATTCCCGATGCCATGGCAGCATTCAGCGATTCTACCTTTCCGCACATGGGAATGCGGATCAGACAGTCTGCTGCCTCCGCTGCCTGATCGGTCAGGCCCTTTCCCTCGTTTCCGATAAAAAATGCGGTACCGCCCTTATAGGATTCCTGATCATAGGAATTCTCGCCCTTCAGATGAGCTGCAAAACTGCGGATTTCCTTTTCTTTCAGCTTCTTTTCTAATGATACCACATCTTCCACGTATAGAAAAGGCATTCTGTAAATGGAGCCCATGGTAGAACGAATCACCTTGGGATTTGTGATATCCACGCAGGTTTTTGTGAGGAAAACTCCGCTTACGCCGGCGCCCTCACCGGTCCTGAGAATGGTTCCCGCATTTCCCGGATCTTGAAGATCCTCCAGAACCATGACCAGAGGATTTTTTCCCGCCAGTACCTCCTCCTCGCTCCAGGAAGGCAGCTTCAGAACTGTCAGGATCCCCTGGGGAGTCTTGGTATCACACATCTGACGGAATACGGAATCCTTCACGATCTCGCAGGGATATTTTTCTGCCTGAGACATCAGCTCTCCATCCTGGGAAACGGTCTCGGAGACAAACACCTGGGAAACCCAGCTTTCCGGTGCTTCCAGAAACATTTTCCGGCCTTCTGCCACAAAAAGTCCCTGCTCTCTTCTGGCTTTTGCCTTCTGGTTCAGCTGCATGACATTTTTTATTTTTGCATTTGATACACTGGTTATCATACTTTTATTTCTCTCCTTCCGGCAATCCGTATTCGGTTAACGTAATTCCTCACGACTTGCATTCAGATCTTTGTTTTTTCCGATGGCGATTATGGAACAGTTGTCCGGAAGCGGTTCGGAAGGATCCAGATCTACCGTGACATTTTCACCTTGCTTGATGCCAATGATATTAATGTGAAAACGCTCCCGTATATTCAGATCTACCAGATTTTTTCCAATCCAGGATACCGGCATGGAAAACTCCGCCATACTGAACTCCGCCGAAAGCTCAAACACATCCAGATACCCGCCGGACATAAGATTTCTGGCAACTCTCAGTCCCATGGACTGTTCCGGATAAATGATCTTATCTGCACCAATTTTGTCGAGTATACGTCCATGAAGAGAATTCATACTTTTTGCAACTACAAAGGGCACTCCCAGATCCTTAGCCTGCATGGTTGCGGAAATACTGGCTTCCAGATTTTCGGCAACTGCGATAATGGCTACATCCACATTCTGAACTCCCAGAGCCTTCAGGATTCCCGGTTCACGGACATCTGCTTTTACCGCATAGGTTACTTTTTCGGAAATCTCTTCGATATTTTCTTCTTTGTCATCAATGGCAAGGACATCACAGTCTGACTCTGCCAGCGTCACCGCCAGAGTCATTCCAAACTGTCCAAGCCCGATCACGGCAAAAGATTTATTTTTCATTCTATTCTCCTGTTTAACCGATCATGATATCTTCTTCACCGAGATGCGTGGTGCTTCCCGGCCTGTTGCGTACACGCATCACAACTGCTGTTCCAAGTGTCAGCGGTCCGATACGTCCCAGATACATGGTAAGGATCACGATCCACTTGCCTGCCACATTCAGCTGAGGTGTCAGTCCTCTGGAAAGTCCTACTGTAGCCCCCGCAGAAGTGATCTCATATAAAACATCTGCCAGATCCACTCCCGGCATTACTGCGGACAAAAGCACCGTCATGGTAAAAAGGATCAGCACACTGGTTCCTGCAACAACCATGGCAGAACGGAGATAGCTCTCACGGATCCTGCGGCCATATACCTCTACATCCTTTTTTCCCTGAAGATATGCTGCAATAGAAAGGATCAGAACCGCAATGGTAGTAGTCTTCACACCACCGGCAGTGCCCATGGGTGATCCTCCGATAAACATCCACAGTAGGGAAATGATCACGGTAGGTGTGGACAAAAGCGACTGATCCATGGTATAAAATCCCGCCGTACGTGTTGTCACTGACTGGAAAAAGGATGCCATGAGCTTTGTTCCCAGTGGTGCCCCCTTCAGCGTGGAAGGGTTTCCGGATTCAAAAATAAATACCAGAAATGCTCCTGAAAATACCAGGATCCCGGTCATCGTAAGGACCAGCTTGCTCTGAAGCCGCAGTACACGAAAAACTCTGGATGGGGAGAGCTCTTTTCTCAGAACCTTGCGGAATTTATCCCACAGATCCCACCAGACGATAAATCCAAGACCTGACACAATGATCAGGCCAATCGTAGTGATATTGACCAGCGGATTGCTCACATATACCGAAAGGCTTGTTTCCCCGAAAAGATCGATCCCTGCGTTGCAGAATGCAGATACCGCCAGAAATATGGCATGCACCAGACCTTTTTTTATTCCAAATTCCGGTACAAAGCAAAACGCATACAGGACCGCACCGATTCCTTCTGCAAGAAACACGCATTTCACCACACTGCGGACTACAGCCACGACTCCACCCATTTCATCCAGGTTGTAGGATTCCTTGATGATCCGCCGGTTTTTCAGGGAAATTTTCCTCCGGAGGCTGATGAATATCATATTCGCCAGTGCGATCAGTCCGATCCCGCCGATCTGTATCAGGCACAGGATAACCGCTTTTCCAATGGGGCTCCACTGGACTGCCATAACAACTGTGGAAAGTCCTGTCACACATACGCTGGTCGCCGCTGTAAAAACAGCATCCGGGAAGGTAACAGCCTGCCCGGGTGCACTGCAGAACGGCATCCACAAAATAAGTCCACCTACAAAAATCACCCCCGCAAAGCCGAGGGCAATTATTTGTGACGTATTCAGTTTATGCAATCCGTCTGAAACTTTTTTCAAGTTCATATTTTTTATTTATTGTAGTTGTGAGAAAGAGAATTGCAAACCTCCCACATGTAGGAATCTACATTCTTCTGCATTGCAAGAGCCTCATTGATGTCAAAATCAACGAACTCACCGTGGCGATATCCAACAACACGGCTGCGTTTACCGGCAACAAGAAGGTCTACTGCAAGAGCACCCATCATGGACGCATATACACGGTCCTTACATGTAGGGCTTCCACCACGCTGCATGTGACCAAGGATAGTTGCACGTGTCTCGATGCCTGTTGCAGCCTCGATACGTTTTGCCATAGCCTCTGAATGGCCGATACCCTCAGCATTTACGATGATATGGTGTTTCTTGCCTTTCTTACGGCTCTCTACGATATTGTCAATAAGCTTCTGCTCGTCGTAATCATATTTCTCCGGGATCAGGATATCCTCAGCACCGTTTGCGATACCGCACCATACTGCAAGGTATCCGGCGTTACGTCCCATAACCTCGATGATACTGCATCTCTCATGGGATGTGGATGTATCACGTACCTTATCGATGGCTTCCATCGCTGTGTTTACAGCTGTATCGAAACCGATGGTGTACTCGGTACATGCGATATCAAGGTCAATGGTTCCCGGCAGGCCAATGGTATTGATTCCAAGGTTCGCAAGTTTCTGAGCACCTGCGAAGGAACCGTCTCCACCGATAACAACAAGGCCGTCGATTCCATGCTTTCTGCAGATCTCTGCAGCCTGCTGCTGTCCTTCCTCTGTTCTCATCTCTGCACATCTGGCAGTATAAAGAATTGTTCCGCCTCGCTCAATCGTATCGGAAACATCTCTTGCTGTCATGTCTCTGATCTCTTCATTTAAGAGACCGCTGTATCCTTTATAGATTCCCTTTACGTTCAGTCCGCTGCTTAATCCTCTTCTGACAACAGCACGGATTGCAGCATTCATTCCAGGTGCGTCACCGCCACTGGTCAAAACGCCGATCGTTTTGATTTTGTTCTCTGCCATATTGTTATCCTCCATCTTATGAAACAACCTATTGTAATACACATATTCGGATATAGTTTATAGCATTTTTATAAGTTTTTCAATACTCTGTCCACAATTTTAACATTGGAACTTCCATATTTTTCACACATGTGTTCCAGCCAGGAATCCTCGATATGGACCTGATAGGCAGGCGGAAGTTTCTTCATTGCCTTGACATCTTTGAGATAAATAACCACACTGCTGTTTCCTCTGGATGACATCAGATCATCTACCAGACCGGTCTCGGCTTTTGCGTAGTCTTCCCGGCTTTCGAACTGGATCCACAGTTCTCTTGGCATATCATCGAAGGTACGGACTTTTTCCAGGATCAGTTTGCTGGCTTTGTCGTCTTCCGCAGATACTCTTCCCTGGATGAAAAGTCTGGCATCTTCGTTCAGGAACATCTGGCATTTTTCGTAATCACGCGGAAATACCACAACTTCCACGGTGCCTACCAGATCTTCTACGGTAAGGAACGCCATTACCTTATTATTCTTTGTATATTTTATGGTTTTATCCGTAATCATTCCGCCTACGATCACTTTCTGGTTATCGTAGACTTCCGGAATTCCGGTTTCATCATCCGGCTGGAAATCCGACGTTTTTGCAGAGATCATTTTTTCCATCATATTCCGGTAGCGCTCCAGTGGATGGCCGCTGAGATAAATGCCAAGAACTTCTTTTTCGAAGGTCAGGATGATCTCTTTCGGATATTCCTCAACCTGCGGCATACGGATCTCAAATTCCTTTTTATCTTCCTCGGAAGCAATATCAAAAAGGCTCAACTGTCCGGCCATGGTGTGCTTTTTGTCCTGGTTGATACTGTCGATGATCTGCGTATATATGGTCATCTTCTGTTTCCGGTTTCCTTCCAGACAGTCCAGTGCTCCGGCCTTGATCAGATTTTCCACAACACGTTTGTTGATCTGATCAATATTTCGCTCCACAAAAGTTTTCAGGGAAGTATATTCCCCGTGCTCCTCTCGTTCCCGCACAATCCCCTCAATAACCGGGCGGCCGATACTCTTGATAGCAGAAAGTGCATAGCGGATGGCACCGTTGTCAACAGAAAAACCATACATGCCATGATTGATATCCGGCGGAAGGATCTGGATTCCCATCTGACGGCATACGGAAATATACTCCGCTACCTTGTTTGGCATTTCCACAACGGACGTCATCAGCGCAGCCATGAATTCTACCGGATAGTAGTATTTCAGATATGCGGTCTGATAGGAAACCACCGCATAAGCGGCAGCGTGAGACTTATTGAAAGCATACTTCGCAAAGTCTGTCATCTCATCGTAGATCTTGTTTGCGATCTCCTCGGAAATGCCGTTGGCGATACAGCCCGGAACCCCCTCTTCCACATTTCCGTAAACGAAATTCTGGCGCTCTTTTGCCATAACAGAAGCTTTCTTCTTGGACATGGCACGGCGCACCAGGTCGCTTCGTCCAAGAGTATAGCCTGCAAGATCACGGACGATCTGCATAACCTGCTCCTGGTATACGATACAGCCATAGGTCGGCTTCAGGATCGGCTCCATCTGCGGACAATCATAACGGATGGTATCCGGACGGTTTTTTCCACGGATGTACTGCGGAATGAAATCCATGGGACCCGGACGGTAAAGCGAAATTCCCGCGATCACGTCCTCAAGGCTCTGAGGCTTCAGCTCCTTCATGAAGCTTTTCATTCCGGCACTCTCCAGCTGGAACACGCCGTCAGTACGTCCTGTTCCGAGAGAATCCAGTACCTTTTTGTCGTTGTAATCGATCTTTTGCATATCCAGAAGCATACCGGTACTTTTTTCCACCATTTTCACAGCATTCTGGATAACCGTCAGGGTACGGAGGCCCAGGAAATCCATTTTCAGAAGTCCCAGCTCCTCCAGTGTTGTCATGGTAAACTGCGTGACAATGGAACCATCCTGTGCTCTGGAAAGGGGTACGTATTCCGATACATCCTTCTGGCTGATCACAACACCTGCCGCATGCATGGAGGTATGCCTCGGAAGCCCCTCCAGACGTTTTGCCAGATCGATCAGACGATGGATATCGTCCTGTTCCTCGTAAGCCTTGCGAAACTCCGGATTCATTCCCAGTGCCTTGTCAATGGTGATATTCAGCTCCTGTGGGATCATCTTGGCGATGGTGTCCACCTGGGCATAAGGCATATCCAGAACACGGCCTACATCACGAATGACACCGCGGGCTGCCAGTGTACCGAAGGTAACGATCTGAACCACGCAGTCATCACCATATTTTCTTCTTACATAATCAATAACCTCCTGTCTCCGTTCGAAGCAGAAATCCACATCGATATCCGGCATGGATACTCGCTCCGGATTCAGGAAACGTTCAAAGAGCAGATCATACCGGATCGGGTCCAGCTGGGTGATCCCAAGTGTATAGGCAACCAGGCTTCCTGCGGCAGAACCTCGTCCCGGACCGACCATGATATCGTTGTCCCTGGCATATTTGATAAAATCCCATACAATGAGAAAGTAATCTACATACCCCATGTTTTTGATCGTAGACAGCTCATAATCCAGGCGCTTTTTCAGCTCCTCTGTTACCGGATGATAACGCTGCTCAAGTCCCTCATGGCAAAGCTTGTTCAGATATTCCCAGGAGGTAAATCCGTCCGGCACATCATATTTCGGCAGCTTGGTCACACCAAATTCAATCTCCACATGACATCTCTCCGCGATCCTGTGCGTGTTTTCCAGCGCTTCCAGCGCATATGGGAAAAGCCTCGCCATCTCCTCCGGCGATTTCACATAATACTGGCCGCCCTCATAGCGCATTCTGTTCTCATCGCTGAGCTTTTTCTGAGTCTGCAGACAAAGAAGAACATCATGTGGTTCCGCATCCTCTGCCATAGTGTAATGCACATCATTGGTGGCAACCAGATCGATCCCCGTCTCTCTGTGCATACGGAGAAGCTGCTGGTTTACAGTCTGCTGCTCCGGGATCCCATGATCCTGAAGCTCCAGAAAGAAATTTCCTTTTCCGAAAATATCCTGGTAACGTAATGCCGCGATCTTGGCATCCTCATACATTCCACGTGCAAGATATCTGGCGACCTCTCCCGCCAGGCAGGCACTTAAGGCAATGATACCCTCATGATATTTTTCCAGAAGCTCCAGATCCACACGTGGCTTGTAATAAAACCCTTCCACGAATGCCTTGGATACAATTTTCATCAGGTTGCTGTATCCCTGATTATTCTCAGCCAGCAGGACCAGATGATAATAACGGTCATCCCCACTTCCCACTTCTCTGTCAAAACGGGAGCCCGGAGCCACATAAACCTCACATCCGAGGATCGGATTGATCCCGGCTTCTCTTGCAGCCCTGTAAAAATCGATCACACCATACATAACGCCATGATCGGTGATCGCCGCACTGTCCATACCCAGCTCTTTTACTCTGGCTACATATTCTTTGATCTTATTGGAGCCATCCAGAAGGCTGTATTCTGTATGGACATGTAAATGTGTAAACTCCAAATTTATTCTCCTTATCGTAAAAAACAGGGCTCCGGATCCTCCCCGCTCTGCACTTTTCTCTGAACGTGCCGGAGCGTGTCTGATCCGGAGCCGGTCAACACCTTGTTATTTTTTAATGTAGATCCTCTTGTCACGGATCTCTACTTTTCCTTCCTTCATCAGATGACCGACTGCACGCTTGAATGCGTTCTTACTGAGGCCAAACTCTCTCTTGATGACTTCCGGTGAGGCATGATCATCAAATGGCAGCACCCCTGCAAATTCCTCGATCACGCTGAATACGCTCTCTGCATCCTCATTGATCTGGATGTAAGCCTTCTGGCGGTCACTGACGTTCATCTTGCCATCCTCTTTCACCTCTGTGACACGAAGATCAAGAATAGCTCCCGGTCTGTACTTGCCTGTTGCCTCCCGTGCCGGGATCAGAGCGGAATATTTATCATCTACCGCAACAAAAACGCCGAAATTCCCACTGATCTCATAGACACGCCCCTTTACCGAATCTCCCGGTACATAAGGAGTTCTGGTGGAAAGATAATGATACACCTTCATGGTTGCACAGAGTCTGCTGCTCTTATCTACATAAAGAGCTACCAGACACTCCTCACCTTCACGGACCCGGTTGGTCTGCTCATGATACGGAAGAAGAAGATCCTTCTCCAGTCCCCAGTCAAGAAAAGCACCAATCCTGGTAACCTGTTTTACCTTAAGGACTGCTGTCTGTCCTACCTGAAGCATCGGCTCACGGGTAGTTGCGATCAGTCTGTCCTGGGAATCCTTATAGATGAATACTTCGATCTCATCACCTGCTTTGGTTCCTTCCGGTACCTGTTTGGACGGAAGAAGCACTCGCTCATTCTGAGGTGCGTTTCGGTCCTCTCCAAGATATATTCCGAAATCCACGGTTTTTACAACCAGTAATTTCTGTTTTTTACCTAATTCTATCATTCTTACTCCTGTTCCTTAAAACTATATATGATCATTTACTATTTGCTGTCTGTCCTGCATTATAACATAAGAGAATTATTATAGAAAGCACAAAAAAGGCAGCTTCGGAAATTTCTTTCCGTCACTGCCTTTTATTTGCCATTCATGGGGGAATCTGTCCCCACATTGGGTCAGTCTGTTATTCTGTTGGTTTCTCAACCGGCATCGGGTTCATCATTTTAATGACAAAAAGTACGATCAGCATCAGCACGATTCCCACCGGAAGAGCGATCCATGCTGTTTTTACAAAGCCTGCAACAATATAAGTTACAAAGGATACTGCCGCAGCCAGGATCGCATACGGAAGCTGTGTGGAAACGTGAGTCACATGATCACACTGTGCTCCTGCGGAAGCCATGATCGTTGTATCGGAGATCGGTGAGCAGTGGTCTCCGCAAACTGCACCTGCCATGCAGGCGGACATGGAAATGATCATCATCTCAGGACTGGATTTCTCAAATACCGCAACAACGATCGGGATCAGGATACCAAAGGTTCCCCAGGAAGTACCTGTAGCAAATGCAAGTCCGCATCCAACCAGGAAAATAATGGCCGGAAGGATAACTTCAATACCACCGGCAACAGAACGCATTGCTTCTTCTACGAATACCGCTGCACCAAGTGAGTCTGTCATAGCCTTCAGTGTCCATGCAAAGGTCAGGATCATGATCGCCGGTACCATAGCCTTGAAGCCTTCCGGGATACATCCCATACAGTCTCTGAAATTGACCACACGGCGGATCATATAGAAAATAATGGCAAACACCAGACCAAAAGCACTTCCCATTGCAAGGCCTGTAGAGGCATCACTCTGTGAAAATGCGGTAACAAAATCTGTTCCGCTGAAAAATCCTCCTGTGTAGATCATACTGATGACACAGCAGATAACAAGCACAACGATCGGAATCACAAGATCGATCACCTTTCCTCTCGGATTCGGTGTCTCATCATCCGTTGCATTCTCATACGGTCTTGCAGATGTTGTATAAAGATCTCCGTTCAGAGCATTGATCTCATGTGTTCTCATGGCACCAAACTCGGTTTTCATCAGTACCATGCCAACCATCATTACAATAGTAAGGATCGCGTAAAAGTTATACGGGATGGTTCTTACAAAAATCGCAAGTCCATCCTGTCCCTTTACGAATCCGCTGACTGCTGCTGCCCAGGATGAGATTGGTGCGATGATACATACCGGAGCAGCTGTTGCATCGATCAGGTATGCAAATTTCGCTCTGGATACGTGATGTCTGTCAGTTACCGGACGCATAACGCTTCCTACTGTCAAGCAGTTAAAATAATCGTCAATGAAGATCAGGATTCCAAGGATGATCGCTGCAAGCTCTGCACCCACACGCGTGTGGATCTTTTTGCTGGCCCATCGTCCGAATGCGGCGGAGCCGCCGGCCTTGTTCATCATACATACCACAGATCCCAGGATTACCAGGAAGATCAGGATACCTACGTTATAGCTGTCAGAAAGAACCTTGATGATTCCTCCCTCAAAAATCTGTGTTACCGTTCCTTCAAATTTAAATCCGGAATAGATCAGTGCTCCTACTACAATTCCCACAAACAGAGAACTGTATACTTCTTTTGTGATCAGTGCAAGGACGATCGCAACAAGAGGTGGAAGCAATGCCCAGATCGTTGCATACAGAGCAGGCTGGTAAGTCTCCTCCGCATCCGCAGCCAGCACAGTCAGGGGACTTGCCAGTGCGCCCATGAATACCATTGCCATAACAGACAATGCTGTTCCTGCTTTTTTACTCATTTTTCTCCTCCCTTTTCGGGGACAAAAAAACGGAGGCTGTCTCTTCTTAAGAACACCTCCGGTTAAATAATCCTTATTTAACTAATAGCCCGTCAGAAAATCTCCATTCAGCATATTAAATGCAGATCTCCCGAAGTGCTACCGATAGCGCTCCACATCCGTGACAGTACAACGCATATTCTGCGTTATCCCAGCACCCTGTCATCTGGCCTTCCAGAGCACTTCGGCAAATTTTCCTTTCTTTATGAACAGCCTGCCAGGGCCTTGCATCCATAAATACTGATAAAATCCGCGCCTCTATCTTCTTATCCGTGACCGTTTGCCCTCCGCAGGACTTCCCGGCCATCTTTTTTTCTTTATACTGTAGCAGTTTCCGACATAAATATCAAGTAGTTTACACAGATTCCTGCCATTCAGACCAATATTGTTACTTTTCACTCCGTTTTCAGTAACACGCTTCGCGGAATATTACCAGCGAACTGTAATCCAATATTGCCTTATTTACTGCTCATTCAGCAGCCACTTCACATCCACTCCCAGCACCTTTGCAAACACCCGCAGTTCATAATCTGCTACAAAACGTTCTCCTCCTTCGATCCGGCTGATACTGTCACGCTCCAGCATCACTCCTTCCACCTGCATTTTTGCTGCCAGCGCAGATTGCGACATCCGTTTCATATTCCTCATCTGGCGTATTTTTTCTCCGGAAACGTTCTTTTTTCCCTGATAAGTGTATATTTTCATCCTGCCACCTATTTTAATAAATGTGTTAATGTTCTGCATTTTTCTTGACATTAGCATATATTTCGGCGGCACCTGTGTTAAAGGTCAGCAAATCTGACATTTTCTGCATTTTTCGACAAAAAATGCCGCGGTACTGTTCCGCGGCATTTCCACTCAAGCGGATATTGACGATCCACCATCGGATCAAACTGTTTTTTCTTCTGATCAGTCTTCCTGTCCTACCTGACCATAATATGCATTTGCACCATGTTTTCTGTAGTAATGCTTATCCTGAAGCTCCTGCGGTGCCGGTTTTACATCCGGATTGATCAGCTCGCAGCGAGATGCCATCTTGGCAACCTCCTCAAGAACAACTGCGTTATGAACTGCCTCATGAGCATCCTTACCCCAGGTAAAAGGTCCGTGGTTCTTACACAGCACAGCCGGTACTGCTTCATAATCTTTGTTTTTGAAATAATCAGCAATAAGAACTCCCGTGTTCTTCTCATATGCCTCTTCGATCTCTCTTTTGGTCAGATTACGCACACATGGTACTTCTCCGTAAATGTAATCTGCATGTGTGGTTCCATAACACGGGATCGATCTGCCTGCCTGCGCCCAGCTTGTTGCCCAGGATGAGTGGGTATGTACGATGCCGCCGATATTCAGAAACGCTCTGTAAAGAACTGCATGTGTCGGTGTATCAGAGGATGGATTGTATCTTCCTTCTACTTTATTTCCATCAAGATCTACCACTACCATGTCTTCCGATGTCAGCTTGTCATAATCCACACCACTTGGCTTGATCACAAAAAGTCCCTGCTCCCTGTCGATCCCGCTGACATTTCCCCATGTAAAGGTAACAAGACCATATTTTGGCAGATCCATATTTGCTCTGTAAACTTCTTCTTTTAATTTTTCAAGCATAGCGCGCCCTCCTTTTACGGTATAGTTGTTTCAAAAACGATGTACTAATCTCTACCGCCTGTATTTATTTTGTAAACTCAACTACTGCGTAAGGTTCTTTATCCTCCGCGTTGAGAACTACAGCTTCTTTATTTTCTGTCATATATACTTCCGGAATGATAACATTATCCAGTACTGCCTGACGTTTATATTCAACACGAAGCTGACCAACTTTAAAATCCTCAGGCAGATGATCCGCTGCCATCCGGATATACTGACAGTTGTTCACATGATGATTGGTGTCCAGATGATGCTTCTGTACGGAAAAAGCATTCTGCACTTCCCGTTCCTTCGGAAGCGCGATCTTTCTTGGTGCATAATCCATCTCTATTTTTTCGCCCAGATCATAGGGATCTGTATCTGCCGGTGTCAGCTTTTCCGGAAGACCGGTTTCTGTATTGATAAAGGACCAGTAGGAATTGGCCCATGCCAGCTTCTCACCATCCATTGTCTCAAGAATAAAATTACGCATTCCGATAAATCCACGGAATCCATAAGGAATTGTTGTTACTTTTATATTTTCACCAAGCTTCGGATATCGCTTCACGATCACCTGCCATGCAGAAAGTACCCAGGCTCTTTTCTGTTCCTTTAATACTTCCATGCCGACTCCTGTCTGCTCGGATTCAAAGGTACAGCAATCCTGAAAATAATCCAGAACTCCCGGCAGCGTCAGACATCCATCTTCTCCGATCTCACTGAATCTTACTCGACTCTCAAAACTGTAACTCATTCATGCCTCCTGTCATACTGTCTATACTTTATTGTAACACTTGGCAGGAAGAAACGCACTTGTTTTTTTTGGGGGCGCAGCGGATTGCAAACATCTTCTTATTTTTGAGCACAAAAAAAGTACCTCGCAACTGAGGTACTTAAGAAGCAGGGCTACAAGGATTCGAACCTTGAACTGACGGAGTCAGAGTCCGTTGCCTTACCGTTTGGCGATAGCCCTATGTGTTTTGTTTTTCGCTTGCCTTATCGCTTGCGACGGATGTTATTATATAACAGCTTTTTTGAAATTGCAACCCCTTTTTTTAATTTTTTTTATTTTTTTTCAAAATTTCTTAAACTGCTGTTAAAACTCCTTATTATATGCGGGTTTACGCAGTAAAAAAAATTTTACAATCCACTCCTTTGTGTTATAATAAGCCGTATAATAAAAAGAGCGGAAACAACCGTGTATTTCCCTCCGGTCACAATATCCGGAGGCATCCAAAGGAGAACGCTATGCGAGCAAATAACCTTACTCTGCTCACGGACCTCTATGAGCTTACCATGATGCAGGGATATTTCAAAAACCCTACCAACCAGACCGTTGTCTTTGACATGTTCTACCGCAACAATCCGTGCGATGGCGGTTTTGCCATCTGTGCAGGACTGGAGCAGATGATCGAATACATCGAAAATCTCCGTTTCTCAGAAGAAGACATTACCTATCTGAGAAGTCTTGACATCTTTGAGGATGATTTCCTTGAGTATTTGAGCAACTTCAGATTCACCGGTGATATCTACGCAATTCCAGAGGGAACCGTGATCTTCCCGAGAGAGCCAATGGTCAAGGTTATCGCACCGATCATGGAAGCTCAGCTTGTAGAGACGGCCATCCTGAACATTATGAACCATCAGAGTCTTATTGCCACTAAGGCAGCACGTGTATGCCACGCAGCTAAGGGCGATCCCATCATGGAATTCGGTCTTCGCCGTGCCCAGGGTCCGGACGCCGGGATCTTCGGTGCCAGAGCTGCAGTGATCGGCGGATGTGCCGGTACTTCCAACGTACTGACCGGCCAGATGTTTAACGTTCCGGTTCTCGGAACACATGCTCATTCCTGGATCATGAGTTTCCCGGATGAGTACACTGCCTTTAAGACCTATGCGAGACTTTACCCGAATTCCTGTACTCTTCTGGTTGACACCTACGATGTCCTGAAATCCGGTGTTCCCAATGCAATCCGTGTATTTGAGGAGATGCGTGAGGAAGGTATCCAGCTGAAGAACTATGGAATCCGTATCGACAGCGGTGATCTTGCATATCTTTCCAAAAAAGCTTACAAGATGCTGGCTGCTGCCGGTTTCGATGATGCTACCATTTCCGCATCCAGCGATCTTGATGAATATCTTATCGAAAGCCTGAAGGCCCAGGATGCCAAGATCAATTCCTGGGGCGTCGGAACCAAGCTGATCACAGCCGATAACAATCCGGCATTCGGCGGCGTATACAAACTTGCCGCTGTAAAGGACGCTGACAGCGATGCCTTCCAGCCGAAGATCAAGCTTTCCGAAAACACAGAAAAGGTTACCAACCCGGGCAACAAGACTGTATACCGTATCTACAGCAAGAAGACCGGCAAGATCAAGGCCGATCTGATCTGCCTTGCAGATGAGAAATTCGATCCGGAAGAAACTATGGTGATCTTCGACCCGGTTGACACCTGGAAAAAGACCAAGGTTCTTGGCGGAACCTACGAACTCCGTGAGCTCCTTGTTCCGGTAATTAAAGATGGTAAGAGTGTTTACAAGTCTCCATCTGTCATGGAACTCCGCGACTACTGCAAACAGGAGCAGAACACACTGTGGGATGAATCCAGACGTTTCGTTAATCCGCAGAAGGTTTATGTAGATCTCTCCCAGTCACTCTATGACATGAAGAAGGCTCTCCTGGAAGAAATGAGTGAAAAAGAGCTCTGATAAACAGAAATAAGCATTCATAAACCCTCCTTTCTTATCATAAGCTTATGGATAAGGAAAGGAGGGTTTTTATTGCACAGAGAATTTTATACCCGGCTGATCAGTAGGGAGCATCCTCTACCGGAAGCCTTTGTGCCGGAACATCTTATCGATATCGGACTTCCATTTGAAGCAGCACCGGGAGATCCGAAGCGACTTCTGGAGTATCAGGCTGCAAAAGCCGCTTCCCAGCTTTTCCATGCCTGTCACAGATGCGGTCTGAACCTGTGGGCAGTTTCCGGATATCGTTCCTACCAGCGACAGAAGGAGCTTTTTACAGGAAGTCCTTTCGTTGCAGAGCCAGGAACAAGTGAGCACCAGAGCGGACTTGCTCTGGATGTCTCCTGCCCTTCCATCCATATGGAGCTCTCCGAAAGGTTTTCCGCAACAGGAGAAGGCCGCTGGCTGAAAAAGAACGCTCCGCTCTATGGTTTTATCCTCCGGTACCCAAAAAGCAAAGAGGAGATCACCGGCATCCCTTACGAGCCATGGCACATCCGCTATGTGACCAAACCTCTGGCTTCCTGGCTCACTATCACAAATCTGACTCTGGAAGAATACCACTGCTTTCCTTCCCGGTGTCCGCACCCTCCCTGATCTGCAGCTCCTGGCATCTACATCTGATGTTTATATCTTAATCTGCACACATTTTTCTGTACATCTGATGCACTTTTACTGCTCCATCTGTCTGCCAAGAAAACCGGCTGCTGTGCGGACAAGGGCACGTTCTGTGTCTCCCAGTGCTGTTTTTTCACTTTTAGTCAGAAGGATCACTGCTCCAATGGCGTCACTCGCACACAGGATCGGCTGTATCATTTTCTGGCAAAATGAATCCATAGCGTCGGAAATGACTGATATATTTTCCCTGCTGTCCTGACTGACCATTCTGCCTTTCCTGCCGGCAATGACTGCATCCAGATCAGAACTGATCTCTTTTCCTTCCAGTTCCCGGCTTCCGCTGCCGCATGCCGCCACGACCTGATCACGATCTGTAATACAGGCAGTCAATCCGGTGGTCTGTACCAGCGCTTCCGCATATTCCGCAGCAAACGTATTCAGCTCTCCAATGGGCGAATATTTTTTCAGGATGATCTGTCCTTCCCTGTCTGTAAAAATCTCCAGTGGCGTTCCTTCCTTGATCCGCAGTGTCTTTCGTATCTCTTTTGGAATCACAACCCTGCCCAGATCATCGATCCTGCGAACAATTCCCGTTGCTTTCATCTTCCTGAATTCCTCCTGTATTTTCTGTTCATTGTACGTCAATGTTATGTTAACTATTTGTTTTTCATATGGTTATTATGCGAAAAACTGGGAGAAATATGCATAAAAATCTCTTATTTATCTGTCGCAGGAGCCGCATTGTCGTATGCCTGCTGCAAAAATACTTCCTGATAAAGTTTTTTCGAAAATAGGGGTTGCATTTTTGAATAATAGTGGTATAGTATTCGTATACTTGATATGTAGTTTTGAATACTACATGTTATTTTATCAGTTTCTACATTATTACATCGTAAACTGTCGCAATGATCCGTCATTGATGAACCGATCTTGAAGTTGTCCATATGATATAAACAGCAGATTTTTTTGCAGGAGGTGTTTTTATATGAAATTTAAATTAAAAGATCCGGGAAGCGCCATAACCCACGGAATCGGCATGCTTCTTGCCGTGGCCGGAGCCACTCCGCTGATCGTGAAGGCGGCCAGAAGTGCAGATGTTCTCCATGTTTTTGCAGTAAGTGTTTTTATCCTTACCATGATCCTTCTTTACCTGGCAAGCACACTTTACCATTCCGTAAGCTCCACAGCCAAGGTGAACCGCCGTCTGAAAAAAATGGATCACATGATGATCTTCGTGATGATCGCCGGCAGCTACACTCCTGTATGCCTGATCGTTCTCCACGGACGCACCGGCTATATCCTCTGTGCCCTCGTATGGACCGTTGCCATCATCGGAATGATCCTCAAGGGCTGCTGGATCAACTGCCCAAAATGGCTTTCCTCTGTGATCTACATTGGAATGGGCTGGCTGTGTGTACTTGCTTTTGTTCCGATTTTCCACAATCTGCCCCGTGCAGGCTTCGGATGGCTCCTTGCCGGCGGCATCATCTATACCATCGGCGGTGTGATCTATGCGCTGAAGCTTCCGATCTTCAATGCGAAGCATAAGAATTTCGGCTCCCACGAAGTATTTCATGTCTTTGTGATGCTGGGAAGTGTGTGCCATTTTGTTGTAATGTATTTCTTTGTAGCCGGTATGGCGATCCACTGAGTTACTCTGTGATCAGATAGATAACAATCTCACCTTTCGGATACCTTAAAAACTTAAAGCCCCGGAACACGGACAGACCTCAGGAAGTCGAAGTTATAACTTCTCTGAAGCTGCCTCGTGTTCCGGGGCTTCTTATTATGCCTGATCCAGCCTGTGATACCGATGATTTCAGCCGATGGTCAGTGTGGAAAGACCACTGCAGTTAAAATATGCAAATGCACCTATAGTCTGAACGCTGTCCGCAATGTCAAGCTTTACAAGCTTTTCGCAGTCTGCAAATGCATAGGCTCCGATGCTGGTAACGCCCTCCTCGATCCGGACCTCTGTTATCTGGTCACGGTATCCGTTCCAAGGGACTTCTTCCTCATTTTGCCATTCATTCATGGCTCCCTGTCCTGCGATCTCGAGAACTCCGTTTTCATCAAGGCTCCAGGATACAGTATTCTCCTCCGCTCCACAAAAACCGCTCTTTTCTTCTGCCGGATCGGTTTCTGTTTCCATATCTTCCGATGCTGTGTTCTCCTCAAATGCTGCTTCCGGCTGGTCTTCCTGATCATCCGGGAGCATTTCCTGCGGAATGTCCGCTTCTTCATTTTCCGGAAGCTCTGTTTCTTCCGGTATTTCTGATGTACCTTGTGTTTCCGGATCATCCGGTGCTGCCAGCTCATCTGACATGTCTGGTGCCTCTGAGATCTCAGATTTATTTTCCGGTTCTGCTTCGGAAATTTCTGCTGCATTTATTGTTGGGACTTCTTTTATTTCAGTCCCTGTAATGGATTCTGCCGACGTATCCGTCACAGTATCCGATACAGCTTCTGCTGACTCCTCCGCACTGAATGTATCCGCTGCAAAAACACTTTCCATCCATATCCCGCAGGTCAGCATACTGACAGCTGTAATCCCTGCAAGTATTTTTTTATTTATCCTCATTTCCATGCCTCTACTTTCTGATCCTTACTGCTTTTACCTTGCTCCAGGAAGAATAATATTTCTTTGTTCCTGATTTTTTGTATGTGCGGATCCTTACGTAATACGTTTTGTTTTTCTGAAGCTTTGTCAGCGTGTATTTCGTTTTGGATACTCCGGACACTGTTTTTTTGCTGCCGGATCTGAAATTTTTGTTTACGGAATACTGGATCTCATATCCGGTCACATATCGGTTTTTCTTCCATGTGATCTGCGCTTTTCTGCCGGACAGGTTCTTTGCCGTCATCAGGGTAGTTCCTGCCGGATTGACTGTAACTGTAATACTCTTTGTGGCGGCATTGTATCCTGCTGTGGCGGAAGAACGGATCGTGATCCTTGCACTGCCGGTGAATTTCGCCGCAATGGTAATCCTTCCTTTTTTGTCTACCTTTACAGATTTACTGCTGGAAGAATATTTCAGCGGAGCTTTCCCATAAACTTTTGCATTGATGCTGATCTTCCGGGCTTTTGCATACCAGGTCCGTCGGATATTGGAGGCTTTGATGGTATTGCTGCGTTTTGTTACTTTGATGGTGCAGAAGGTGGAGCCGGCGGTATAATTGGTTCCCTTTGCAGCGTATGCCATGATCGCCGCGGTTCCTCCGCCTTTGATGGTTACTTTACCGGTGGCCGGATCTACGACAACAGCTTTGGGGTTGCTGGAGCTGTAGGTTATGGTTCCGTCTGTTGTTTTTTCAGACAGTGCACAGAGGAATGGTTTTGTGCCATATTTTACAGTTATTGTTTTTTTGTCAAATTTTAGGCTCGGCTCTGTCTGTTCGATAAGGAATCCTGCTTTGTAGGTTCCGCTGTAATTTCCGGCTCCTGTGATCTCCAGCTCTGCATTTCCCGCATTGATGTTATTGCTGCATTTTACAGTGTAATCTGTGTTTTTCTGCAGTGTATAGTTTCCATCCATGATGATCATTTCCGGTGTTTTTTCGGTTCCGTCATAGGTGTATTTCTGCTCTGCAATCCTGATATCGCACAGTGCAAGGCTTCGTTTTGCCGGGCTGCCTGTTTTTGGATTCCATGGTACCCAGGTAATATTTCCGCCGTAATCCCGGAGGATATCCAAAGACCAGGTTTTGTCTGTGTATGGATAGTATACAGTTGCAGTTACATTTTTGAAGATGTTATTTCCGAGTTTCGGGCTGTTGCCGTAGAAATAGATATTCTGCAGATTTTTGCTGTCTGCAAATGCGTTGTCGCCTATTTCTGTTACGTTTTCTTTGATATTCAGATTCACCAGGTTTGTACAGTTACTGAATGCGCCCGGTTCGATCACCGTTGCATTTTCCGGAAGTGATCTCCGGATCTCAAAGGTTATTGTGGCTGTTCCTGTATAATCACTGTCGGTTTTGGCGATCACGGTGATCTTTGCTGTTCCCGGATTTACATTATCTGCGAAATATACCTGGTAGTCTTTTCCTTCTGTCAGTGTTTTTTCGTTGTAAGTGATGGTTACTGTTGGTGCTTTTTCGATTCCATCGTATACATAGGTCTGTTCTGACAACTGAATGCTGCAGGCTGACAGAGCGATCTTCGCTTTTTCCAGTATCGGGAGCTGACGGTATTCTTTGTGTGATGCATTTCTTCTGCAAACTCTTTCTGCCTGTCCCGGTTCTGTATAAGTTGCAGCCTTTATTGTTTTCCACTCTCCGTAATCATGACCTAACGCTGCTGTTGTGGTCTGGGCTTTGAGCACGGTTCCGCAGACGCTGCAGTGACTTCCTTCGGTTTTTCCCGCGGTCTCACAGGTGGCTGCTACCGCCGCGTCTTTCACTACTTTGTGACCTGTGGCTGCGATCGTTTCTGTGCGTGTTTTCTTGCAGCGGGTACAGGTGTAGGTCTTCGTTCCAGCTGTGGTACAGGTTGCTGCTTTTGTTACTTTTCCGCTGTCCCAGCTGTGGCCTAATGCTGCTGTTGTGGTCTGGGACTTGAGTACGGTTCCGCAGACGCTGCAGTGACTTCCTTCGGTTTTTCCTGCGGTCTCACAGGTGGCTGCTACTGCTGCGTCTTTTACTGCTTTGTGGCCTGTGGCTGCGATGGTTTCTGTTCGTGTTTTCTTGCAGCGGGTGCAGGTGTAGGTCTTCGTTCCTGCTGTGGTGCAGGTCGCTGCTTTTGTCACCTTTCCTCCGTCCCAGCTATGGCCTAACGCTGCCACTATGGTCTGAGCTTTTATTATGATTCCGCAGACACTGCAGTGACTTCCTTCGGTTTTTCCTGCGGTCTCACAGGTGGCTGCTACCGCTGCGTCTTTCACTACTTTGTGACCTGTTGCTGCGATCGTTTCTGTGCGTGTTTTCTTGCAGCGGGTACAGGTGTAGGTCTTTGTTCCGGCTGCGGTGCAGGTCGCTGCTTTTGTTACCTTTCCTCCGTCCCAGCTATGGCCTAACGTTGCCACTATGGTCTGAGCTTTTATTATGATTCCGCAGACACTGCAGTGACTTCCT